>Ga0163144_10005096_pt1 | contig 29289 bp, 31 predicted proteins | sample OliLak19BULKMAT1_FD_123175 | JGI IMG/M metagenome (GOLD analysis project Ga0163144, IMG submission 123175) | Freshwater microbial mat bacterial communities from Lake Vanda, McMurdo Dry Valleys, Antarctica - Oligotrophic Lake LV.19.BULKMAT1 | ecosystem: Environmental > Aquatic > Freshwater >...
TCGCAGTCCAGCCCGCGAAGGTCGCCCAGCTGCCCGATCACGAAATCACGGAAGTCGTCTTTGCGCATGCGCCTTTTTATCAGTTGCTGGACGCGGCGGCGCTCCTACCTTGAGTTTTTCAACCCAAACAAGCCCGCGATGGTCGCAATCACGCCGCTCACGAGCAGGACGATGGTCTTGTTGGTGGGCGAACCCGTGAAAAGGCGGGAGATGCCCGACCCGAGCGAGTCGGACGCCTGCGCGCCGTAAATGAGCAGGATGATTCCGACGATGAGAAGTGCGATCGACAATCCCTTGTTCATGGGTTCTCCCTTACGATTTTTTTCCTCCAAACTCGCCGCTCTTCATATAGCGGATTCGGACGGAGGCCTGCGCTTTTTGCTTGGTCTTGGAACACGCACGACAGCATCCTCAGTTACTAAACTGGAAACCATGAAAACCACCGCCGCTCTCCTCATGCTCGGCCTCACCATTCTTCCGGGCTGCTACCGGGAGGCCAAGCAGAAGATGCTGACCGAAGAATTCCGCAACGAGCAGGTCGCGGTGCCCCTGACGCTGCTCAAGGTGGTGGTGACCGACGCCCGGATGGGGGCGGTGGAATCGCGACCGCTCAAGATTCACAACACGAACCAGACGTCGGCCGACGCCATGCAGCCGCCGCTCACGGCGGAGCGCAAGGCGCTGATCGGCGGGGAACTGCGGCGCTACTTCTCGCTCAACGCCCACCCGGTGACGGTGAAACTGGAGCTCGTGCGCGGGCAACAGATTTTCGACGGGAATTCGCGGCGGGCGCTCGAGAAGTCCGACGTCGAAGTGAAGCTGACGTTCCTGGAGGCCGGGACCGGCCGCAAGCTGTTCGAAGGCTCGGGGGTCGCCCAGCCGCAGGTGGAGTCGCAGTCGGGCTCGCAGGCGTTTTCCGATGCGCTGTTCGACCGCGCGCTCGGTATCAGCGTCTACGCGGCCATGCGCGGCATCAGCAACGGCCTCACCAACGGCACGCTCTCCGCGGAGTAAAGCCGCCCCCTATTTGCCGACGTAACTCATGAGCGCATCCGTTCTTCCAGGTCCGGCTGGATCTCTTCGAGCTCGGCGGCCTCGTTGTCCTGACGGTTTCCGCTTCCCTCCGAATCACTCACGCGCCCGGTTTCAATGGGGGGGAACGTGTCATCATCTTCGTCCTTCTCCACTTCGTCTGCGTTCACTTCGGTGGTTTTCTGCATGCCGATCGGAAGTACGCCGGCATCTTCATCGTCAATGGTCGGGGCTTTGTGGGACTTGTGGTTCTTGGGTTTCATAAGACCTCCAGGGGTGGGCTGTAAGCCTTTCTTACCCTACGCAACGGACGGACGGTCGTTGCTCATTGGAGAACCTTGTGGGCGTCAACATCACCCACCCGGGCATTTACGCGCTTTACCACGCCATCGCGAAGGCGCGTGACGCCACGATGATGACAGGCAACGTTCAGGCCATTTCTTGAAACTTGCTATCGTCGCTCCATGCGAATCTCTCGAATTCCGCTGGTTCTCGTCTCGATTTCACCGCTGATTTCGCTCTTTCGCGCCTGGCAGGCGATGGACGCGCGCGTGAAAGGGCTGATGTCCGACGTGGACGCGCAGCGGCAGCTCCTGACCAATGTGGCCATCGCCGGCTCGGTGTACGTTGTCCTCATGGTGGTTTGCCTGGCGCATCTGATCAGAAACCCGCGGGTGGGGACGGTGGGAAAAATCATCTGGGGCGGGGTGCTGGTGGTGCTGCCGTTCCTGGCTTTGCCCGTTTACCTTCTCCTGCACTTTCGCCCGGCCTTCGGGCGCTGACGGGCGCGCGCCGCCGTTAGCGGTGGCGGATCTTGCGCTTGCGGCCCTTGCCGGTGGCCTGGGAGGCCGCGGCGGACACCTCGGCCCATTCCACGGCGAGCTCAGTGTTCTCGAGAACGTTCACGGGCACTTCCATGAAGTCCTTCATGACAGCCCCCGCGCGCGTGCGGAACGGGCCGGAGCGCGCGGCGGTGAAGGCGGGAAGTGACTCGTCACTCACGCGGAAGTAGAGTCGGCCGTTGCTGATGATGCCGAAGAAAGCCCAACCACACCGCAGGCCGTACCCGCCAAACATGGGCGCGCAGGTCAGCCCCCGCAGCCCGTGCAGCTGCTCCATCACATAATCCCGGAACGAGTCTTTCTTCATGATGAACCGTTTTTAACAGTTCCCGGTCCCTCGCGGCCAGAAAGAACCGATGCGCCCCGGCGCGCGTAGTGTTAAAGAGGCGTCCGGCCCCCCGTGGGACAGATGGACCACCTCAATCACCAAGGAGGATCACCCATGAGCATCGTAGAATCCGTTAAAGACGCCGCCACCGACGTGCTGACCGCGCCGCCCGCTGAAGGGAAATGGACCAAGCGCATCGAGAACCAGACCGCGAAGCTCCCGTCGACGTTCTTTCTGAGCCTCGCCATCGGCGCCATCGCTTACTCCGCCGTTAACAAGATGATCAACCCGAAGAGCAACGTCGCCAGCTTCGTCGGCCTCTGGGCCCCGACGTTCCTTCTGCTCGGCGTGTACAACAAACTCGTGAAGATCGAAGGCAACGACCGCTACAACCACGCCTAAGACCGAATTCCCGGATCCGAAATGAGAAGGCCCGCCCCCGGTTCAAACGGGGACGGGCCTTCGATTCAGCGGGGCCAATCCCCAGGCGAACTCGTTCGTATGGATGCCATGAGGCCTTCGTTTCTCCGGAAAACATGGATCGCGGCCGTGACCGCCGCTCTGCTCGCCGGCGCGACGCGCGCGAGGGCCGCCGACCCCGCCATTGAATTCCTGCTCCACTCGGTGGAAACGTCAACGGCCACGTTCATCCGAAATGGAAAGGCCCACAAGGGCTTCGAGGCCGCGGAGCACATGCGCACAAAGGCGAAATACTTCTCCTCACGCATTCACTCTCCCGAAGATTTCATTCGCGTGGCGGCGACCAAGAGCGCGCTCAGCCACCAGCCATACCTGATCCAGGAGGGAACGGCGCCGGTGCGCAGCGACGAGTGGATGCGGCGGAAGCTCGAGGAGTACCGGCACCCGTGAATTTCTATGATCAAGCCATGAAACCGGGTCCATTTCTCCCCACGCTTTTCCTCGCGCTGATGACGTCCGCCTGCGCCTGGAACGCCACCACGTCCAGCCCGGGCGGCGCCGCGACCGACGCGCCCGCAGACCGCCTCGTGGTGACCGTCGAGGACGACACCGACAAGTCGTACCTCAACGACGTGGGTGACCCGTCGTCGCTCTACCGCGACATCGCCACCAACGTCGCCGCCGCGCTCACCGGCGCCGGTATTCCCGCGAGCGCCTTCGATTCGCCCGGCGCCCGCCGCCTCACCGTCCGCCTTCGCCGCATCCAGCTAACCAACAACTCCCGCGGGTCCGCCGTCGACCTTCGCTTCCGCGCCGAATACGTGGCCGAGCTCGCCGACTGGGCCCAGCCCTACGTGAACGACGTCAATTACCAACGACAACTGGCGGGCGGGGTGTCGCCGACCGTCCTGCGCGAGCTGCTCTCCACGCTCATCGTCAACGAGCTCTCGGGTGACAACCGCCTGCTCAGCGCGGCGCGCCCTTGATCAAAACGTCGATTTTTCTTTCGCTCGCCGTCCTGATGGGCGCGTGCGCCGGGTCGCGCCCGCTCACTTCGAGTGGCGATCTGGAGCGCCCGCTTCGCGTGATGGTCGTGACGATCGCGCGCGAGCAGGCCCCGCCGGTCAGCGTCCGCCCAGGTTTCTCGATCGGCATGGTGCTCGGCTCGCTCGGGTCGGGCGTCTCCGGCGGAGTGGGCATGGACATCGGCCGCGACGGGCGCGCCAAGCCCGCGGTCAGCTTCGGTGACCTGGATTTCCGCGCCGCCGTTCAGACCCTTTTTATTTCCAGTGCCGTCGCGCCGAGCGCGTGGTCGTGGATCGACGGCGACGCCGCCGACGCGGACACGCTCGACGACATCGTGAAGCTCAACGATAAGAAGTCCACGAAGGCCGAGGCCGCGCGCGCCTGGGCGGTCGAGCACCGCATCAATCGCGTTCTCGTTCTGGAGCCCACCACGTGGGGGTTCCAGCGCGACGAAGGCTTCGTGGTGGAACTACAGGGACGCCTTTTCGAACTGGGGGAGAAACCGAGGATGGTGTGGCAGGGCCGTTCGGGCCGGAAGAAAGCGCCCACGGGCCGCGCCAACGACGTGAGCGAACCGCACCGCCAGCTTCTGGCTGCCGCGGGCGCGGCCGTTGCGGCTTTGAATGCGAAACTGGGAGGATGATGGTATTCTCAGGTCATGAAACGAAATGAACCCGAGAACCTGGAAATCCTGACCGAACAACTTGACCGCCTGGCCGACGTCACCCAGTTTGACGAGGAAGACGAGAAGCAGGCCGGAATCGTGGCCGAAGGGCTGACGCACATCGCGGAAAGTGCCGCCGTGGTCCAGGACCTGTTCGCCCGACTGCGCGCCGCCGGCCTCACCGACGATCAGCGCCTCGACCTTCTCTGGGACCTGGGCGAGGAACTCCGGCACATGGACGAGCACATTCACGGCATGGCCTATTTCGATTCACAGATTTCGGACGAGGAAGGAGAAGGGGAGCCGCTGGACTCATGACCGAAGCCGCCCGGCCGCTCGACAGCTTTCTCGGCATCCGCAACGGCATCTTCGCGCTTACGCCCGACGAGCTTGGCCTGACGCCCCACCCGCGCTATCGCGCGTGGGGTTTCATCATGGAGATGGGCACGCCCGAGACGGTCATGACGCTCGTGGCACTCGGCGACGGCACGGTCAGCCTTTTCTTCGGCAACGGCGCTGGCATCACGGGCATCGGCGCGCACGAGAAGCCGAAGCACATCCTCAAGCACATTCTCTCCATGGCACCCGACTACCTCGGCCATACCATGCCCACCGACGAATACCCACTCGCGCCGCCCAACCGCGTCCTTTTCTACTTCCTGACGTTCGACGGCGTGCGCGCCGCGCACGGCGGGCAGAACGACCTGGGCACGGGCGAGCACCCGCTGTTTCCTCTCTTTGAGAAAGCCACCGAACTCATCGCCGCCGCCCGCGAGATTGAGCAGGCCAACCAGACCAACGATTAATCCCCGTCACTTCTTCGTGTGGGCGAGGTTATCCTGCGCGGCGGAGAGGCCTTCGAGCTCCGTTCGTTCCAGCGTCAGGTTGGCGACGCCATCATTCACGTTCACCGAGGCCACCGCACCCGGATTCAAGGTCACCTGTCCTCCCGGCATCCACGGTCGCGCGTCCACCATCCACGCCTCGATCTGCCAGGGATTGTCGCGGAAGACGATGTCGTCGATCGACGCCCATTCGCCTTCGCGCGTCACCGCCTTCATGTGCTTGATGGCGCCGGCGCTCAGGACGTTTCCTTCCGCCTCGCGCGACGGCCACTCGTAGTGCTCCTCGAGAGCGCGCTCATGGGCGAGGGTCACGGGAAGGTGCGCCTCAAGCGGCGGGCTAAGCTCCATCTGGGCGATTGTCGCGTTGAGAGGAATCACGCGCCCCATGGGATCGGGCGTTCCAAATGCCGACGGAGAAATCAGGATCTGCCGGTTATGGAGCCAGCCGCCCGTGTCGATGACCGCGTAGCGCACGCGCCAACCTTGGCCGTCGAGCAAGAAATCCGCGATCGGGCGCTCCTGACCATCCGTGGTTTTCACGGTCCATTGCTTTAATTCGCTGTACCTGAGATTCATAACGCCTCCTGGACGGCGCGGAGCCGTCCTATCTCACCTTACGAGCCGGAGACACGGGCGTTCTAGAGGGCGGAAGGGCGGGAGGCCGGCAGTTCGCCGAGTTCCTGGAGGGCTTCGCGAAGCTTTTCGTCGTGCTTGTGGCTTTCCAGGCGCGCCATGAGGCTGTAGGCGCAGGGGACGACGAAGAGCGTGAGAAAGGTGGAGACGGTGACGCCGCCGATGATGACGAGCGCCATGGGCACGCGGGTCTCCGCGCCCGGGCCGAGCGCCAGGGCCGGCGGCACGGCGGCCGCGATGGTGGCCACCGACGTCATGATGATCGGGCGCAGGCGCACCGGGCAGGCGTCGATGAGGGCGTCGCGCACGTTCAACCCATGCTTGCGCCGCTCGTTGGTGAAGTCCACCAGGAGAATGGCGTTCTTCTTCACGATGCCCATCAGGAGAACGATGCCGATCATCGAGAACATGTTGAGAGACTCGTTGGCGATCACGAGCGCCAGCACCGCACCGGTGATCGAGAAGGGTAGCGCCAGCAGCACGAGAATCGGGTGGACGAAGCTATTGAACTGCGCTCCGAGGATCATGTAGGCCACGAAGACGCCGAGAATGATGGCGAGGAACAGGCTGACGAAGGCCTCCTTGAAGGTTTCCGCCGATCCCGAGAACGCCAGCTTCACGCCTTCGGGCAGGTCCGCGCGCATTTTATCGACGGCGGCCAGCGCGTCCGACTGCGACTTGCCGTCGGTCACGTTGGCCGTCAGCGTGATGGCGCGCGAGCGGTTCTGACGCGTGATGCTGAGGAGCGTCTGTTTCTCTTTGACGGTCACGACCTGCGATAGCGGAAGGACCTGGCCGCGGTTGTTGCGCACCCAGATCTTGTTGATGTCGGTGCCGCTCGTGCGGTCCTTGGGGCGGAAGCGCACGCGAATGTCGTAGCGGTGTCCGCCCTCCGAAAATTTTCCAACGCGCAAACCGCCGAGCGTCGCGTTCACCGCGTTTCCGATCGACAGCGCGCTGACGCCGCGCAGCGCGGCCTCCGAGCGGTTGGGCCAGATCTGGAACTCCGGCATACCGAGCTTATAATTGGAGTTAACGTCCACCATGAGGCCCGTGTCCTTCATCTTCACCTGGAACTCCTCGCTCAGCTTGGCGAGTTGGTCCCAGTCGCGGCCCGCGAGCGTGAAGTCGATCGGGAAGCCGGACTCGGCACCGCCACCGCCCGTGGAGAGATCGAGAAGGATGGCTTTGCTCACGCCATCCTGTTTCGTGATGGCGTCGCGGAAGACGCTCATGAGTTCCTGCTGTGAGAAGGGTTTGCGGCGCCCGTCGCGTTTCGGCCGGTCTTTCGGTTCCTTGAGCGTGACAAAAATATTTCCGGTGTTGATCTCGCCGCCTTCCCAACCGCCCACCGACGTGTAGTATCGCGCCACTTCACCCTGGGCCAAAATCCATTCTTCGGCCTTCTTGAACACGGAGTCGGTGAATTCCAGCGACGAACCGACGGGCGTTTCCACCTGGACCAGGAGCATGTTCTGGTCCTGCGGCGGCATCAGCTCCTTCTTGACCACGCCAAAGAGGCCCAGCGACGCGACGAAGAGAATGATGGAGGAGAGAACCACCTTCCAGCGGTGATTGAGCACCTTCATCAGCAAGCGCCGGTAAAGATCGCGCATGCGGTTCATCCCGTTGTCGACCCAGAGCGAAAGGCCCTTGTGGTTGCCGACCTTGAGGAACTGCGACGTGCGCATCGGCGCAAGCGTGAGCGCTTCAAGGAGCGAGAAGGCCACGGCCACGGAGATGGTGACGCCGAATTGGAGGAAATACTTCCCAATGACGCCCTTCACGAAAAGGACGGGGACGAAAATGGCGAGAATGGCGACGGAGGCCGACATGGCGGCGAAGTAGATCTCGCGCGCGCCGAGAATCGACGCTTTCACCTGGGATTCGCCGGCCTCGCGGTGGCGCACGATGTTCTCGAGCACCATGATGGCGTCATCCACCACGATGCCCACGACAAGTGTGAGGCCGAGCAGGGTGAAGGTGTTCTGGGTGTATCCCAGAAAGTAGAGAACGATAAACGTGCCGAGGATTGAAGTGGGAATGGCGAGGAAGATGTTGACCGCCGAGCTCCACGACCCGAGAAACACCCAGCAGATGATGGAAGTGAGCACGCAGGCGAGGATGAGATTGAAGTTCAGCTCCTCAGTCGACTGCTTGATGAACTGCGTGCCGTCAAAGTTCACCGAGAGCGTCATGCCCTTGGGCAGCGTCTTCTGGAGCTCCGCCACGTTGGCCACCACGGCCTCACCGACGGCGACCGCGTTCGCGTTGCGCTGCTTGAGAATGCCCAGGCCAACCGCCGGCTTTCCGTCCACGCGGGCCACGGCGCGCGCATCAGCGAGCCCGTCCTCAAGCTCGGCGACGTCCCGCAGGCGAATGGGGGTGTAGATGGGGCGCCCGGCGCGGTCCGAGATGATGAGGTCCTTGAGCTGCTCGATCGACTGGGCCTCGCCCATCACGCGCAGGTTCCATTCGCGCTTGGCCGTGGAAAGGTTGCCGGCGGGGATCTCCTTGTGCTCGGTGCCGATGGCCGAGACGATGTCGTCCACGGTGATCTCACGGGCCTTCATTTTCTCGGGGTCCAGCCACACGCGCACGGACGGCTCCACGAAGCCGCCGAGAAAAATGTCGCCCACGCCCGGGATGGTGGTGAACTTGTCCTTGAGCTCGTTCTTCACGTACTCCATGATTTCTCGCTCCGGCCGGTCGCCGGAGAGGGAAATCCACATGAAGGGCTGGTCGTCCGGGTTGAACTTCTGGATGACCGACGGATCGATGTCCTTGGGAAGCTTGTACTGCGCCTGGGAAAGCTTGCTCTGGACGTCCTGAAGCGCGACGTCGACGTCGGTCTTGAGATCGAACTCGATGGTCACCATCGACTGTCCCTGGCGCGTGACCGAGGTGATCTTCTTGATGCCCTTCACCGACGTCATGGAGTCTTCCAGGACGTCGACGACTTCGTTTTCCATGACTTCCGGGGAGGCGCCTTCCCATTTCGTCGAGATCGTGAGCACGGGGAAATCGACGTCGGGCAACTGGCTCTTTCCGATCTGCAGGAAGCCGATGATGCCGAACACGATCGAGCCCAGCATGATCATCCAGGCGAAAACGGGTTTCTTGATTGAGAGATCGGAAAGCATCATGGGAGTTGCTCGGTGGCGACGTTCAGCTGAATGGAAAGCCATTTGGCTTTGAGACGCGCGGAATCACGCGACTTCTGCTGGGTCTGCAAAAAATCGAGGGCCTGGAGCACGTCGAGGTTCGTGACGAGCCCGAGCCGGTACTCTTTCTGGAGCGAATCGTAGCTCTGTCGGGCCGAAAGCGCGGCCGCTTCCATCGAGCGCACTTCCTGGATGGCGGCGATCAGCTCTCCGTGAGTCCGTTTCACCATGAATTCGGCCTGCCGCTCCATCTGCTGGAGCATGAAGACCGACTGGCGATGGGCCGACTGCGCCTCGCGCACCGCCGCGGAAGTGTTGCCGCCGCGCGAGATGGGCACGTCGATGTCCAGGATGACGTCCCAGTCGATGTCTTTCAGGAAGGTGGCGCGCTGCACGTAATAGTTGCCGGTGATGTCGGCGGTGGGCCAGTAGAAGCCCCGCTCGTAGCGAATGCGCAGTCGGCGGCCTTCCACGTCTTCGCGCTGGGCGCGGACGTCGCTCCGGTCGCGTGCGAGCGCGAGCGCCTCGGCGAGCGGCGGCGCCTCCGTTGGGACCTGAGTTTCATCGACGATGGGGGCGCTCGTGAGGTCCTGTCCGGTGAGATACGAAAGTTCGGAGCGGGCCGCGAAAGTGCGGCCGAGGATCTGGTCGAGCTCGCCCTTGAGGGCGGCGGAACGGGCGCGGGACGTGAAGACCTCGCTGTCGCGCGCCTTGCCGAGCCGGCGGAAGCCGCCGAGGTCCTTCACGCGGTCTTCCGCGAGCGAGAACGCCGAGCTGGTGTTGGCATGGTCCGTCTCATAGCCAACGACGTTGTAAAAAATCTGGGCGGTGCGCTCGAAGAGTTCGCGGGCCGCGCGATCGAGTCGGAGGCGGTCACGCGCGCTCTCGCGGTCGAATCCTTTCTGGGCAGAGAACTCGCGCAGGCCGGAAAACAGCGCCTGCGTGGCGGTGAATTTCGATTCGGTCTGGCGCTTCTCAACGAAACCGGAGAAGCCCTTGGCGTTGAGCGTCTCGACGCCCGAGGGCTGCTGCCACGTGTTCGTGAGCCGAAAATCGATCTGGGGGAGAGCGGAGGAAATGGCGCCCCGGCCGCGCGCCTGCGCCTGTGAGACGTCTTCTCCGCGGATGCGCAGGTCTTCGCTCTGCGTTTTTGCCCACTCATAGCACTGGGAAAGCGTCACGGCGCCCGATGACACCACCGGAGGCCCGGCCTGAAGGGGAAGGGAAGCGAGCGGGAGAAAGGCGAGGACGAAAAAGGAATTGAATAAGGTTGAACGCACGGGAAAAGGAACGGCTCTCCTATTAATTAGGTTCCGGGGATGAAGTGAGTTTATCAGTTCCGTCGTTCGATAATGAACGCGCGACGGGCGCTCCAATCCGTACAATAGGGCATGAACATTAAGCACATCGTCCTGGGCGCGGCCCTGATCGCCGCGGGCGCTCCCACCGCCGGAGCGTGGGTGGTCAGAGATCAAGTCACGGATGTCTTCGTCAGTTCCGGCACGGACCTCGTGGTCGCCCGCCGCATTCGCCACAACCTCAAACTCGACGTCAAAGAGGCGGTGTGGGAGCTCTTCTCGAAGGAAGCGCCCGCGCAGGCGCTGCTGGGGCTGGGGTTCAGCGGCGGCAAATATGCCCATAACTGGAAGTGGCCCGACGGCGTGAACGCCTATCCGAGGAAGGAACTCCTGCACCAGGTGCTGCACGGCGCAGCCGGCTCGAGCGAGAAGGACCCGCCCGTGACCGAAGCGGCGTTCCGCGCGTTTCTTATCCGGAAACTCAAGCTCCAGGCGCTCACGCCGACCGATGTCTGCGGCGCGACCCTCGCCGAGGAGAAAAGCGGCTACCGGATATCAGTGAATGGTTTTTCCCGCAAGCTTCCGTGGGTGCACCACAACAACGCTGGAAAACCCTTTGTTCGCACGGTGAACCGGTGTTTCGAGACGGGGCCGAAGGTGCTGGGCGTGGTTATCGTGACGAAGGGAACCGCCATGGCCGCCGCCGAGCCGGGGGTCAAGCAAGAGGTCTACCCGGACTATGTTAACGAGAACCTGATCTGGACGTTCGAACCGCTGAAGATGTGAGAACCTAGGCGGCGGTGGCGGGAGGAGCGGCGTCGCGCGTCATTTTCGCGACAAGATAGATGGTCCCGAGCATGCCCGCCGACATCAGACCGAACATGAAGGCGGGGTGACCGGTGCGCTTCAGCAGAAGGATCGACCCCCACAAATTAATGTAGATCGACGCCGCGGCGAGCGCCCACGTGGTGCGCGGGTACCTCTCCGGTTGCTTAAGGGCAATGATGAGCGCGATCATGGGCACGGCGTCGTGCAGGTAACGCGCGCCGAAGTGGTTGAAGCCGGTCCCCATGATGTTCAACACGAAAAACCCCACCAGTCCCGCCGCCATCCATGAAGCCCAGAGAAGTTCTCGCGGAGCGCCGAAAGGTCGCCGTGCGAAGGCCAGCAGCAGGAGCGGCACCTGCGCGAACAAGCTGAACCCCATGGGCCAGCCGTCACCGTCAATGTTCGCCCACGCCGGAAGCCGCAGGACCGTGTAATAGACGTTCCGCGGCAGGTAAGCGAGACTCCACCCGCCATGAAGCTTGAACGGTTTCTGAAACGACAAGCCCATGTTGTGGTAATCGAGTCCGAAATCGAGCGGATGGCCGAACCGGGCGGCGTTGAACAGCAGGATGAGCAGCACCGCCGCGGCGGGCGCCAGTCCAAGCAGGATGATCCGGCGGAGATTGGCGCGGTCCTTGAGCGACGACGCCAGACGTGCCAAGAGGGAACCTCGACCCGGAATCTCGTAACGCTCATCGGACAGCGCAAGGAAAACGAAAAGCGGCGCGGCGAACATCATGTGAAAACGTCCCAGAATGGCAAGGCCCCAGGCGGCCCAGGCCAGGATCGTCGAGCGCCGGCGGGCCAGCTCGCGCCGGTCGAGGGCGAGCCAGATGCCCATCAGCAGGAAGCACGAGGCCGTCACCTGCCCGACGAACCAGTGCCATCCGCTAATGCCGAAAGTGAGGTTGGACGTTCCCCAGGCCAGACCGGCCGCGAGCGCCACGGGCCCCCCGGGGCCGGGCGCGGTGAACTCCCGGACGCGCTTGACGATCAGGAAGAAGAAACCCGCGCAGGCCGCCGCGAGCACGTGCGCGAACGTGAGCTGGGGAAACGCCGCCGCCGTCGGAAAAAAGGGAACGATGGGCATCATGAGGAGCGCGGGGAGCGGGGGCCAGATGGCGTAGATCTTTCCTTTGTACGGCGCGAGGTCGATCTCCCAGGGGCGGGCGTCGGGAAGGTCCAGGCGGCCGCGGATGAAACCGCGCGCCTGTTCCGCGAAATATTTCTGAGAAATGTTTTCCGATGTCCGGTCGAGGGCCAGGTCGATCGCGATGAAAGGGACGAGCGACAGAAGGAAGAAGGCCAGAAAACCCCGGCGGCCGTCCTTGATCACGGTTCGCTTGTGCGGAACTGGACTTCCAGGCGAACGGCGGCCGTGGGAATCGGCGGATACGCGCCGAACTCGTTGCGCGTCCAGTTGATGCCGGGCTCAAGTTCATAGAAAAGCCATTCCCGGAAAAAATTCTGACGATAAAGGACCGTGGCGTTCAACGCCGCGGCGCGCAACACCGGCCGGGTGTTGGAACTGAAGCCGAGCCCTGGCGAAATGCCGGCCTTGGCGTTCAACTGGGTTTCGAAGGAGAGGCGGTTGTCGATCACCACGCCGTCCACGTTATGAATTTGGGTGACGCTGTTTTCCTCGCGGACGATGCTTCGCTTGGAAATCGTCCGCTCGAAGTCCAGACGGCCGCGCGACCCAAACCCCGTACCTTCCAGCCAGAAACCGTTGAGGGACAACCTGCCCTTCGATTTTTCGGAAATCAGGATCTTCTGCCGCACCCGCAACGAGATTTCGGAGCGCAGGCGCGAGCGCAGCGCCGTTTCCACCTCGACGCGCGTCGAGTTGAGGGTGTTGAACAGGATGTATCCGACGCCCGCGCGGCGCCGCTTGTTGATCAAATCCTGCTGGTTGATGGGCCTCCGGGTGAGCGTTCCGCCCTGGTTGGGCGCGACGGTCTGGTCCAGGTCAAAGTCATCATCGTCGTCGAAGATGATGTGCATGCGTTCCTTCACGCCCGGCACGCGGACCTTCGCGCGGATCTTCCGGCGGAACTGTAAGCCATCCCCGTTGGCCCATTCGTAACCGGTGATGACCCGGAGGTAAGACCGGTTGGTTTCGGCTTCTTCTCTTTCGGTGAAAAAGAAGCTGTCCACCCAGGCGATCGGCGCCACGAACACATCGCTGATCTTCCCCTGAAGGACGTCCAGAGGCGGCGGCCGAGAAACGGTGATCGGCGTGGTGGAGATCGTGGGGCAGGGCATCGGCGTGAATACGGCGGCCGTCGAGAACTTGATGCTTCCGGTGGACGGGGACCGACGCGACCGGGCTCCCGGGCGCGGGGTGGCTTTCCGCGTGGTCGTGGAGATCGCCAGGGTGGACGGCGCGGTGGTGATGGTGATGACAGGGAAGCCGGTGGATGAAGGAACCGCGGGCGGGGGGCTGTCCGCGAGGGCGGCCACGGGGGTCATCGCCAGGACCAAGGCCAGCCCGAGGCGGCGATAGAAAATCAGATGAAGGGGCGCGATTCTCAAGATGGCAGTGAGATTACCTCTGGATTTACGAGAAGGACCAAGCTTCGTTCACCCTGATGGTAGCCAAAAACCCCCGGCGCCGCGGACATACTCCTGCTAGCTTTAAATTATGAGGAAGTTGCTTCTGGTGGGAATCGTGGCATTTTGGGCCCTGATGGCGGGAACGGAGGCCGTCTGGGCCTACCGAACCCTGCCTCCGGCGGCGCCGATGCCGGCCTACCCCGCCCCGCAGGATTCACGTCGCCTGGCAAAGAGATCCTCGTTTCAGATCCAGCAGCGCCGCCAGGAGTCCCGGACGTCGATGGAAAGGCAACCGCAGCGTTCTCCGCTCCGCGCCCCGCGTCTCGTCCCTCGCGTCCCCGCTAACCGAACGTGAACGTGTAGGCCTCGAGGCCCGCCCGTCATCCGCAGTTCCAGCCGATGCTCGCCGTCAGGGCGACCGACGAAAAGTGATAGCTCGTCAGTTGAAGGTCATTTCCTGGTCGAAACGCTTCTTGAAGTGCGTCGACCATTCGCCGAACGCGCCGCGCAGGTTCGTGATGAGCACGGGGCTCTTATACGCCGCGTACTGGTCGCCGTCGTAGAACGTGGTGACGGCGAAAATCAACTCGCCCGACACGGAGTCGTAGCACGCCGCCTCGAGCTTGGTGCCCGAAACGTTTTTCGGAAGCTTCATTTTCTCGCGCCGAGCCTGGAAGATGTGAGTGCCGGGTTTGAGCTCGAGAAGCTGGATTTCGATGCGAAGCGCCGTTGGGCCGGGCCTGGTCACCGGCATGTAGTCCTTCTCGAGAAGGCGCTGGAGGCGGCGGGAGAACGAAACACCCACGTCCTCAAGATTCCGCCGGTCGCGCTTGTTCACTTCGGACGCCATGTTCTCGTAAACCTTCACGGGGGAGAGGATCACCTGCGCGTATTCGAGCGGGCTCTTCACGGGATTGCGATACACCCAGGTGTTGGGAGAAAAATCCACCTTCTCAATCGGGAACGACGCGGCGGGCTCCTCTTCGGCCTCGACGATGATCACGTCGGGCTGTTTGACCACGCTGTTGGTCGCGGAGCAACCGACAAGCATCAGCAGGGCGAGCGGAGAGAGTCGGGCGAAGTTCGTCAACGTCTTCATCGGTGATGCCTCGGGGCGGAGGTTAGGGAGGAGGGGTTTTTCCGCGCGCCAGGAATTTAGCGTTTCTGAAACGCCGTGTCACCGTTCTTTCCGTCGACGCGCGGCCCAACGCCGAAAAATCCGCGCGCGTGAAACGCCTGATCGACGTGCGAATTCATAACGTTTCGCAGTTGGCCGGTTTCTCATAGCGGGAGGAGGTTGAGCACCTTGTTTAGGCCGGCGGCGGGTGCCCGGAACCGTGGTATGATGCAGCGGCCTTCCACTCTGCCGGCATCTGGACCACCGATGAGCACCATGAACACGCCTGACGCGTCCCTGCTTGAGTCAGACCTCGCCGATCTTCTGCTCCGGACGCCTGAATCCATGATTGGACTCAACTTCCACGATCTGGGCTACCCCACCGAACTGGCCACCCGCCTTCAACGCCAGATTGAGTTCGTCTTCACCAGCGGCAAGATTTGGGTCACGTCCGAATTGGGCGCGGGGTCGACCTTCCACTTCTCCCTGCCGCGCGCCTAGAAGGCAACCCACCCCATGCCGATTCGAACCATCAATGCCGCCGATGCCTGGGCCGACGTCCAGCGGGGCGGGGCCGGACTGATCGACGTCCGCGAGCCGGGCGAGTTCGCGACGGTGCGCGCGCCGCGCGCCGTCAATCTGCCGTTGTCCAACTTCGAGGAGCGCGTTTCCGAACTGCCCGCCAATGCGACGGTGTACGTTCTATGCGCGTCGGGTTCCCGGGCCATGGCCGCCGCCAAAATTCTTTCAGACAGCTCGCGCACCGGCGTGGTGGTGGAAGGCGGAATGTCGGACTGGCAGCAGCGCGGCCTACCCATTGAGCGGGGTTCGCGACGGGTGTGGTCCATGGACCGGCAGGTTCGACTCGTGGCAGGCGCCCTCGTGCTCTCGGGCGTGCTTCTCGGCTGGCTGGTGAATCCGCGTTTTTACATTTTGTCAGGGTTCGTCGGCGCGGGGCTGCTGTTCTCCGGACTCACCGATTTTTGCGGCATGGCGCGCATTCTCGCGCGTTGTCCCTGGAACCGCTGAGCTAATTTCCCGCTAGCGGCTTCCGCCGCCGGGTTGCGCCGGCCCGCCTGACTCGCCCGACGGGGCGCCCGGTTCCATCCCGCCGCCCATGTTGCTCGACGTGCCCTTGTCCGCTCCCAGGATGGCGGCGTCATTGCCCACCGCTCCCACTTCCGCGTCCGATCCGCTTCCCGAATCGCCCGACGCCCTTCCCTTGTCCGCCGGCGACTGTCCGATCGGGTCTTTCCCGCCGAACTCGCTCTTCTTCTGTTCGGTATTCGCCGGGACCGGCGTGGTGGTCACGGTGGTGGGCGCATTGCCCATGGCGAATGAAGGCGCGGCCGCAGCGAGCGCGGCGGAGAAAAGGAGCGAGCCGAACGGCAGTGCTTTGGTTATCGTCATGACAAAACTACGGTTGAGAGCGGAATCGGTTTCGAGAGATCGGGAGGCGGGAAGGGGAAGAAGAGGAAGAGGTGGGAGGCTGCTTTTAAAAACGCCGGCCCCGCGGCGACGGCCATGTGGCCGTCGCCATCAGGGCCAGAAAATCTAGCGCTTTTTCGATTTCTTCTTGGTCGTCTTTTTCTTCTTGGAGGCTTTCTTTTTGGCCATGTTGTTATGTCTCCTTGATGTGCGACGTTTTAAAACAACCTAACAACGACAGCGTAACCGTTTTTACCGCGCGACTGCGAGTGTTTTTTCATTCTTTGCGAAATTAATTTGCAGATGAAACGGATCGGCGCCGATCGTTCCGCGCAACCGTTTCAGATATTCCGGCGATTCAATCTCGATTATCCGTCGACGCGCCTTCTCGAGACGCTCGCCGAGATTCAATTCAACGTCCACCCAGGCGTTCCCATCCCGCTCCCGGACCTCGGATAAATGTTTTACGAAACGGGCGTAAAGAGCCGCGTCGCGCTTCTGGCGGGCGCGCAAACGCTCTTCATACCACGCGCTCGTGATCAGATTCTCTCGCGCGAAGAGCGCCCGGATGTCCGGATCGTTGAGTCCTTTGCCCTCAAATGAACCGGTCGCCATGATGTGGAGCAGCGCCTTGAGCGGCGGACACGCGGCGTCGATGGAGCCGTCGCCGATATAGTTCTCGGCCACGCGCTTGTAGGTGGCCACGATGTTTTCCACGCCCTCGGCGAACATGTCCTTGTCCTGCAGCTCGGGGCGAAGGATCTCATCGGTGAAAACCATGTTCGGAAGCTCGAAGATGCGGCCCATCAGGCGTTCGACGAAACGTTCGGTGATGCGGTACCCGAGAACGCTGGCCGGAATCTTGCGGCCCTTGTGGTCGAAGTCGTTAACGCGTTCGAGGAACCCGTTGTCGATGAGGTAGCGGGCGTTGCGCTCGTCTCCTTTCAGGCGGCACCAGATCTCGGTGACGAGAAGACTGATGTCGTGGTCGACGCGGTAGCGCGGACCGACGGTGCCCGCCGACGTGGTGAACGTCGAGTAGCCCGTGAGGATGTAGGACACGAGCGCGTTGTTCAGGTCGACCACCGGCCACACGGCATTGAAAGGGCCTTTGGTGAGCGCGCCTTCCGAACCGAAACCGGTGGTGGAGGGGGACTTGCCGGTGAGGCTCGAGACGAAGTCCATGAACAGCTCCGGCAGCTCCTGGTAATGAATGGGGCTGTAAACGGCGAGCGGGGGAATCCCGTTCTTGCGGTCCGGGCCATTGTTGCGGCGGCCGGCGAGCACGGCGTCCACGGAGAATTGCACGTGCTGGTCGAAGGCAATGGCGCGGGAGAGCCGCTTTCCCACGTTGGCCAGATGCGTTCCGGCCGCGTTTACGCGGTCGGGGCGATTCTGGAGGTAACGGGGGTTCTTGGACGGCTTGCCGTCCACGAGCCGCGGCTCGGACGACGACACCACGTAGGAGGGAGATTTTTCCGCGAGGAAATTTTTCAGCAGCGTCCGCATGGGCTCGGTGTAATGCGCGAAGCCGATGGGATTCTCCACGATGTCCTGGACGGTCTTGCGCGTCAGCGGCTCCCAGTTTGAGAGAAACGTGTTCGGCGTGGCGATGTCGGCCTCGGCCTGGATGTCGTAGCCGCGAACGATGGCGTCGTCGGGACGCTGGAACAGCATGTTCTCGCAGTTCGTGACGACCTTCACGCTCGGGTTGTCAGTCGACGGGTTGACGTCGGCCAGCGCCTCGCGCGGAACGACCACGGAGGCGGTGATGTCGTCTTCCACCTGCACCTTGTCGGCCGGGTTGAAGTCCGTGCGCACCTTGAAGATGCGCCAGGAACCGTCGCGCTCGTGCCCCATGCGGAGGTAGTTCGCCACCAGGTTCTGTTCGTCGTACTTGAGTTCGTTTCCGGGGAAGCCGTTAATCCGGTCGACACTGAAGTGCTCGCGCCAGTTGCCCTCCCATTCGGGCTTGTAATAGCGCTTCACCACGAACACGAGCTGGCGAACTGTCTGCGGGATCGACTTGAGCCAGGTGTTGTGCTCGTCGGTGTACTCGGCCGACGGCGTGAAAAGTTTGATCACAGATCCAAGCGAGCGCTCGTGGTCAAGGATAGAGCGCCCGGCCTTCTCGTCGACCACGCGGGTCGCGTTGGTGTAGTCGCGGGCGAAAATCTTCTCAACGGCGTCGAAATCTTCCTTGATGTCGCGGACGAAAACGGGGCCCTGCAGCATCGCGTAAGCGAGCGACTTGGAGATTTCGGACTTGCCGCCGCCCGACACCGTGGAGGGCTTGTGGCAGAAGGCGCCTTCGGCGACCGTGCCGACCAGCCGCCAACTCCGCCCGCCGATCTGCCGCTCAAGACGGATCTTGTACCCGCTCGGAAGGATGTAGTGGTGATCGGCGAGAAGCTTGATCTTCTTTCGGATGCCGTTCTTTGTCCAGCTCACCTGGAGGTTTTTCACGGCGAACTGGGCGTTCTCCGGGACATAAATTATGGAAGGGAAATTCCGGTCGACGCCGTAACCGTCGGCCTTGACGTCCACTCCGTCGCCCATGAGACGGACCGCGTTCTCGAACGTGTAGCCATTCTTCCCTGAGAATTCACTCGCGTCGAACTCGCGACCGAGGATGTAGCTGGCATAGGCCACCGCTCCGCCCGAGTGCTCCTCTTCCGCCAGGCCGTACAGATTGGCGGCGAAGCTGATCTGGGTCTTCACTTCCTTCTTGCAGTAGCCGAAATAGCTGTCGGCGATGATGGTGACGATCACGCCGCGAGCGTCGCGACAGGTGATCTTGAAGGCGCCGCCGTTGTTGTAGAGCTCGTCGGGCGACTGCCAGCAGGCCCCGTCGCGCTTCTGGCGGTCGGTGGCATCGGCGAAAGGGGGAAGCCCGAGCTCCTTCTTGGTCAGCTTGGTGAGGTGCGGAGCGAGGATCACGCAGCCGGTGTGGCCGGTCCAGCCGTCGACGTCGAGCGCGGCGTCGTTCTCCGGCAGGAACGGGTCCCCGCCGTTGCCGAAGATGGTTTCGACGAAATCGAGGTTGCTCACCAGGGTGCCCGGCGCAAAGAAGCGGACTTCCATCCGTTTTTCTTCGGTCAGCGTTCCGGCCTTCGGGCAGACGATCGGGCGCAGGAGAAGCGACGCCCACAGACGGGCCTGCTCGGTCTGCGAAGAAGTGAAGGGAAGGGTCAGCGCTTCCGGCGGCGTATTGATGGCGGCGTGGAGCAGCGCGGCGAAAACAGGCTTGGGAACGGCGATCTTGTCTTCGGGAATCGGGAGCCCGCCCTCGGCCACGTGGAAGACGCCCTGCGTGGTGCGACGGTCGTTGCGCGGATTGTGCAGCACGCCCTGCTTGACGCGGTAGGACGTCCCCAGCTCAGAGGCGAAAATGTCGCGGTCCGGCGGGAGCGACAGAGCGCGCGCGATACCGGCGCGGTCGAGAATGAAGGCGGACGGAAGCTTGAACGGCTTCACGCCGGCGACGTCGGCCACGTAGCTATTAAGGAAGTCCTCGATGCGGCGGTCGGCCGGGCAGGAATAGTTCTGAAGGAGGCGGTTCTTCTGCTGGTGATTTCGGAGAAGGGGGCGCGCGAGGTTGACGAACTGGGCGTCCGCGGCGGTGCCGAAAATCGGCTGGCCCAGGGCGGCCAGCTTCAGGTTGATGTAATGAATCAGCGCGTTGTCGTCCATGATACGGTGGGGCTCCTTAATTTTGGCGGAGTTTACCTTACTCTTTTACCGTCGCAAAGTGGTAGGATGAGGTATGATAACAGCCGACAAAAAGCTCCTGAAGCTCGCCGTTGCCGCCTACGACAACAAACAGCTCGAGAAGTTCGACCGCATCAACTTCGCCCGCGATCACCGGCAGTACCTTCGAAAAGAACTCACGTTCCGAGAATTGATGGAATCCATCCGCCATCCCGGCGCCGAACTCAAGAAGGCCCTCGAGAACTACTACAAGGACACCAACTACAAACGCGTCTTCAAGAACGCTAAGTAGGAGAGCTCCGTGGCCGTTGCCCTCGATCCAGAACGGCCGAACATGCGGCTGCCTTTCACCCGGACTGAACGCGCCAATGGCGTCCTGCTCTGGCTATTTGTGTCATTTCCTGTTTTCTTCGTTGTCTTCATCCTCAGCCGCTTCGTGCCCTTCCTCCACGACCTGTTCACGGTCCTCACGGTGGCCTATGGCATCGCGGTCGTTGCCGTCATCGCCGAATATTTTCTTTTTGAGGAGCGCATCACCATCGACAACGGGACGGTCCATTACCGGCGCAAAAGCATTTTTGGGGTCGTCGAATGGTCCGAGCGCCTGAAGAACTACACGGGCGTCGTGGTGATCACGGCGAATGCGGGAAAGGCGACGACCACGTCCAGCTCCGCGTTGGATTCGGCCCCGTCACGGTCTCACTGGTCCAAACGACCCGTGAAGAAGTTCGTCCGCATGGTCGGACGCGACACGACGAAGAGCGTCACGCTTTGGGAGTTCGACGACCGGGATTTCCCTCAGGCGATCAGCAAGAAGGCGCAGACGTTCGCCGAGATCCTGGAACTGCCGGCTCTTCCGAGCCAGAGCAGTTGATCCGCCCAAGGACCACGTGAAACCATCCGAACAAAATTTGCTCAAGCTGTTAATCAAGGCCTACGAGAAAAACGAGTTGCATGAAGACGACCGGGAAACCTTCGGTCGGGACCATCGCCAATACGTGAAGAAGGAACTGACCTTCCGCGAACTGCTCGAATCCATCCGGCATCCCAAGGGCGAAATCAAGATCGCCATGGAAGCCCACTACCTCGGGACCATTTATAAGCGGAGCTTCAAAGGAAAATAAAATGGGATTCTCGCGGTTCAACCTCTCGCAGCAGCTGATGAAATCAATTACGGACATGGGCTACGCCGAACCCACGCCCATCCAGGCCGGGGCGATCCCCGACGCCATGAGCGGACGTGACGTGCGCGGCTGTGCGCAGACCGGCACCGGCAAGACCTGCGCCTTCCTCATCCCGATCGTCGAGAACCTCATCCGGCGTCCGACGACGCACAAGCCTTCGGCCCTCGTCCTCGCGCCCACCCGAGAACTCGCGGTCCAGATCGTCTCCGTCGCACAGGGCCTCATCAAGGGAACGCGCATCAAGACCGCCCTTATCCTGGGCGGCGTCGGCATGCACGGCCAGGTACTCCAGCTCCGCAATGGCGCCGACATCGTGGTGGCCACGCCCGGCCGGCTCATCGACCACCTCGAGCGCCGCAACCTATCGCTCCGCTACTGCAAGACGCTGGTGATGGACGAAGCCGACCGCATGCTCGACATGGGTTTCCTTCCGCCGATCAAGCAGATACTGAAAGAGCTTCCGACCGAGCGCCAAACGATGTTCTTCTCGGCCACGTTCGGGCATGAAGTGAAGTCGCTCGCCAACCAGTTCCTGAAGAACCCGGTGGTGATCGAGCTCTCACCCAGCACGACCTCCACGTCCGAGAACGTTACGCAGATGGCTTACCCGGTTCCGGGCGAGCAGAAACGCGCCCTTCTCCAGGCCATCCTCGAACTCGGCAACATGACATCGGCCCTCGTTTTCTGCCGGACCAAGCACGGCGCCGACAAGCTCTTGAGCACGCTCCAGGATTGGGGGAAGAAGGCCGCCGTGATTCACGGCAACCGCAGCCAGGGGCAGCGCCAGCAGGCGCTCGATGGTTTCCGCAACAAGCGCTACGCGATCCTCGTGGCCACCGACATCGCCGCGCGCGGCATCGACGTGAAAGACATCAGCCACGTGATCAACTACGACGTTCCGCGCCATCCCGAAGATTACGTCCATCGCATCGGCCGCACCGGCCGCGCTCAGGCCGTGGGAGAAGCCTTCACGCTCGTCGCTCCGGACGAGGAAATCTTCCTTCGCGACATCGAGAAGTTCATCCGCAAGCCGATTCCACGCGGCATGATTCCTGACTTTCCGTATTCACGCCCGCCGCGCATGGTGGCGAGCAAGATTGATTCCGGACCGTCCCAGCACCGGCCGCAGACGACCGGTTACCAGGGACGCCGCCAGCCCGGCGGTCCTGCTCCGCGTCACCGGGGACAGGGCGGATACCAGGGTGGGGGCCAGGGCCGTCCACAGCAGGGGCAGGGGTATCAGGGCGGGGGCGCATCGCGTCCCCAGGGCCAGGGTCATCAGGGCCAGGGACAAGGCCAGGGCAACGGCAACCGCCGTCGCTGGCGTTAACCCTCAGTTCATCTCATCTCGACGGGGTTCCCCGTCGACACCATCAGCAGCCATCGTTCCGTCTTGTCCCACTGCCGCGAGAATTTTCGGTAGGACATGAACGCGTCCGCTTCACCGCCGGAGTGCACGCTCACGCCCCGGCGCGCGTCGTCGAAGCCCGTCACCACGACGTAATGGCCGATCGGATAAAAGCTGTATCCGCGGTCGAGGTGCGCCAGCACCGGACGCCCGGCCAGCAGTTCCTGCCTGAGCATTTCCATCGAACCGTTCACGCCGTCCGCTTTGAGACCGCGCGTCTCAACCGCGGACACCATGTCCATGGGCAGCGTCCCTTTTAACTTCGGCAGGTAGATCTCCGCGCGGAGTTCCGCGGGCGACGCGGGATGGCCCCAGAAGGAGAGGAGAGACGCCAGCGTGGAGGGCCCGCACTGGTCGGTCGTGTCGGGGAAAAACGGAACGCCCGAGATGCGCGCGGCGCGCTGAGTCCCGGGCGTTGCTGTGTCATGACGGGCGCCGGCGCAACCGGCCAGTCCGATCACCGTCACGATGAGTGCGGCATTAATGAATAAACGCATGCTCGCCTAAGGCGTGCTGATCGACGATTAGAGATGGTCCCAGAGCCAGATGATGAGAGCAACCACGGCGACGACAATCAAGATCGTAATGGCCGTTTCGGAATCCGAATCTCCTGCCGGGTTCTGCTGCTCGATCTGCATCGCCACCTGGTGGAGCTTCTGGTCCGAAAGTTTCGCGAAGCGCTGCGTGATCTCTTCCTGGGTCAGTCCCATCTCCATCAGGCGCTGCTTCACGAGCTTGTTTTCCAGCGTCGCCTGGATCGTGCGCATGTCCGCCGCGCGGTCCGCCACCGTCTGAGAAACCGCCGCCTGCGTGGGCGCCATCATGGCCTGCGCCTGCGGAACGCCCGCGCTCATCCAAACCGTCGTCACCACCAACGTCATTGCAACGAATCTCATCCATTTTCCGCGTTTCATGTCGCCTCCTCAGGCAGCGCTCGGTGCGCTCGTTAACCCTTAATACTCCGCGTAAACCGTGAAAGTTCGGGGGTTCGAGCGAACTTTCACGGAAGGAGGCCAGTAGTGGAAGCAACAGCGCGACAGAGCGCAAGGAGGACGTATGAAGAAGAAAATAGCTGTAAAGTTTGTTGCCGTGACATTGGCTTTCGCCGCGGCTTTTACGCACGTTGGCGCGCCGCGCGTTGAAGCCATGGTGATCCCGGCGCAGGCCGCCGGTGCCGCCGCTCAGGTGGACCGCCAGGCGGACATGGCCAAGGTGCAGGCCTCTCTGGAGAACAAGATCGTTCGCCAGCGTCTGGCCGACATGAACCTGTCGCCTGAGGAGATCAATCAGCGCGTCTCGAAACTGGACGACCGGAAGGTCCACCAGATCGCCATGCACATCGACAAGCAGAACGCCGCCGGAGACGCGGGAGGGACCATCCTCATCGTTGTTGCCGCCGTTGCCCTGCTGGCCCTGATCATCTCGATGCTCAAGCGCTCTCGGGATCGCGATGACGACGATGACAAGCGTGACGTTCATACGGACACGACGACGCAGCCCGCCGCCGCTCCTGCAGCGCCCGCCGCGCCTGCCGCGCCGCCGGCCGCGGACCAGAAGACGATCATCGTCAAATAGGTTTCAACCGGACACCGGGGGCGTGACGGCATTCGCCGTCCGCCTCTGGATCGTTCGGCGGACTTTCAGTCCGGGCCGTTTGTTATTACGATCTGCCCGTGAAAGTTCTCAAACCCATTTCCACGCTCGTCGTTTCCGCCATGCTCGCCGGATGCGCCACCATGGGAGTTCCCACTTCGAAAGATCCGCTCAAGAACCTCGTTCGCGCCCGCGCGCTCTTCCGCACTCCTGCCCGCGCCGTCCCCGCGGAGCGTTTGATATGGGACGCGATGGCCGCACTCACTCAGATAAAAAACGGCGAAGGCCAGGCCGAAAGCTACCTCGCCTACGCCGAGTTCCTCACGTCGCCGGCGCTGGCCAAATCAGAAGCCTATTTCCGCAAACACGGCTTCCTCGACAGGTCCGTTACGCTCGCCAATCGCCTTGAGAAATCCGTCGCGTATCTCGACAAGGCCACGCCGCTTTTCTTCGAAGCGAAGCGCTTCGACGCGCTGACCAACGCCAGCACGCTCCGGGGCGTGGCGCTGATGAACCTCGGCAAGCGCGAAGACGCCTGCGCCAGTTTCGACCAGGGCGTCAGCTTTCACGATGAACAAGTGCGCCGCCAACCCGGCGTCGTATCCGCCGTGCCGGAAGGTTACGGCTCGTGGAAAGAGTACATGTCCCGCCTCCAGAAATGGGCCGGCTGCGCCGGCTGATTCGCTTCGTTTTCGCGATCCGTTTTTCATCCCCGCCCGTTACGCTTCCTTTACCATGACTTAAGGGGGACTTAAGGCCGCTTAGCCATAATGAAGCGACCAATGACCTCTCGACGAACCTCTCGCGTCCTGAAGGCCCTTCTCGGCCTCGTCCTGTCCGCGCTCATCGCGGCGGAACCCGTTCTTGCCGGCGCCAGCCAGGGCGCCGTGTGGGCCCAGCGTCAGGCCGCCCTGCGCGAACGCGCCGCGCGGCCCGCCCTGGCGACCGCCGCGCCCCGAGACTCCTCGGTCGAAGACATTCTCGCCGCCGCTCCGGGCCGCCTCGCCACGCCGCCGGGTCGCACTTCCGCCCGGACACTGGTTCTGATCCAGGACGTCCACATGAACGCGGAGGCGCAAACGAACATCCGCCGGACCGTCGAGGCGCTCGCCGCCTCGGGCCGCGTGTCGTTCGTCGCGCTTGAAGGCGCGTCGGGCCCCATCGACCTTTCGATCCGCGACCGCGGCGTCGCGCCCGACATCCTTCATGGCGCCGCCGATTATCTTTCCCGCACCGGTCGCCTCTCCGGTGCGGCGCACGCGCTGCTCACCGGGCCCACGTCGGCCGTTCGCGCCCACGGCGTGGAGCGCCTTGCCCTCTACGAAGCCAACGTCCGCTCCGCCGCGAAAGGGCGCGCGCTCCTGCCCGGCGCCGAACGCCAGCTTGCGGAGCTTCAACGCGTGCTCGATCGCGCGGAAACCGACAGCTTTCGGCCCGAGCTCAAAACCCTCGCGCGATCCCTTCGCGCGGCGAAGAAAATGGGCGGCATGACGCCGGCCTATGCGGAGGTCCTTCTCACGGAGGGTCCGCGAGCGAACGCGCCTCATCTGCGCCGGTACGCCGAAGCGGCGCGCCTGGAGTCGGCTTTCGACGCGCATCGTCTCGAACGGGAGCGTCGACGCCTCATGGACGCGCTGCTTCCGGCGCTTTCCGACGTGGAACGAACCGGGCTCCTGGCGATGGCGATGTCGTACCGGGCCGGCCGGGCGTCTCAGTCTGATCTTTTCCGCGAAATCGACCGGCTTGGCCGGGCTCATGAAATGGCTTCCGTCGAGATGGCGGCGCTGAGGGCGCACCTCCGCTATCTCGATCTTGCCGACGCCATCGACGTATCGGAACTTTCCACCGAGGCCGCCCGCCTGGAACGAAGCGCCCTGGACGCGCTGGCGACCAGCGGAGACGAACGTCGCGTGTTGAACGCGGGCCGCTGGCTCGCATCGGCCGGGAGGTTGGTTCGCTTTGGGATGACGAGCGACGAATGGCAGGCCTATGACGACGCGCGCTCCCAGATGCCGGACCTCTTCACGAACGACGCGCCCGACCTTGCTCCTTTCGAAGAGTTCTACCGGATCGCGACCGCTCGCGACGAGGCGCTGGCCGCGGAAGTGGAAAAACTATTCGCTGAGTCCGAGGGCGTCGGCGTTCTGGTGGCGGGCGGGTTCCACAGCGAAGGGTTGGCCCGCGCCTTCGCCGCGCACGGTCCCCGCGTCCTGACCTTTACGCCGCGGCTGACCCGCGATCCCGGCGACGCCGATGCTTACTTCAGCGTCTTCACCCGTGAGAAGACACCGCTCGACCGACTCCTGGACGGCGAAAAACTGTTCCTCGCCAGTCCGCCGGCGCGGCTGGGAATTCTTCCTGAACTCATTCTGCTGGGGGAAGAGGCTGCCCATCCACGCCTCTCGCTGCCCGATCCCGCCCGACGGTTGGCGGTCCTGCGCGGCGGCGCCGCGGGCGGACCCGTGATCAGCCGCGATCGCTGGCCTCGCGGCGCGGAGATAACGTCCGACGCCGGCACCTTCGCGGCAGCCTACAACGATAAGGGCGCTCTCCTCGAGCTCTCGTGGATGGAGAAGCGACCGGAGGACTTCGAGTTCCTCGAAACGTTCCGTCCTCTCCAGTTCCTTCGCGCGCACACGGGCACCCCCGCCCAGCAGGCGCTGAGAGCCATTGGAATTTTCGCCATGTGGTCTGCGATGCTGGCCGCGCCCGTGGCCGCCGCCTATTTCCTGCCCGGCGACGCGTTCCGCGCGGGCGTCGCTTTGGTCGGTTATCTCTCCATCGCGGGCGCCGCGCGGGCGAGCCTGATCGATTCGCACCGGCAGTTGAGCCCAAGGGAGAAGGTGCTCTACGTTTTCGCCTACGCGCCGAATGTGGTCACCCACGGCGCCTACAACTTCCTGTTCGGCTGGTATGCGCCGCTCACGGCCGACGAGACCGCGTTTCGGGCCTGGGCCGCGACGGTGCAGGGGCAGAGCGTGGCGACGACCAAGGCCGAACTGATGACCGCGTTTGGCCTCACCGACTACGGCGTGCGACAACTTTTGAAAGAGTATTCCATAACCGCCGGAGCGAAACAGAAGTCGGACGGCCGCAAAGATCTGGAGGCCTGGACCGCCGCCCGGAGAGGAAAGAAGATCATCGACACCACCGAGGCGCTCGCCGCCCGGTTCAAGATCAGCGCGTCGCTGGTTCTGATCGTCCTCGCCGATCACGACATCGAGCCGGTCGGCAAACAGACGTCGAGGGGCCGCGTCACGGTCGAGGCATGGACGAAAAAGAACAGAGGGCGCACGATCACCGGGAGCCGCATTCAATTGGTGACTCGCTTCCGCACGAACCTCACCACGTTGGCCGCCGCACTGAAGGAATTCGGAATCAAGGTGATCTCGCCGGGCGTGGCGGCGGCTCGACGGCGGCGGAAAGCTTTTGAAACGTGGGCAAGCGACCGCGCGGGCCAGACGATCGCCGTGTCGGCAACCACCCTCGCGGAGGAGCGTCGCATCGCCTACCGCCACATCAAGGCCGCGCTGGATCGTCATAACGTTACCGCAGTGCCCGCTCCAGCCTCCGCGGCGACGCCCAAACCGCGTCCACGCCGGGTGGAATCGAGCGGTTCGTTGGGAGCTTTTCTCCAGCCCTATGAAGGGCGGGAGCTGCGGCGCACGCCCGCCTGGTTGGCCGCGAAATTCGGCGTTGAGATCCATCTTGTCCGCGCCATTCTCACCTCGCTCAACATCCGCGCCGCCGGCGAAGCGTCCCTGATGACGCCCGCCACCGAGGCGCGCTTCGCCGCTGAGGGACGCGGAAACCCGCGGGGCGCCCGCGCCCGGCTGATGTACGCCCCGGATCGTGAATTTCTCCAGACGTTCGCGCCGCTCGCGTTCCTGCGCGCCCACAAAGGAACGGCGCTCCAGCAGTCAGCACGGGCGCTGGGCATCGGCGCGATCTGGCTGGCCATGATCGGAACGCCGCTCGTGGCGGCCTACTTTCTTCCGCCCGGCCTCGATGTCGTCGTCATTGGCTTCGGCGCTCTGCAGTTCGGTTTGACGTTCGCGCTCGCTCGCCTCGACGCCAGCTTGCGCCTGCCCGTGGAGATCAAGGCGGGGCTGTTTCTGATTTATCTTCCGAACTTGGCCGCGCACGCTCTTTACAACCTGGTCGCCTGGTTCGCGCCCCTGACATTTTCCGACGAGGGCCGCGCCGCGCTCATTCGCGAAACGGTGGAAGGGCAACTGACACGGCTGCGGCGCGCCTTCATCCGGGATCCCGTGGGAGAAGAACGCGCCCAGCGGACGCTCGCGCACCTCTGGTTGTCCCCGATCGGCGACGACCCGGCCTCCCTTTCACGATGGGCCATCTCGTTTCGCCACGCCGTCGGAGAAGTGATCGCTGGTGACGTCGCGTTCACCGACCTCAGGAACCTCCAGCAAATCCGTCTGACGGCCCGTGAGGAGCTCGATGATGACTACTTGCGCTCCACCTTCCAGATGCGCCGCGGCCCGCCGGAGCCGATGCGCTCGGCCGAAGAGGCGGTGTACGTCGTGAATCCGGTCAAGGAAGGCGTTGCCATCAACATGGCGAACTCCGCGAGGGGGGACGCCAACGCGATCACCCTGATCTATGAGGTCATTGGGGACGTGATGTTCATCGTCGAACTCCAGAAACGCGGCGGCGGCGCGGCCATCGCGCCGTTGGTCACCGAGAGGCTGCTCGATAAGACGATCGAGGCGGCCCGGGTTGCCGGACTCTCCGCGGTGCGCCTGCCCGTGGCCGGCGACATCGTCGACCAGTTTCTTTCCATACCGCCGACCGCCGCCCACGGCAATTACGCCCGGCTTCCGTTTCAGAAAGGGTTCCGCCTGCAGATGCGCGATCCCGTCGAGACGCAGTGGGGACTTGGGCAGCGCACCGCGCCGCTCATCTGGGAGCTGCCGCTCATCTCGGCCACCACGGAAACGACGGAAGCGCGCATTGAGCGGGAGCTCGCGGAACTCACGGGACTCTTCTACTACCCCGCCGGTGGTTCCGACTGGAAGCCGTTTCGTCATTTTCTCACGCGAATGCCGCTCGTGACCACCGCTTTCTACGCCGACCGCGAGTACGCCGGCTATTTCGAGCATTTGCCCTACTACAAGGAAGACCGCGCCCGCAGGCTGATCGAACAGCAGGGCCTCACCGTTCAGGAGCTTCCGGGGCCGCGCAATCCCGA
>Ga0163144_10005097_pt1 | contig 29288 bp, 31 predicted proteins | sample OliLak19BULKMAT1_FD_123175 | JGI IMG/M metagenome (GOLD analysis project Ga0163144, IMG submission 123175) | Freshwater microbial mat bacterial communities from Lake Vanda, McMurdo Dry Valleys, Antarctica - Oligotrophic Lake LV.19.BULKMAT1 | ecosystem: Environmental > Aquatic > Freshwater >...
ACTATTTTTGTTTGTATCAGGTTTATTTCTGCTGTATCAATCATCTCTTTTGCAAAATCAATTCCAACAACTTTGTTGAAACCAAATGCAGCAGCCACACACAGGCCTCTTCCTTTGCCGCAGCCAATATCAAGGAATGCACCTTGCTTTGCATTTGAAGGCAGATTAAAAAGCAATTGTTCAATTGTAAAATAATTCACCGGCATATATTCTGTTGCATGTTTAAGCTGGCTGCCGGTAATTTGAAAACGGGAAAGATTATGGTAAGATGTTGTATTGATATTATATTTCTTTTCACCTTTGATTTCTTCTTTCAGCGTAAAGAAACCTATCCTGATTCCCCAATTGGTAGCAATGTAAAAGAAGTATTGTATTTGTTGCAGTAGCTTCAAGCGTAAGAAGGTCTTATATCAATTACTTTCAGTTGAAGGGTAGTAGTTCCATTCCATTCATTTTCATCAATTGAATAAACAACATCAAACGGGCCATTTTGTACAATCGGCAGCAGGTGGGCTGCCCTGAAAATAATTCCTGTTAAGGTTATATCATTTTGTTTTACCACTAAACGAAGATGCTGTTCTTTTACAATTTTGCTGTAACCTGTATCTGTTACGTTTCGTGATATAAAAACAGGGCGCATGTTTTCAGGGCCAAACGGTTCTATTTGTTTGATGATGTTGAAAAACCCCTGTCGAATATCTGCAAATGAAAGTTCTGCATCAATTACGATTTCCGGTATCAGTTGTTCAGGAGTAATGGTTTGCTCAACTACTTTTTCAAATGCATTTGCAAAAGCCTCGATGTTTTGAGGTAACAATGTTAGTCCTGCGGCAGCAAAATGACCGCCATAACCAAGTAGATGTTCTCTGCATGCATGAACAGCTTCATATAAATCAAAGCCAGTTACACTCCTGGCACTGCCTGCAGCATAATCGCCACTTTGTGTCAGCACAATAGTAGGCCGGTAATAATGTTCAGTTAATCGGGAGGCAACTATACCAACCACTCCTTTATGCCAATGCGATTGAAAAAGTACTGTTGTTTTTTTTGTTTGTAAATTTTCATCCTTGTTGATGATGGCTAAAGCTTCTTCTGTAATTGAAGCATCTGCTTCTTTTCGTTCATCATTATCAGCATGTAACATTTCAGCATATTCTAAAGCTTCTTCATATGTGCCGGCAATAAACATTTGTACAGCTTTCTTTGCATCATCCATCCTGCCTGCAGCATTTACCCGGGGAGCAATCATAAACACCAGGTTGGTAATATGCATTTCTCTTTCAGCCTTGCTTAAAAACATCAACGCTTTTATACCATTTGACGGACTGCTGTTCACTTGATTGAGGCCATGAAATGCAAGGATCCTGTTTTCACCTGTTAAAGGAACAATATCTGCTGCAATGGCAGTTGCAACAAGGTCGAGGTAACAATAAATTCTTGCTTCTTCAATATTTAATTTCTGGCCAAGAGCAGAGATGAGTTTAAACCCAACACCACAACCACACAATTCTTTGTAAGGATAGTTGCAATCTTTTTGTTTTGGATTAAGGATCGCAATTGCAGGAGGTAAAATTGAATCGGGGAGATGATGATCACAAACAATAAAATCAATACCCAGTTCTTTTGCATAAGTAATCAGCTCAACTGATTTTATGCCGCAATCGAGGGAAATAATTAAAGTAAAACCATTCTCTTTTGCATAATCAATACCTTGCTTTGAAACACCATACCCTTCTCTGTAACGATGGGGGATATAAAAATCGGTGAGCTCTTTTTCATAAACAGAAACGATGAATTGATACATACAGGCAACACTGGTTGTGCCATCCACATCATAATCACCAAAAACCAGAATTTTTTCCTTTTGTTCAAAAGCAAGTATTACTCTTTCTGTGGCAAGTTGCATATCCTTCATTAGCCAAGGGTCATGCAATTCATTTAATTGCGGGCGAAAAAATTTTCTTGCCAGATCAAATGTTTCTATACCACGTTGAACAAGAATTTTGCAGATTGTTGGGTGTATGTTCAACTCCTTTGCGAGGGCTTCGGTTTTAATATAATCAGCCTGCAAAATGGTCCATCTTTTTTGCATGCATTAATATTTTCTGTCGGTTGTAAAACGCACCAATGCTTCTAATCCATTTCTTATTTCATTTTCAGGAAACTGATGTAATACGGCAATTGCTTCGTCTCTGTAACGATTCATTTTTTCTGTAGCATAAGCTATACCACCTGTGCTTATTACTTCTTCAATTACCTGCTGTACATATTTTTTATGTCTGTTTTCGTTTTTCAAAATGTAAATCAATTCTCTTTTCTTTTCCTTGCTTACTGTGTTTAAAGTATAAATCAAAGGGAGTGTCAGTTTTTTTTCTTTGATGTCGTTACCGGTTGGTTTGCCAATTGATTCGCTTCCGTAATCAAACAAATCATCTTTAATCTGAAAAGCAATGCCGGCTTTTTCTCCAAAAAGTTTCATTTGTTCTGTTTTATGATGATCATTCGTAGTTGACCATGTACCAGCGGCACAAGCAGATGATAAGAGTGAAGCGGTTTTATTAGTAATGATATCAAAATATATCTCTTCACTCAGGTTCAGTTTTCTCGTTTTTTCTATTTGAAGCAACTCACCTTCGCTCATTTTTTCAACTGCTTCTGATAAGATTTTAAGTGTATTGAAATCATTATGCTTTAAAGAAAGCAAAAGACCTTTTGATAAAAGATAATCCCCAACAAGAACGGCGATTTTGTTTTTCCATAATGCGTTGATTGAAAAAAAGCCCCTTCTTTCCATTGATTCATCAACAACATCATCGTGTACCAATGTTGCGGTATGAAGAAGTTCTACTAACGCAGCCGCCCGGTGTGTGTTTTCTGTAACAGGTCCAAAAAGTTTTGCGCTTAAAAAAACAAACATAGGCCGAACTTGCTTACCTTTCCGTTTGATGATGTATTGCATTATGCGATCGAGTAAAGAAACCCTGCTTTTAACCGCCATTTTAAATTTTTCTTCAAATTCTTGTAATTCGGTTTTAACCAGTTCCTGAATATGTTGAGAAGAGTTCATGTGCCGGCAATTTACATCAAATGAATAGTTTTCATTTAATTTAAAGTAAATGCAGCACTTTTTGAAGTAAATAGGCCTCAGGGGAGATTTAGATGGTAAATAAAGTATAAAAAATTTGCTTTTTAATAACTGATCTCTATTTTTGCAATAATCATCAGGAAATTTCGAAACTTAATACAACAACTATGGCAAGCAAAAAGTACACCCTTATTTTGGGGGCCCTATGTCTTCTTTTTACCGATCTGTACGCACAGTACGATTGGAAAGATTCTTCACTTATCCCAAAAAAGAGTCAATCTCAGCACAACGAATTTTTACAAAATCAATACCCCTTCCCGGCAAAACCCCGGAACCAGTGGGAAATTGGTTTAAGTGTAGGTAATGTAGCTGTTAGTGGAGACGTAAATGCACGCATTCCTCAAATAGGATGGGGTGCAACTGTTAGAAAGGCATTTGGTTATATATTCTCTGCAAGACTTGCTTATAGCGGCGGTATTGCAAAAGGTATGAACTGGTTACCTGCATTCAATTATGCTAAAAACCCGGCATGGGCAAAGAATTATATTGCTCCGGTAAATACACAAAGCCCGCCCAACAGCGGTAATCTCCGTCAATTACAGAGTACAAACGGATTTCTGCCTTATCCAATGGGGCAACTCTTAGGCGATCCTGTTTACTATAACTACAGAACAGTATCTCACCAGCTTGCACTGCAAGGCATCATTACATTAAATAATATCCGGTTTCATAAATCCAAGACAAGTTTTGTGGTTTATGGCATTGGTGGTGTTGGTGGTATGATCTATGAATCAAAGGTTGATGCTTTTGATGCAGCAGGTTTACCATATATTTCACTCTTCCGTTCTGTATATAACAAATATGAAATAGCAAACAAAAACAAGGGCGATATTTTACGTGACCTGAGAGCTGGTATGGACAAAGTTTACGAAAGTACAGCTGATGGACATCAATTACGCCGTCCTAAGTTGTTTGATATGACTTTCAAACCTACTGTACAGGTTGGTTTTGGTGTAGCATTTAAATTAAGCAAGCGTTTCAGCTTAGGTCTTGAAGAAGTTCTTACTTGGACAAATGATGACTTATTAGATGGTCAGCGTTGGCAGGAAGCGTCTTTAGGAGATGCTGTTTTAACCCGTGATTTCGATGCATGGCATTATACAAATGTGAATTTAAATTATAGCCTTGGTTCTAAAGCTGTTGAACCCCTTTGGTGGTTGAATCCTTTGGATTATGCTTACAACGAATTAAATGCCCCTCGCCACATGAAGCTGCCAAAACCAGTTTTGGATGATGCTGATGGCGATGGTGTAACTGATCAGTTTGATAATGAGCCTAATACCCCAGCTGGTTGCCCGGTTGATACACATGGTGTAGCCCGTGATACTGATGGTGATGGTGTTCCTGATTGTAAGGATAAAGAATTGATTACTCCTACACAGTGTCAGCCAGTAGATGCTGATGGTGTTGGTAAGTGTCCTGATCCTGAGTGCTGTAAGAACCGTGTACCTGAAGAGCCTAAGTGTAACCTGGTTGATCTTCCAAGTATCAATTTCACTGGTAACTCAAGCTCATTAAGTGCAGAAGGCAAGGCTTTAGTAGGAAGTGTTGCTTCATCTTTACGTGGTAATCCTCTTTGTAAATTGATCGTTTGCGGTAGCGCTGCAAAGAGCAAATCTGGTCAGTCATTGGGACAAAAACGTGTTGATGCAATTGTTAAGTATCTCGTTGAGGTTCAAGGTATTAGTGCTGATCGTGTTGTTGCACAATACGATTGTCATGAAGGTGATCCTTCAGTTGTTGAGCTTCGTGTAGAACAAAAACAGTAAAATCAAGTTAACTGCGTATAAAAAGCCTCCCTTTTTGGGAGGCTTTTCTTTATGAAAAGATTAACCGTTTTCTTCAGCTTTACAAAAATGATAAGGTTAATTTGCCCGAAAATCTTAACTTCGCTGGCTTTTATGAATTGTAGAACAAGACTGTTATTTATTTTCACCGCTCTATTTATCCTTGCAGGATGCAGCAGAAACACTGTTACCAAGATCCTCAAGAGTAAAGACGTTGAATACAAATTAGGAATGGCTGAGCAGTATTATGCAAATAAGAAGTATAATAAGGCTCAAATCTTATACGAAGATCTGTTTCCCTTGTTGAGGAACGATCCAAGGTTTGAAGATCTTTATTATAAGTACGCCTATTGCGCTTTTTACCAGGAAGATTATATGAATGCTGAAAACCTGTTTAAGGGTTTTATTGACGCATTCCCTAAAAGTCAAAGAGCACCAGAAGCAGATTATATGCGAGCTTTTTGTTTTTTTAAACAATCGCCCAGGGTTGAGTTGGATCAAACAGCGACAGAAAAAGCAATTGGATTTATGCAGGCACACCTGAATAATTATCCTGAATCGAATAAAGCGGAGGAAGCTAAAAAGATCATTGAACAATCTTATGAGAAGTTGGAAATAAAGGATTACAAAAGTGCTGAATTGTATTATAATGTTGGGTCATACAGAGCAGCGGCAATAACATTTATAACGCTGCTAAACCGGTACCCTGAATCAAAAAAGGCGGATGAATATAAGTTAATGATCATCAAATCATATTTTCAATATGCCGGAATGAGTGTTGAAGAAAAGCAGAAAGAACGGTTTGAGAAAGTTGTAGAGGAATACTATGATTTTGTTGATCGTTTCCCAGAAAGTAAATTTTTAAAAGACGCAGAAAAATATTTTAATCTTTCTAAAAACAATATAAAATCAATTACAAATGAGCAGACTGATAAGAAAAGTTAGTGCAAATACAAGCAGTGTGGTTGAAACAAAGAATGTTGCAGATCTAAAAGCTAAAACAGGGAATCTTTATGAATCGATAGCTGTAGTTGCAAAACGTGCCAACCAAATCAATATTTCTCTTAAAGAGGAGTTGCATAATAAACTGGAGGAATTTGCAAGTCATACCGATAGTCTTGAAGAAATTCATGAAAATAAAGAGCAGATCGAGATTTCAAAAGCGTATGAGCGAATGCCTAATCCTGCATTACTTGCAACACAGGAGTTTATGGACGATAAGGTATATCACCGTCGTGCTGAAAACGACTTGTTTATATAACAATAAATAGTTTTTTACTGAATGGCGGCCATTGGCCGCCATTGCTGTTTATTAATTAAATAAATTATTCTATTTTACAGCTATACATGAAACTCAAAGGAAAAAAAATAGTATTGGGGGTTACCGGCAGTATTGCTGCCTATAAATCAATCTTGCTTCTTCGTTTGTTGATTAAGGAAGGGGCAGAGGTTAAAGTGATCATGACCACAGCAGCAAAAGATTTTGTTTCACCACTTGTTTTATCAACACTCTCAAAAAACAAAGTACTACTTGATTTATTTGAAGAAAATAGCTGGGCCAATCATGTTGAATTAGGACGATGGGCTGATGTCATCCTTGTTGCGCCACTTAGTTGTAACACATTAGCCAAAATGGCCAATGGTTTATGTGATAACTTATTGCTTGCGGTTTATTTATCTGCAACATGCCCTGTAATGCTTGCCCCTGCTATGGATGAGGATATGTGGAAACATCCGGCTACAAAAAAAAATATTGATGTATTGCACTCTTATGGGAATGTTGTGCTTCCGGTAGAGTCTGGTGAATTAGCAAGTGGATTAACGGGAGAAGGAAGAATGGCTGAGCCTGAAAAGATCCTTCAAACGATAGAACGTTTTTTTTTGAGCAGGAATGACTTTGCCGGGGAAAAAATTCTGATAACAGCTGGGCCAACCTATGAACCAATCGACCCCGTTCGGTTTATTGGAAATCATTCAAGTGGGAAAATGGGAATAGCATTAGCAGAGGAGTTAACGACAAGAGGAGCTGATGTTATACTTATTCTTGGCCCCTCAACACAACAAATCAGTATTCAACCTGCTAAGCTGATAAGAGTAAATAATGCAGAGGAAATGTATAATTCTTCTATGGAGTATTTTCATAATTGTAACATTGCGATTATGTCGGCAGCAGTTGCCGATTATACACCGTTAGTGAAAGCTGATCAGAAAATTAAAAAAACCGGATCATCTTTAGTAATCGAGTTAAAACAAACTAGAGATATACTGGGCAGCCTTGGCAATATCAAAAAGCCTGGTCAATGGCTTGTTGGTTTTGCGTTGGAAACAAATAATGAACAAGAGTATGCACTTGATAAATTAAAATCAAAAAATGCAGATATGATTATATTGAATTCTTTGAAAGATCAAGGTGCTGGTTTTGGGGCTGATACAAATAAAATCAGCATATATGATAAGAAAGGAAATGAATATTCGTTTCCTTTGAAGAGTAAGACAGACGTTGCAAACGATATTGCCGATACAATTAAAATGCTGATGAATGATTAGGATGCTTTATATTTTACTGGTTTATATTTTTACTTACTCAAGTATTTCTGCACAGGAGTTAAATGCACGAGTAAGGGTTGTGGACAATCAAATACCTTCAACTGTTGATCGGAAAATTTTTCGCACACTTGAAACATCACTTACTAATTTTCTGAATAACCGGAAATGGGGAAATGATAATTTCAAACCAAATGAAAAGATCAACTGTCAGTTCTTGATCACACTGCAACAAATGCCTGAACCCAATATTTTTTCAGCAAGCATTACCATTCAGGTTGCACGCCCCGTTTACTCAACTTCTTATGTATCACCTATTATAAATTTTCAGGATCCTAATTTTGATTTCAGGTATGTTGAATCGCAACCGATGGAATTTAATGAGAACCGAATTTCAGGAACTGACCCCCTGGTTTCAAACCTTACGGCTGTAATAGCCTATTATGCTTATATCATACTTGGCTTTGATTATGATTCTTTTTCAATAAAAGGGGGTGAAATGCTTTTTCAAAAAGCCCTGAATATTGTTAATAATGCACCTGACGCTACAAAGATATCAGGGTGGAAGTCGTTTGAAAATAATAATCGTAATAGGTACTGGCTTGCGGAGAACCTTATCAATAACCGATATGCGGTTATTCATGACATCTATTACAACTATTACCGAAGAGGATTAGATGTTATGTATGAAGATGAGAATGCAGCCAGGGCAGAAATTCTAAATGCATTGGTGTATATGGATAACATGAATAGGGAAACCCCGAGTTTGATGATTGTGCAGTTTTTTATGTTAGGCAAGGCGGATGAATTGATTAATATTTTTAAAAAAGCGCCTCCTCAGGATAAGTCAAAAATTGTGGAAATATTGAGCCGGCTTGATGTAAGTAATTCTAACAAATATAAACAGGAGTTGAAATGAGATCCGGTCTGATGTTTATTGGGGTTCTTATTTTTTGTATTTCATGCTCGGATAAAAATAAGATACCAGAAGGAATTATGAAGCCCCAGAAAATGCATGCTGTACTGATAGATATACTTATTGCTGATGCAATGAATGGTGAGCGGGTAATAAAAGATACGACTTTAAAATTACCTGTTGAAAATGCCTCCTTTTTTTTGAAAGTATTTCAGCTACACCAAACAACCAGAAATGAATTTAACCGGAGTTACAGTTTCTATCTTAAAAGACCTGATTTATTAAAGGTAATTACTGACTCTGCATCTGCTATAATAAATAGAAGAAACACTCAGTTAACTGTAATTCCGGACACAATCAAAAAGAAGCCGAATGGTTATAACCTCAAAAAAATTACAGGAAAATCTAGGGGTCAGTACTAAGGTTGCTGATTTTTTTGCTAATGAACGTCCTGTTCCAGCTGATAATCTGTTTTGGAAAAATAAACGGATCTACATATCAGCAGGTTTTGGCTTTTTAACAATCCCTCTTATCTATGACCTGGTATTCAAACTTGGTGTGTCTGAAAATGATTTGTTATCAGATGAGCATGTTTCATTAATGGAGTTTGGGTTTGATAAATTTATGCAGTATGAGCATGGACTGTTGAGCTTTCCTGCTTTTATTGGAGAAATGCACAATTTGATGAAGAATAAAATAAAGCAAAAAAATCTTGCTGATGATTTGTTTGCTTTATTCATGGGAGAAAAACCAAAACATTTTGAGTTTGAGACAACGCATAAAGCTCTTGCCCGGTCGGATAGCTTTTTATTTACATTAGTAGATCTTGATGTTACAGATGCATGGGTAAAGGAATTTCTTCCTTACTGGTATGCAATAGCCCGGCCTATTCTTTTGCTGGATGATTTTAAAGATCTGCAAACAGACAGGATGAAAAATGAAGAAAACACCATTATTGAATTGGGAAATGATGAGAAGGCCATGAAGGCAGCATATGAAATGGGTATCCAGGATTTGAAAAGATTAGAGACAATTAATCCCAAGTTGTCTAAATACATGATGAATCTTCTAAAAGAATCTCTTTTATACGATTATATACAGGTGGATTTAGATTAATGCTTAATCTATCAATGAATTTTTCATCGCAAAGAACACAAGACCAACAGAGTTTTTTACTCCAAAGCGCTCCATCAGCCTGTCTTTTATTGCTTCAACCGTACGGGGACTAATTTCCATTTCTTTTGCAATTTCCTGCGCAGTGTATTCCATACATAGAAGCCTGATTACTTGCTTCTCTTTATCTGATATTTGTATTTCACTGTTTAATGTTGGAATTGCTTTGGCCTTATTATGAGATTTTTTGAGAAGGATACGATTTACAAAATTGTTGAGATAGTAGCCTTTTGTAAAAACTTCAAGTATGGCTTTTTTGATTTCCGCAGGATCTGAGCTTTTAAGTAAATATCCATTTGCTCCATTCTCCATCAAGTGCGTTACAAAGCGTTCATCTTCGTACATCGTCAACACGAGCACATGCATGTGAGGAAACATTTTATTCACCGCTTTTGTTGTTTCAATACCGTCTTTACCCGGCATGCGAAGGTCCATAAGAATGACATCTGGCTGGGCTTCTGCTAAACCAGCTAAAAGCTCTTCTCCATTTTCTGCTTCTAAAACAAATTTTATATTGGTATAAGACCTCAGTGAAAGGATTACTCCTTTTCTGAATATTTGGTGGTCATCGGCTATGGCTACTTTTATTTGACTCATATATGATCAGTGCTGTAAAGTTAAACCTTTTTAGTCATCATAAAATCGCATCAATCGGAATCTCAATGGTTACTTTATAATAAGTATTGGAAGAGTCTTTTTCAAAAAGAATTTTTGAGTTTAATATTTTAACCCGGCTATGAATATTTTTTAATCCCATGCCATGAGGCGTATCCCTTAGCTTTTCGTATTCAGTTTGGGTCATTCCTTCGCCATCATGGTGCATCCGAATATAAATGTGTTGTTCTGTCTTGTTTTGTGTAAGATGAATGAAACTGGCATGACTGTGTTTGAGGGTATTGTTCACCAATTCCTGTAAAACCCTAAAAATAGACAACTCATACTCCAGTTTTAAACGTCTTTTATAATCATGAAAACGGGCGCTTGCACTTATTGACCCGCTCCCATTAATTTTCTGAAACATATCATTCACAGCACTTTCCAAACCAAAATTTTTGAGTGTTGGTGGAATTAAGCTATGCGACATATTTCTGATTAACTGAATCGTATCGTCAATGATTTGCTTGGCGTTATAAATACTCTGGAGCTGGGTTCCCTGATCCTGATGGATAAGGTTTTCATTGAGGTATAGGCGAACGGTAGCAAGTAAAGGCCCGGCATCGTCATGCAAATCTGCTGCAATGCGTTGGCGTTCTTCCTCCTGGCTTTGAATAGAGGCCTGCAGCATCATTTGCTGCTGATCTTCCTGCATTTTCTTCATCCGTAATTGAAAATAAATAACCTTACGCTGGTGAAAAACAATGAACACAATAAGGCCAACAGCAAGCAGCAACATCCCGAATGTACCAAAGTACACGACATAGGTTGTGTTGTTGGGATTTGTAGCTTGTAGAAAAAACATGAAATGCAGTGGGGTTTTGGGAATGTGTTTGCTTAGGTTATAGATAGTGAAATATCTGCAAATTGCGACTTCTCAGGTTTAATAACTATGGATAAGGCAAAAAATAAATTTCTTATAGTAAATAATATCGCATGAATGTATACATATTGTTGTATAAACCCTTTTACATTATTTGAAAACTGATCAAAAAGGAAAATAAAAAAAGTACCTGCTGCAAACAACAAAAAACCTGATATTCCCCAAAATGTGCGTTGGTTATAAATAAATAAAGATTGAGGATACTGCATTTGCTCATAAAAATAAAGCAGACAATAGATTAATATCAGTGAGTAAGTAAACGCTCTTATATATGAAAGGAAATCCTGAGGGTTAGAAAAAAACAATAAGGGAACCCAACAAATAAAGTAAAAAACTAAGCTTATAAGAATAAACTTCTTATAGCCTAAACTTTTCAAATTAGGTTTAACATAAAAAGCCGTAAATAGTAATTCAATTGGTGTATATAAGGAGTTGAAGATATCGGTATACTTTGATTCCCTGATGTACAGACTGTTATAGATAATCTGGTGAAAAATTATAAAAATCAGAAAATAAAAAAGTACCTGTATTGTTTGCTTTTCTGATTTTACAAAAAAAGCAAACAATACAGGTACCAAGACTGAAAACCTAGCTATATTTTCAACTAATAAGAACAAATATTTGGTTTAGTTCCCAAATATAAATATAATTTACGAACGGTCAGTCAATTTATACTGCCCAGCCAGTAGTCTTAAAGTTGTCTCCCACAATGCCTTCTTCAGTATCTAATTCACCAGCAACATTTACAATGTTATACTGTAAAATTGGATTACCTGCATTGTCTAATCCAACAAATACAGTTTGACGTTGACCTTGATCATTATAAGCAGGTAAAACGCCAATTCCAACACAACCAGGCTGAGCTAAAATTTTATCAACAATATTACGACCTACAATATGGCTATAAGCCTGATCAGGATGTTTGTCGTAAAAACGCTTTACCATTTCTTCTCCGGCTTCGTAGCCAATGTGCTTACCGATGGTTTCTACCTGAGGCTTTTGTAGTAATTCTTTTTGCATAATTGTAGGTTTAGAAGTTAAGTTTAAGAAGCTAAATTTTTGAAAATTGAATAGCTATGCAAGTGCCTTTTATGTGAATAAATGCTGGAAATAATCATAACTTATTAATAATCAAAATACTATACTTAATTTTACAATAAATAAGTAAAAAGACTAAAGCAATATTACGAAATTAATTACGTAAAATTACTAAGTAATAATTTGAAATAACACGAGGTTTTTTGGGGAAATTAGCTAAGTAGAAGTCCTTTGTGCAAAAAATGTGAATAAGTGAAAACACTTAGTAATAGCACTCGGCAAGATTTTTTTAGAATTAGTTTGTAAGAGCTAAGTTCAACTTTGAAAATGGTTTTCAGATTTGCAGTAAACCTTTCCTTCTTCCGCTTTAAAAGCAATCAATAATTGACTGGGTCATAAAATTAGCTTGAAGAAAAGGAAATAACAAGAGCAAAAGTGCCCATTTTTTAAGAAACCTACACACAGTTTAACGTATTTATTATTAGTGCCTTTTTATTAGTAATTGCATGGTCTCAACTAAATTAAGCTTCTTATTCTTTGAAGTTTGGCCAGAGTAAGCTAATTTGCAGTAACCTAAAAACCACAATATCCCATGTCTCTCGAATCTAACATTAAATTCGCCATAGCCGATGATCACAAAATATTTCGTGATGGTATAAAAATGGCGCTGGGCGGCAGAGCTCACCTCAAATTAATATGGGAAGCTGAAGATGGCAAAGATATGATGCATAAGCTCACCATTAAAAAGCCCGATATTTTATTGATGGATATCAGAATGCCTGAACTGGATGGCATTAATGCACTTCAACTCATTCGAAAGGAGTATGAAGAAGTTAAAATAGTTGTACTCAGTATGTATGACGATCAGCAGATGGTGAGTAAAATGATGGAAATGGGCGCAAACGCTTATCTCACAAAAACGACAGATCCCAACGAAATTTATGATGCTATCCTCACTTGTATGAATGAGGATTTTTACTTTAATGAATTGGTGAATCAGGCGGTTTTACTTAAGTTGAACTACAAAAAGACCGTCAAGCAATTCTATCCAAACACAACTAAATTTTCTGAAAAGGAAATCCAGATATTAAAATTACTGGCTGAGGATAAAACAACAGAAGAGATATCCAAACTGGTATTTTTAAGCCCACGCACCATTGAAACGATCCGTCAAAACATGAAAAACAAGGTGGGTGCAAAAACAATTGCCGGATTAATCGTATATGGAATGCGAAACAGAATGATTGAGTAGAATGACTTCGTAAAAACCACAATCCGAAAGTCAGGTAGTAGTACCAATAAAAAACTCAGTAATTATTCCCAATTTGCACTCGTGAAAACAAAACTAATACGTTCTTAACCCATATCCTATGTACGTAATGAAAACTGTAAAACCAAACGAACTCTCCACAGACACTATCAAAGTTGCAATTACTGACGATCATGTACTTTACCGTGCAGGCGTAAAAACGGCCTTGGGTATGAAAAAAGATATCCAGGTTATTTTTGAAGCAGATAATGGCATGCATCTTTTGAATATGCTCAAATCTATTCAACCTGATGTGATTCTCCTGGATGTGCAGATGCCCATCATGGATGGTATTGCCACCTTACCTGAAGTGAAACGGTTATACCCCGAAATCAAAATCATTATGCTCACAATGCATGATGAACATACCATGATTACCAAACTGATGGAATTGGGAGCCAACTCTTACCTTACCAAAAATTCTGATAGCGAGGTGATTTACGAGGCAATTAGAACCTGCTATGAGCAGGAATACTTCTTCAACACGCTCACGAATAAAGCTTTGATTGATGGCTTAAAAATGAAACGTCAGGGAGATTCTGTAATGGGGCATGATGTAAAGCTCAATGATAAAGAAATTAATATCCTCCGATTGATGTGTGAAGAAAAGAGTACAAAAGAAATTGCTGATATTGTTGACCTGAGCCCACGTACCGTTGAAGCGATTCGTGATAAACTCAAATCAAAAATCGGCGCCCGCTCAACTGCAGGATTAATTTTATATGCTGTAAAGCACAATCTTATAGAAAACTAACGAGCTAAACCGAAACCAACCGCAGAGGCGATACTGAAAAGTGTCGCCTCTTTCTTTATTTTTGTTTTTCATTTTCATATATGCAGATGAGTTATAACTTAAACGGGAAAATTTATAGGGGCGATGAAGTGAGTATTCATCCTGATAACCGATCATTCAGATATGGAGAAGGGTTGTTTGAAACAATCCGTTTATGTAAATCTGACATGCCCTTGTGGGAGTTTCATTGGAATCGCTTGAACCAGTCTTTGCCACAACTTTATTTTTCTGCTCCAGCACATTTTTCAAATGAATTTTTGAAGCAGGAGGTGATAACATTAGCTAAAAAAAACAAATGCAGGGATCTAGCAAGAGTACGCATAACTATATTTAAAGGAGAAGGGGGGATGTGGGAAACTCCAACATCAGCATTCAATTATCTCATTCAATGCTGGTCCATAGAAAAGAAGGAATTCAGCATGAATGAAAACGGACTTGATATCGGGTTGTTTGGAGATGGCTGGAAATCCTGCGATGCGTTCTCCAACCTAAAGAGCAACAATTACCAGTTGTATGCAATGGCAGCCCAGTTTGCCAAACAACAAAAATGGAACGAAGCTTTAATTTTAAATCAACATCATCGGATTTGTGATGCAACAATTGCCAATGTTTTTTTTATAAAGGATCATGTGGTACATACTCCACATTTAAAAGAGGGTTGCGTGAATGGAGTTATGCGGAAATATTTAATTCAGCAATTGAAGCAAGCGGGAACCAGAGTTGAAGAAGGGGCCAATTCTGCAACACATCTATTGCATGCCGACGAAGTGTTTCTCACTAATGCCATGTATGGCATCAGGTGGGTGAAATCATTTGGTACTAAAACATATGGCTTCAGCCAGGCAGCTAAACTCTTTCAACAGTATATTTTTCCACTTTTCAGATAAACTTTTTATTTTCATTTCCGTTATAAAGGCATGGCTAAACAGAAAGTCAATATTTGCTGGTTCCGCAGGGATCTCCGACTCCACGATCAGGCAGCATTGTTCTATGCGTTAAAAGACGGATTGCCTGTAATACCAGTTTTTATTTTCGATAAAAACATCCTCGATCAATTAGAAGATAAAGCAGATAAACGGGTAGAGTTTATTCACCAGGCTGTCGCCGTAATGCAGCAAGAGCTTACAATTGAAGGCAGTAGCATGGAAGTATATTATGGACTTTCTGCAGATATATTTAAGCTGCTTTCAGAGAAGTACCAAGTAGGTAAAGTATTTATAAATCATGATTATGAACCGTATGCCTGGGAAAGAGACACTGCTATTCAGAAGCAGTTAAATGATGCAGGGATTTCTTTACATACTTATAAAGACCAGGTGATCTTTGAAAAAGAGGAGGTGCTGAAAGATGATGGAAAACCATACACCGTTTTTACACCATACAGCAGAAAATGGAAAGCAAAGCTGAATGATTTTTATTTAAAAAGCTATTCAACAGAACAATACTTCAGCAATTTTTTTCAACAAGCAGCACAACCTGTTCCATCGCTGCAGCAAATGGGCTTTCAGGAAACCGGTTCAACATTCCCTTCATCTGAAGTGAGAGTTGATATCATCCATAAATACAAAGAACAGCGGGACATTCCATCAATAAACGGAACCAGCAGGCTAAGTGTTCATCTGCGTTTTGGAACCATCAGCATCCGGGGTCTTGCGCAACATGCAAAAGATGTCAACGAAAGCTTTTTGAATGAATTGATCTGGCGTGACTTTTATCATATGATCCTTTGGCATTTTCCGCATGTTGCAAAACACAAAGCATTTAAAAAAGAATATGACCTGATTGAATGGAGAAACAATGAAGATGAGTTTCAAAAATGGTGCGATGGCCAAACAGGCTATCCCATTGTTGATGCAGGTATGCGTGAACTGAATGTAACCGGTTTTATGCATAATCGGGTACGTATGATTGTTGCTTCATTTCTCACCAAACATTTACTCATCGACTGGCGCTGGGGCGAAGCATACTTTGCAAAAAAATTGCTCGACTATGATTTAGCTGCCAACAATGGTGGATGGCAATGGGCTGCTGGAAGCGGTTGTGATGCTGCTCCTTATTTCCGCATTTTTAATCCGTATTTGCAAACGCAGAAATTTGATCCGCAATTAAAGTATATCCGTAAATGGGTGCCGGAGTTTGAAGGCTTTGATTATGTAAAGCCAATTGTTGTGCACGAGGTTGCAAGGAAACGATGTTTGGAAGTATATAGCAAAGCATTGAAAAAATAAAAATTACGGATGAAGCGACGCAATCTGCATCATTTTTTCTACTGCTTTCATCCCGTCATCTCCAATATCAAGTGAATAGTTGTTGACGTACAGATCAATGTGTTGACGCATGACATCTTCACTCATTTCCTGTGAATGTTGTTTTACATAATCAGTAATCAATGGATAATGTTCAAATGCATACTCCAGGCTTTTACGGATCAATTGATCAACTTTGTTTTGTATGGATGGGTCAATCTTTTTATTCGCAACAATTCCTCCAAGCGGAATTGGATAGCCTGTTGTTTGTTCCCAATACTCGCCCAAATCCATCAACTTGACCAATCCTTTTTGCTGATATGTAAAACGGTTTTCATGAATAATTACACCGGCATTAACCTTGCCGCTTAAAACTGCATCTTCAATTTCGTGAAACATTATAAACTGTTTATTGGTTGAAGATGGAAAAGCTTGTGTAAATAAAAAATGAGCAGTTGTGTTTTTACCGGGAATAGCTATTGAACAGGTTTCTATTTTCGATTTCCAATTTTCGTCTTTCGATTTCGCAATCAACAATGGGCCAACTCCTTTGCCCAATGCTCCACCACTTTTTAATAAATTGTATTGTTGATTTACCAATGGATATACCGCATAGCTGATTTTTGAAAAATCAAGCTTGCCCTGTAATACCCACTCGTTAAGGGTTTGCACATCTTCAAGAATAACATCAAAATCAAAACCTTCTGTATCTATCTTCTTATTAACCAACGCATCAAAGATAAAAGTGTCATTGGGGCAAGGTGAAAATCCAAGTGTAAATTTCATCATGCAATTATTTGTTCATTCGTTAATGAGTTCAGATTATAAACTTTCAATCAATCTTATTAATTCAGTATTCAAATTTTCTACTGCTTCTTTTAACTGCCATTTCTTTTTATTCCTTTCCCCTACCATATTTGAAATGGCTCTGATTTGTACAAAAGGGATATTCTCCCTGATGCAAACCAAATGCAGGGCCGCACCCTCCATATTTTCAATGGCTGCTTTATATTTCTTATTATAAAGTTCGGCTGTTTTCTTTGAACTGGTAATTTGATTAACTGTAACCGAGCTTACCTGGGGTAACAATATTCTTTCCATTAAAACAGAAAACGGGTTCACCAGTTTTTTCTTAGTGTACGGGAATTGATTGGGAGCAAGTAGTTTCAAATCAAAGACATCTTTATATCCATCTTTTTCCTGAACAGCGAGATCGGCCAGCGCTTCATCTTTGATTACAACTACATCGCCTAATTGGAGTTTTGTTGTAAGAGAACCTGCAATCCCTGCCATGAAGATTATATCAGGTTTTTTCACCTGCAGATGTTTCATCAATGCATAGCTTGTATTAAGGGAGCCAACACCGGTTATAAGAAAATCAAGTTGCAGATCTATAAAATCGAGTTTGTTGCTGATACGGCAATGTTGAATAAAGGGTTTTATTTCAAGAATGGTGGCGGATACAACAAGACAGTTCATACAGCTATTTTTGGCAAGATTAGAACAAAATCCAGAATACCGTTAAAATGCTTCAATCTTATTAATGCCGATGGCATAGATGCATCGGTATTAACCATTGTAAATTATAAAATATCCTCCTGACTATTTTATAATAACAATTGGTTTAACTTTGCGCCTCATTAATTTCTCCGCCCAACTGCTGTGAGAAATTTTAATAAGTGAAGCATGGTTTACTTAACAAGACTTGAACATTTTAATGCGGCTCATAAACTCTATAACCCCAACTGGAGTGCAGAGCAAAACGAATTGGTCTTTGGCAAATGTGCCAACGAAAACTGGCATGGCCATAACTATGAATTATTCGTAACAATCAAAGGGGAGGTGAACAGGGATACCGGCTTTTTGTTTGATGTAAAAAAGCTGAGTGAGTTGATGAAAATTCATATTCTTGAAAAATTAGATCATAAAAACCTCAACATTGATGTGGATTTCATGCAGGGGCAAATGTGCTCAACTGAGAACTTGGCAAAAGCTATCTGGGAACAACTCTCGGCTCACCTGCCTGCAGAAGTAAATCTGCATTGCATAAAACTCTACGAAACGCCCCGCATTTATGTGGAATATTTTGGCGACTAAACTTTTTACTGCGTACCTTGTTATAGTCACGTAGTGATCAGTTTTTGAAACAAACAATCATCTCCATTTTATATTTTAGAGTTGTTATGGCCCCAAAAAAAGTATCTGTTTTCAGGCATGAACATTTTAATGCTGCTCATCGTTTATATAATCCTGCATGGAGCTTTGAAAAAAACGATGCAGTTTTTGGCAAATGCAATAACCCCTCTTTTCACGGACATAATTATGAGCTCATCGTAAAAGTTACCGGAGTGCCTGATGCCAGCACCGGGTATGTAATAGATTTAAAAGAACTAAGTGATCTAATTAAGCGTGAAGTACATGAACGATTTGATCATAAAAACTTAAACCTCGATACCGCAGAATTCAAAGAACTAAATCCAACTGCAGAACATATAGCCATTGTAATTCATGATCTGTTGCGGCCCCATATTGATGCAGATAAAGAGTTGCAGATTCGTTTATATGAAACACCAAGAAATTTTGTAGAGTACCCGGCATGAGGAATGTATGATGTACGAAGTAAGAAGTACGATGTACGAAGTAAGAAGTACGATGTACGAAGTAATAAGTACGATGTACGAATCGAAAGGAAAAATAAATTCCGTTTAACTGAGAAGATGAATAATGAAATAATGTACAAGAGTCACAGACGATAAATGTCTGGATGCCGAATAGAAACTTCGGCATGCAACGCCAATGCAGCAGAGATAGGATGTGAAGCTGGAAAACAAACTATAAACTACAAACTATTTTATGTCTTATAAAAAAACAGAGAAGTACGAAGAAAAAGTTACAGAGGGGTTAGTGGAGAATTATAAAAATGCATTAACACTTCTTGGCGAAGATGCAGAACGGGAGGGATTGCAGAAGACACCTGAACGAATGGCAAAGGCAATGCAATACCTTACACACGGCTATAACCTGGATGCGAAAGCCATTCTTGACAGTGCAAGATTTCATGAGGAAGTAAGTGAAATGATCATTGTAAAAGACATTGAACTCTACAGTATGTGCGAACATCATATGCTGCCTTTTTTTGGCAAAGCGCATATTGCCTATATCCCTAACGGAGTAATTACCGGCCTTAGTAAAATAGCAAGAGTAGTGGATGTGTACGCCAGGCGTTTGCAGGTACAGGAACGATTAACAACTCAAATACTCGAAGCCATAAAAGAATCTTTGAACCCAATGGGCGTTGCAGTGGTGATTGAAGCACAACATTTGTGTATGATGATGCGTGGGGTACAAAAACAAAATTCTGTAACAACAACCTCTGCATTTTCAGGCGAATTTCAAAAAGAAGCAACCAGGAGTGAGTTTTTGAAATTGATTTCAGGAAAGTTTCATTAATAACTTAAAAATCATTTGGTGAAGTCTGTTGCCGTTATTGCAACAGACTTCTTTATTTTTGGCAGATAAATATTTTTATGAAACATGCATTTGTATTTCCGGGCCAGGGTTCACAGTTCAGTGGAATGGGAAAAAATTTATATGAAGCAGGTGTATCTGCGCAAAAATTATTTGAACAGGCCAATGAAATTTTAGGGTTTCGGATTTCTGATATCATGTTCAACGGAACAGATGAAGATTTAAGACAAACCAATGTTACACAACCTGCAGTTTTTTTACATTCTGTTGTTGCTTTCAGAACCATTGAAAGTGCAAAACCCGAAATGGTTGCCGGTCATTCATTAGGTGAGTTTAGTGCACTGGTTGCAAATGGAGTGTTGAGTTTTGAAGATGCGTTACAGTTGGTAAGTGTAAGGGCAAAAGCTATGCAGAAAGCCTGTGAACTGAATCCTTCAACCATGGCAGCAGTATTGGCTTTGGCTGATGAGAAGGTAGAAGAAGTTTGTAAACAGGTACAGGATGAAACAGGTGAAATTGTTGTACCTGCCAATTACAACTGTCCGGGTCAGTTAGTGATCAGCGGTTCTCTGAAAGGAATTGATATTGCCTGTGAACGGATGAAAGCGGCAGGAGCAAAAAGGGCATTGGTATTGCCTGTTGGTGGCGCATTCCACAGTCCATTGATGGAACCTGCCCGTGAAGAATTGAAAGCAAAAATTGAAAGCACCAATTTTTATGCAGCAACATGCGCTATTTATCAAAATGTTGTTGCAAAAGCGGTGCTGGATAAAGATGAAATAAAACAAAATTTAATTGATCAGTTAACGGGAGCAGTACGCTGGGCACAAAGCGTACAAGCAATGATTGCAGATGGTGCCAGCAGGTTTACAGAAGTTGGTCCGGGTAAAGTATTGCAGGGATTGGTACAAAAGATCAATAAAGAAATGAGTGTGGATGGAGTGAGCTAGGATGCCCCCAACCCCTTAACGGGGAGTTATTACGCCACTAATAATTTGATATAAATAATGAAATACAGCTATGATGAATTGCTGCATTTTTATGAATGTTAACCTGTTGAATTAATAAGAATTAAATTATGAATATTCGGAGGTTTAAAAGTTCCCCTTTAGGGGCGGAGGGGTTTCTATGCTGCAGTTGATCCAACCAACATCAAAGTTAGAGTTATACTTTTTATAGAAATTAATAGCAGGCTCATTCCAATCAAGCACCTGCCAAACAATACCACTGAGTTTTCTTTCTTTGGCTTCTTCAATCAACTGATCAAACAATAATTTGCCAATGCCTTTACCTCTTGCCTGTTCGGTAACAAGAATATCTTCCAAATACATGCGCTGACCTTTCCATGTTGAATAGCGGATATAATACAATGCAAAGCCCTGCACTTCTTCTTCCCCTCCTTTGGAGGGGTTAGGGGAGGTCGCTACAAAAGCCCACCACACAGGATTAGCGCCAAATCCACTTTCAATAAAATGTTCCAATGTTACTGTTACTTCCTGCGGCGCTTTTTCATACAAAGCCAATTCATTGATAAGTTCGAGTAATCTTGGACAATCTTCTTTTACGGCACTGCGGATTGTGATAGACATGATTGATTCTTAAAATGAAATGCAAATGTAAGGATTGATCATTGTTGCAATGTAGCTTAATGTTTCAATGGCCTTTTTTTGATCATACCACCTTTAGTATCTTTTACACTGCTCATCACCACAAATGCATAAGGATCGATTTTCTGTATTTCAGAATTCAGTTTATTGAGTTCAAGCCTTGTAACTACGGTATAAATGATATCGATATCTTTTGTTTCACCTTTTTTGCCAAATCCACGTTTGCCATTATAAACCGTTACACCCCGTCCCATATCATTAATGATCATTTCCCTGATTTCCTCGTTATGTGATGAGATGATACTTACACCGGTATATTCTTCTATACCTTCTACTATAAAGTCAAGTGTTTTTGATGCAGCTAAATAAGTTATCAGGGAATACATAGCAATATCAATGGAAAGAAAATAAGCTGCGGCCGCAAAGATAATGATGTTGATGAGGATGATAATGTCGCCAATGGTTGTTCCAAGTTTTCGGCTCAGGAAAATGGCGAGCACTTCTGTGCCGTCAATCACTGCACCACCCCTTACCGATAAACCAATACCGGCACCCAGAAAGAATCCACCAAAAACGGCACCCAGTAAATTATCATCAGTTACATTCGGAAAATTGACGGTTGCAACAACCAAGGCAAGAACGGAGATTGCCATGGCGGTTTTAATGGCAAAATTTCTGTGCACTACTTTATAAGCAAGAATAATAAATGGAATGTTCACAGCAATCAATAAAACGTATAAAGGAACTTTTGTTAGTGCTGATATCAGCAAAGAAATACCGGTAGCTCCACCATCAATGAATTGATTGGTTAATAAGAATCCTTTTAAACCAAATGCAGCTGAAAAAATGCCGGCAAGAATGAGTAATGCATCTTTACTGAGCCGAATGATATTCATTTTCAATTCACGAAAGCCACTTGCCAATTGAAATTTACTGAATTCAATCCCTTCTTCCTGTTGTTTGTGCCTTAACGTAGTGCCGATAATGATCCTTTTTAGAAGTTTATTCATTAGCTGGTTTTAAAGAATGAGGGGAATGCTAAAATAAACCAGATGCAGCAGGAATCCAAAACAATAAATGGAGTATGAGGCTTTGCATGATCAGCAAAAAAAAAGCCGGTTACAAATATTTGTAACCGGCTGCTATTTTTTAAAAAATATTTATTTCTTCTTTGTTGCTTTGAATGTTCCGTTGGGTTGAATAAAATAGACTGCTGTTATTTCGTCTTTTTCATTCTTTTCAAAACGAACACTAAAACCACTGAGGATTTTTAAATTGAACACATCTTTCTTCACAGGTAACAGTTCATATTCAGGCTGACCTGGTACAACCAGCGTTAATGTTTTTTCTCCTTTAATATAAATTTTTACCATCGTTGGTCCGGGTAATTCATATTCTCCAACATATTTTTCCAAATCTGCTTTACTTACTTCAATGGTTTCAACCTTCTTTTTAAAAGCAATATCTTTTACTCCGTTCTGTAAAGGAATTGAAAGCGATTCAATGTCTCCTTTAATATTAATATTGAACAAACCTTTCAGTGCATCTTCTTCATCTGCATCCACTCCGTCAGCTACAGGTATAAAATTGAAGTAGTTATAATGGTAATGTTTTACTTTAAAATTCAATGCATTGAATTTAGCCACTACCAAATCTTTTTGCATTTCAATGCTGATAGTTCCATAAGCTTCATTGGTGTAGGTTCCGGTATAATCGGTAATGGCGTGTGTAGGTTTTGTACCTTTTTTCTGTTGTGAGCTATCTGCTTTCAACTTTTCTTTGGCAGAAGCTTTGGCTTTATCAACTGCATCTTTTTGTGTACGGTGCCAGTCTTTGAATTTTAACCCCAGCATCCGATCCATAATTGTATTTCGGATGATACCAGGAATAGGTGATCCGTTTTGATTGACCGAAACAAATACACCAATACTATCTGTTGGAAAAAAAGAAGTGCTGCTGCTGAACCCATCAATATTGCCTCCATGCTCTACACGGTAATGGCCACGGTAGCTGGCAAGAAACCATGCCATGCCATAATTACTGAAGAACACATCAGGTTGTTCTTTGCTTGGTAAACCTGCACCAATGATCATTTGCGAACTGATGGCCTGGTTATAATAAGTTGCAGGAATAATTTCTTTACCATTCAGCTTGCCACCGTTGATCCACATCATTACCCAATTAGCCATATCTTTTGCAGTGGAGTTAATAGAACCAGCCGGACCCATACCATCAATGTTCATGAATTTCATCCTGGTCACTTTTCCATTTTTTTCAGTATAACCAAATGAATAGTCATTTGATTTTACATGATCGTTCATTGAAGTGTTGGAAGAAGTCATACCTAATGGAGTAAACAATTGTTCCTTGATGAGCCTTTCCCAACTCTTGCCACTTAATTTTTCTGCCAATACACCTTGTGCCAAAAACATGAAGTTGTTGTATTGCCACATGCTGTGCAGAGGAGCCGTTTTTTCAAAATAGCGGATATTATAAATGAAGCTGTCCCTCTTTGTTGCAGAACCATACCATGCAAGATCATGACGGGGCAACCCTGTACGATGACTCATCATGTCTCTTGTTGTAATATTATTTGTGAGTTCATCATCAATAAAACGCAGTTCAGGAAGATATTGGTTCACGGGTTTATCAAAATCAAGCTTACCGTCTTTCATAGGAAAGCTGAGTAGGGAAGAAGTAAATGCTTTTGTACAACTGCCAATAGCAAACAACGTGTTTTCAGTAACGGGAACTTTGTTCTCATAGTCTTTGTAGCCAAAACCTTTGGCCATGATCACTTTGTTCTTTTCTACAACGGTAACTGTAACACCAGCCGCTTTCCATTCACTGAGGATGCGGTTGATAAAAGTATCAATCCCTGTTAAACGTTTATCTATTGTTTGTGCAGTGATTGATTGAAAAAGTAAAACTGTGATAAGGAGGAATAAAAATTTTTGCATTTTCGGGTTGATTTAGTTAAAGCATATGTTGGTTATGAAATATACAGATGATTTGATTGTAATATCCTTCATCGATTGTGTTAGACAGAATCCAAAGCCTGTTTAAAATCTTCTATCAGGTCTTTGATATCTTCAATGCCAACAGATATCCGCAATAAATTATCAGGTGTGGTTGATGGAGGTCCTTCAATTGATTTGCGATGTTCAATCAAACTTTCAACACCACCAAGGCTGGTGGCATGTGTAAATAAGTGTAACGCAGCAGCCAGTTTCAGCGCCACATCACGATCGCCTTTTACAAGAATGGATAACATGCCACTAAAACCACCGGTCATTTGTTTTTTGGCAACTTCATGTTGCGGATGTGATGGTAAGCCGGGATATAAAACCCGTTCAACTTTTGGATGGCTTTCGAGATATTGTGCCAGTTGCATGGCATTGGATGAATGCAGCGGCATTCTTGCAGTAAAGCTGGCAAGACTTCTGCAAAGCAACCAGCAATCATAAGGCGATGGAACGGCTCCACCATATTTTTGTGTTGCACGGATACGTTCATAGCGTTCATTGTCTTCTTTAAAGATCAATGCACCGCCAAGGATATCGCTATGTCCGCCTAAATATTTTGTTGTGGAATGTAAAACAATATCCACTCCAAATTCTGTTGGTCTTGTATAAAAAGGAGTGGCCCATGTATTATCAGCAACGGTAAAACAATCATGCGCTTTTGCAATGGATGCAACTGCAGCAAGATCGGTTACTTTAATCAATGGGTTGGAAGGTGTTTCCATCCAAACCAGTTTTGTAGAAGGTTTGATGGCAGCTTTTAGTTCTTCCAGTTTCGTCATATCAACCAACGAATAACTCAAACCAAAATCTTTGAACATAATGTCTAAGATCGTACGGATAGAGAAATAAGTATCATCCGGTAAAATGATATGATCGCCGCTTTTTAAACTCTGAAACACAGCCGTTGCCGCTGCCAAACCAGATGCAAAACTTACACAGGAACTGCCCGATTCCATTTTGGCCAATTTACTTTCTAATGAATGCCTGTTGGGGTTATCATATCTCGAATAAATATAGCCGCCGGGAAAACTAACGCCATCTTCTCCTCTTTCAAAGGTGGTTGAAAGAATGATGGGCGACATCACCGCACCGCTGCTGTCTTTAATATTGTCTTCATGAATGATTCTGGTTGAGAACTCCATAATGGTTGATGTATTTGTTTGTTGATTGGATAAATGTAAGGATTCCTGTAGGTTGATGCTTTTGTTTGTACACAATAGTTTTATTAATTTCCGGTACAAAACAAACAAGGAATGAAACAGGTTTTACAGGCTTATGCACCTTATAACCATTGGGCCAATAAAGAAATTACCTCAGCCATGCTTCAAATGGATGAGCATCTGCATCAGCAATTGGTGAAAAGCAGTTTCCCGAATTTGTATGCTACTGTATTACATATCTGGGATGCAGAAAGCATCTGGTTGCAACGGATGAAGGAACATCAGCAGATCCTGGTGCCCAGCAAAGAGTTCAATCCAACCATGAAAGAAGCCGTCAATGGCTGGCTCGAACAATCGTATCAATTGATTCAATATGTTCAGACCTTAACCGAAGAAAATCTGCAAAAAGAATTTGATTATAAGAATCTCAAAGGGCAGGCATTCCGCTCTCCTTATTGGCAAACGGTTCATCATGTGTTCAATCACAGCACCTACCATCGTGGACAATTAGTAACTATGATGAGAGAACTGGGTGTAACAGAATTACCGGTAACAGATTTTATTTATTGGTGCAGGGTTACAGGAATATGAAAGTTCAATAGCGAAAGCCCAAATTCATTTCTGCAGGAAACGGAATTGGTTGATTGAAGAGTGGTTCATACATACACGAACGACTGCATTGTTATGTTCTCTTATTTAGCACAAATAGCATGGCTGAAGAAATTATACACATGATTAAAACTTTTGTTGTAGGCAGCCTTGCAACGTTAAAAATATTTTCCGATAGCAAGAGATAGCCCAATGCCATTTAACCATTTTTCCATTTTTAGGCTATTGTCTTCGCCGAATACTTGGTCACCCCGAAGCTGCTGATATACTGGAATGATGATTTTAGGATTGATATAAAACTTGTTGTTACGAAACCTACGAACTAAACCTAAATATGAATTTACTCCGAAACTAGTGTTTTGCCATTGTTTGTTCGATATTTTGAATTGTCATAGGAAATGTTGTAAAGCTAAGAAAATGTATATAGATAACTAAAGTCTCCACCAATGCAATAGTTCCATTGCTTTTTCCATTTTTGCTCATACATAATACCACCAGTCAAAGTAAGGTTGTGATATTTGTAATAGTCGGTCGCAAATAGGGGCTCTATTCCTGTGGGATGATTGTAATCTATTGTCCTTCCAGGTGCAATAGTGTTCACCCTTGTTGTCTGCTCTATTTTGTCAACACCCAATTGGTAGTAGCCTGCACCAATTTTGAGTTTGAGTTTATGAGTTAATGGCTGAAAGAAGTTTACGTTTGCACCATAACTATATCCCCACAATTTTGTGTCATTTGTATAGGTTCTGTCATAAAAGCGGGTTGTATAATCTGCATGCTTGTCAAAACGCCCAATAAAATCAAGTTCAACGCTTTTATTCTTTTGTCCATGCACAAAAGATGCTACTGAAAGTATCGTAAAAAGTAAGATTATCCGTAACATTAGAAGTTGTTTTTGTCTTGACACTTGAAATTGGAAAGCTGTTCGTGGGTTGCGCTCTTTCGTTCAGGTATTGCCGATGGTTGGGAATTTGAAAATCGTCCGCTGGAACCGCTGCCTGGCTTTTTGCTAAAGTTAAATAATAAGAACTAAAGTTTGGTTTTGTTCGTCAAGCTCCGAACCGCAGTACAACAGAATTACCTCTGCTCATTGTTACAATGTCGAGCCCAACTATTGGCAATACCAATGTTGGCAGATGCGATTACCGCACTTAAATAGGTATTGTTTCGTTGTCAAAGGGAAAAAGGCATATGAAGGAACTGGAATAATTCTTTTCTATTTAAAGCGGATAGCTGGAATGCTTTTTAACTTTCCTTAACTGATTAAGGTGTCGGTCCATATGAGCTATGCAAGTCAGCATTAATTGGTGCATATCTCTTATGTTGTATTTTTCTGCATTACTTAAATGACCATTAAAAACATAATCTCTAAAAGTAAAATGTTTTCGAAAATCCTTGTTTGTAGTTGTTACCATATTAATTAATGCATCCTGGGTTCTATTAAAAGCAAAAATTGCTTTTTCTTTTGAGCAAAATCTTCCGATTGGAGACAAGAAACCTGCATCAGCCTTTAATGTGTCTGTAGTATAATCAATAAACACTTTATCATTTCCCTTTGCCTTTTCTATAAATTCTATCAATTCGGGTTGGTTTAAAGCAGTTCTTATCTCAATTCTGTAGCTTTCATGTTGAGCAAATAAATGTTCAACAATCTCTGCAACTGACCAACGGGAGGACTCTTCTTTAAAATTCCATTGTTGTACCGAAAGTCCTTCGATCTCTTTCATTAAATCATTACGTGTTCTTTCTAACCCTCTTAGTAATAATTCTTTGTCTTGCAATGACCAGAGTTTCGCTGATAAGTTTTTATCAACCTTTTGGCCATATCCTATTGAATTAAAGGTAATAGCTGCAAGTGTAAATAAGCCAATAATATATATATTTTTCATTTTTATGCTATGCCATTGCTACCAACGATTGAGTATTGCCGATGGTTGGGAATTTTAAAAACTTCCGCCCGAACCGCTGACGATTGAAAAACAAATGTACAAAATAAGTACAAAAGTTCATAGATGCTTGTCAAGCCCGAACCACAGCTTGGCTAAGTACAAATGTTTATTGTTATTTCTTCCGCCCAACTATTGGCAATACTTTTGTTGTATGCCGTTTTATTTCAGCACATAAGACAACTTCGGTCCAGCATGCAAAGCTAAAATTGGATAGTCGGGGTGAATTATAAATCCACCTGTCAATCCAATTTGCCAATGTCTATGCACTTTATAATTGATGTCAAGTGTCACTGGAAATACAAGGTCTGACCAAGATGATGTCTGAAAAGTCATTGATGTAGCCTGTGTATAAGGATAGTCCCTTGTATGTGTCATTATACCTGCACCTACTCCAGGCACGACACTAAGTTTAGCTTGATTGATAATTTTGTATTTGTAGGAAACTGAGAAAGTATTGTAAAAAGCTTTGGCATTTGTTCCTTTAGGATTAATAATATAAGCCGATGCCGGTGTGTTAGATAACGTATTGTCAAAGTAGTCGTGTCCACCAGCGAAGTAGTTAGCAGATAACACGTGCCTTATTGCAATGTTATAGTCAAAACCAATACCGTAGAACCCCCGAGAATGAGCATTGTTGTAATACGGGCTGTTTAAGTATCCAGTGGTAACTGAAACGGCTAAATCTTTTTTGTCTTGTCCAAAAGAATGAAGTGTTGAAAATGTCAGAAGGATAAATGCTAAAAAATGTCTCATATTGTCTAAAGTTGGTTTGTGTCTGTCTTACCCTGAAATAGGTTGACCATTTTTTTATTATTAAAAGTGGTTGATTACAAATTTACCGGAACATTGATAAGTCTTAAAAAAAATCTTTTAAGGGATTTTTTCAAACTTATCAACGTTCCTGGTTGCTGCTTTTTTGTGTTTGTTGCTATAAGATTTGTAGCTGTGTGTTTGATTGGTATGAGCAAAGCTTGGTGTTGC
>Ga0163144_10005098_pt1 | contig 29287 bp, 27 predicted proteins | sample OliLak19BULKMAT1_FD_123175 | JGI IMG/M metagenome (GOLD analysis project Ga0163144, IMG submission 123175) | Freshwater microbial mat bacterial communities from Lake Vanda, McMurdo Dry Valleys, Antarctica - Oligotrophic Lake LV.19.BULKMAT1 | ecosystem: Environmental > Aquatic > Freshwater >...
AGCCCATGGCTCGGCTGATGAGTGTTGCTCCGAAGTCAGGTCATGTGGTCGATCGCCAAGAGTGGGCCGACGAGCTGTCTGCAGCTGCCGAGGGCGCTCGCGTAGGGCCGCGAAAAGCGACGACCCAGCAAGTTTGGGACGACCTGCGAGAGGATCTGATGTGACATATGGCCAACGCAATCTACTGGGACACTTCGGCACTGATCAAACTCTACGCATCTGAGGCCGATTCCAGCGACTATTTGCGGCTTCTCGTCCGACAATCAGAAGACATCGCCGTAAGTTTTCTTCACCGCGTCGAGTTGTATTTTGCTTTGCGCGGGAAAGAAACAAGAGGTGAAATTGCGACCGGTTCCGCAACGCAACTGTTTGAACTCTTCGAGCGACATATCAGCGCGGGACGCTACTACATGATACCCTGGGGCGAAGACGTTGCCATGGAAGCGAGGAAATTGCTCGACACTTGTGTTACCGCATCGCCGCCCGTCATGCTGCGCTCTCTGGACGGATTGCATTTGGGAACACTGCGGGCGGCAAAACTTCAGAGTGTGGTGACCGCCGACCTGAAAATGCGTGATGCAGCTCGAATTGCGGGCATTGGTGTGGTCGAGCCGTAAAAGCCACAAGATGCGTCGAATCCGCTGTCATACGAGAATTGGCTGGCGAGGTATTCTATTGGGAACGACGGCGGCGACGGACCTCGCTGAGATTTCCGACGCAGATTCAATTCCTTGAGCAGCGACAGCTGCTGAGCGCATCAGAACTGCTATTGTATAACGGCATGGGCGTCCAAACGGCGTTGAATTCACTGCCAAAGAAGGACAAAAAGGAAGACAAAAAGAAGACAAAAAAAGACAAAAAGGACATGCATTGTAAGACAAAAAGGACATGCATTGTAATTGGACTTTGGCTCGGCTACAGGTCATATTTGTCGGCGTTTCCGGGGAAAGTTGTGGGGAATCTGCGATGACGATGGCACGGCGGTATTTGGTGGATTCGACGGTTACGCCGTACGACCACTGCATTTCACGTTGTGTGCGGCGGGCGTTTTTGTGTGGCGACGGTTGTGAGCATCGAAAGCAGTGGAAGCAACTGAGCGACGGCGAGCGATAGCGAGGAACGAGTCTGCGAAGGCGGTAGCGATGACCGCTGCAGGAACTGGCCGGGATTTTCGCGGTCGATGTGGCTGGTTTTGCGGTGCTCGACAACCATTGCATGTCGTCCTGCTGCTCAATGACTCTGTGGCGAAGGGCTGGACGGATGAGGAAGTCGTTCGTCGCTGGGGGCGATTGTTTCCGCCTCGGGGAAAGGATCGCCAGGCTCTGGAAGTCACCGATGTGTGGGTGGAATTACAATTGAAGAATGTGAAATGGGTTGAGGAGACTCGCAGCCGATTGAACTCGCTGGGGCTGGTTCATGAAGTGTCTGAAGGAACCGGTGGCTCGGATGGCGAACCGGGAAGACAACTGCAAGGGCACGTTTTTCGAGAGTCGCTTCAAGAGTATTGCAATTCTGGATGAAGAGGCGTTGCTGACGACTCTGGCGTATGTGGACTGAATCCGCTGGCTGCTGGAACGGCGAAGACCCTGGAGGATTCGCTGCATACGTCCGTGAAGGCTCAGGTGGATCAATGCCGGGTACGGGGGACGATGGGCGTTTCTATGGCGAACGATGCTATGGCAGACGTCGCGAACTCCACTGGCGACCAAGCCCCCTCATCTCCCGGCGCGCCGGGATCGGCCACCTTCTCCCCCGAGGCGTGGGAGAAGGGACAGCGCGGAGCCGCTCATCCGGCCTTCGGCCAGCGTCGGCAACTCAACATGCCGACGCAGCGAAAGCAGCTCCCCCGGCGTGGGGGAGAAGGGACAGCAGGAATGTGAAGTTGGGGCCAGCGATGCTATGGCAGGTGTCGCGAACTCCTCCGAGGACCAAGCCCCCTCATCTCCCGGCGCGCCGGGATCGGCCACCTTCTCCCCCGAGGCGGGGGAGAAGGGACAGCAGGAATGTGATGTTGGGGCGAGCGATGCTCCGGTATGTCGGAAATTCAACGCCCAATGCGGTGGATCCGAGTGGGTTGGACGATTTCACACCAGAGAGCACCTGGGCTGCATGGTGGTCTGGTTTTGGAAGTTCTCTCGGCAATTCTGCCTATTTTCGACATCAATGATCGTCTCGTCGAAGAACTGCCTCTCAGGCCTTTTCAGCACTTTCATCAGCAATCACAATCGAGTATGCCCGGTTGAGGTCTGGTTCATGAGCGAGTCATTCGTCGATCACGGAATCGTAGATCAAACCCTTCACGGCGAATTCTGTCAGGAACGAATACGGCATCGTCTGCTCCATCGTGACGACGATCAGTTCATCCTTCGGTGACGTCCAATAGTGCGTACTCGCGGCACCACCCCAACCGTACTCGCCAATGCGGCTTTGAGGATCCCAGGTCGACGATTTGACGCGTACCGAAAAGCCCAGGCTGAAGCCAACTCCCTCGCGGACCTCAGTGCCGAACTTGATCCAGCCGACACTTTCGGGCAGTTGGTTCGAGGTCATCAGTCCCACGGATTTGTCCGAAAGAATGCGCATGCGGTCGAGTTCTCCGCCCTGCGCAATCATCATCAGAAACCGCATGTAATCGCGGGCTGTCGAAACGAGACCGCCGCCCCCTGACAACAGCGCGGGACTCTTTCGATACGCGCTTGTGGCTGGTGCATCGAGCGGCGTCAGCTTTCCCTTGCCATCCGACGTGTAGTTGACAGCGAAGCGTTCAAGCTTGTCGTCCGGCACGAAGAAGCCGGTATCTTTCATGTCGAGAGGGGCAAAAATGTGCTGCTGAAAGTACTCATCCAGCGGCTGGCCGGAGACGACTTCCACGACTCGCCCGAGGACGTCGCTCGACACGCCGTATCGCCAGTCCTTCCCGGGCTCAAAGCTCAGTGGCAATTGACCGAGCTTCCCGGTCATGTCGGCCAAAGTCGAATTCGGGTCCAATGCATTCGCGTCCCTGAACAACGTGTCGGCGACTTCGTTGCCCGACGCCCCGTACGACAGCCCCGCTGTGTGCTGCATCAGATCGCGGATGGTCATCTCCTGTTCCGGAATGAAGGGCCCGTCTTTGCCCTGCACACTGCCGCCCTTCATTTCGGGCAGATGCTTCGAAACCGGATCGTCGAGCCCCAGTTTTCCTTCGTCGCACAGTTTCAGCGCGGCCGCAGTGGTGATCGCCTTGGTCATCGAATAGATCCGTACGATGGCATCATCACGCATCGGAATGTCGGCTTCGATGTCCAGCATTCCATGCGACTGCAGATGCACGACCTTACCTCGCCGCGCGATCATTACGATTCCACCCGCGAGCTTTTTCTCTTTCACCAATTCGTCCATCGCCGCGCTGACCTTGCCCAGGCGTTCGCTGGACATGCCTGCCTCTTCCGGCGTGGCGATGGGCAGCTCGCCCCCGCTTGCGACGGATGCAATCAGCAAAGTGGGAAACGCGACCCATCCCGAAAGCCGTATGGTCATTAAAGAATTCCTTGACACGACTGAAGTTGAATACAAGCCGGCGCCTTCGGCTGTGCGGTAAACGCCGAACGCAAGGCAAACAGAAACGATCAATACTTCTGCACCGCGTCGCACACCAGCGAATACGACTCGGCGATTCTATAATCTTTGCCTGGAGCGAGGTCCGATTGTCTGATCACGACCAGGTCGAGGCAGTCGGGGCGATCTGGCTGTCGTTCCCTTTGCCATCATGCAACACGCTTAGGCGATCGGCAGGACTTGTCTTACCCGTGGGATAGGCTTCCAGCCTGTCATCCCTCGGAGAAGACGACAGGCTGGAAGCCTATCCCACGGTATGTTTTCACTGGCCGCTCGCCTTATCGCACAGGAACTCCAGGTTCAGTATCTCCAAAGAATCCCGCAGGAAGGCGAGAGTCCAGTTCGTGATCTGAATTCGCCGAAGTCAACGACGGAAACGCTGAAATCAATAGCGGTGAGGATTCGCTGGTGTGAACAACGGGTACTTGGTCGGACGCTGTAAAACCGAAACCGGAGACCTCATTCGGCAATACCGAAGTGCGTCCAGGACGGCGAGTGCCTGCAAAGAAACGCACTGACACCACAAGCCCGATGATGACGGCGAACAAAATAATCCCCCAGACCTCCCACCGATTCCCGCTGTGATTCACCGTTGCTGCAGCGGATCCCGTCATACGCACACGCCCCACCATCAGCGGGGCAGCACGCCGCTTGTCAAAGGCGGTGTAGGCCATGTTCTTCAGGAAGTAGCCCACAAAGACGACTTCTCCTTCGATGTCGGAGCCGACCGGTAATGCGTCCGGCTTGTCTGCAAACACAACCGTATATGGGAAGGACTTGGACTCGTCTGTCCAGCCCCACGCCTCATAGGCGACCTTTAGCCCCAGCGGATTTTCCGGAGCGTCGTACTGCAGCACCCTGCGGACGTGCATTTTCAATCGGACGGGTTTGGCCCGGTAGAGACCTGGCTGATCCCAGAGCTGAGTGAAGGCCGGTTCCTTCCCCGCTCTCTTCTCAAATTCTTCAAAACTCTGAGTGCGGCTCCAAGCCATCAACTGCCAGTAGGCAATCATCTCCCGTGGTCGCAACTCCGTGCGATCGGTGATCAATTCTTCCCGCGACTGGAACTCGGCCATTGCCGCGGGATCAAGGTCGTTGGGTCCGGGAACCACAACCTCTTCAGCTGCGACCTGAGCCTCAGCAGATCCGATTGCAACCTGCGCTGCCATGGAATCATCGTTCGGCATCGCCAGCCATCGCCAGGTCGCCGGCTCGCGCACCGTCTGGTACGTCACCCACAGGACGGCCAGTGCCAGAAGCATTGACAGGCCCCGTGAGGCGGGAATCGAGGAACCGAACGGACGCACAATTTTGCGGTGCATGGGCAGCCCTGTCTCAGTCAATCAATTGCCGCCGTCGGTGCCGACGGGATTACCAAGCTCCATGAAGTTTACACGCTGCATTGGTTTTCCGTCCGACAGCGTCTGCTGGGTGCAGACATCGACAATTTTCATCAGCTCGTCGTAACGCAGCCGACCATCCGCATGGATCTGGACGCGATCGAAAAGAATCCCCTCAATCTCAAAGAGCGACTTGAGGTGCTCGTTCAGCCGTCGGACGGCTGCCGGATGCAGCTGGCCCTGTACGACAGGGAACGTACCAACTTTGAGGTCCGCGACATCGCCGTTCTGATTAGACGTGACATACAGATCCAGCGTTTCGAGTCCTGAAAGCGTTTCGCCGGACTCCCCCGATTCGTCAGGAGGAGCCTCTGAATTCACGTTCGTCAACGGAATCGGGGGTGGCATATGCACCTGCAGATGCCCCTCGATTGCCGACGGGCGGAAGGTGAGTACGAAAAACGCCAGCAGCTGAAACGCCATGTCCAGCATTGCCGCCATATTCAACTGAACAGCCTCGCCGGAATTCTTGTGGCGACGATGACGGCGACTGCGACGACGCATTCTATTTTCCCTCCCGCGTCATGGCACTCAGCGCGATCTGTCGATAGCCCTCCGCCTGGCACAATCGCATGATCCGGAGCAGTGATGTGAAATTCACCGTCTTGTCGGCGCGAATGACGACCGGAACCGGAAGTTCGCCATCCACCAGCTTCGTTCCGCCGGCGTCGAGCAGAAGTTTCAGCAGCCTCGCTTCGCTCGCAACGAAGGCGTCCACGTCCACTGTCGCGCCTCGGGATTTGACAATTCCCTCTTTGTCAATATTCAAAGTCAAAGGTTCGTGGCGGCCAATATATTCCAGTGGGCGGGCAGACCCCAGTACCGGCAGATTCAGCGTCAGATCCATCGAAGCGCCTTTGAAGTTAATCACGAGCATGAAGAACGTGATCAGCTGGAAGACCATATCGAGAATCGGCGTCAGGTTCGGCTCATACGACTCGCTGCTGGACGCAGACATGCAATCGCTCCCTGGATGTGACGCTTCAGGCTTTTGGAGCAGGAGGGGTTGAAGACGCTGCGGTTCGTGACTGAGCGCTCGTGTGCACGCGGCGGACAAATTCATCCGCCATGTTGATGGCCTGCAGACTCAGCGTGGCCACGCGGTTCTTGAAAAATGCGAAGAAAAAGATGGCCGGCACAGACAGTGCAACACCCTCAAAGGTAATCAGAAGCGCCTCTGATATTCCATGGGCGACTTCGCTGGGCTTCAGTTGTGTTTCAGACCGTGCGATCACGCTGAAACTCGAAATCATTCCCTTCAGCGTTCCCAGCAGTCCGATCAGCGGACCGAGCGAACCGATGACTGCCAGCATACTGATCCGCTTTTCCATTTCGACCGTGACAGATTCCCCCTGTCGATCGACCGCGTCCCGAGCCTCCGGCAATCCGCCTGACAACGCAGCCAGTCCCGATGCAACCAGCTGACCAAGATCGCTCGGGCTGTCTTTTGCGGATCGGTAGATGTTCTGGAAATCCCGCTTGGGCAGCAATTCCTCCCATTCCTGAATCAGCTCCGGAGGCATGATCACCTGCGGCCGCAGCTCAATAAAGCACTCCACAATTCTCGCCACAAAAAAGAACGACATCAGTAGAAGCACGCCGCCGATCCAGCCCGACGTCTGGATCAGCCACATCAGCGCCGACTGATTGGGGGCCGGGGCATCGGTCGCATCCGGGGTCGCAGCCGCCGCCGGCGCCGCCGCATTGTCGGTCGCTGCCGCATCCTGAGCGAATGCCGCCGCGGGAGACCCAAGCTGAGCGCTGAAAACAGCGAGGAGGATCGCCCAACTCCAGACGATGAGGAACCATCGTCGTGTACAGACAGACATTCGAATCTCCCCTCAGCTTTCAAACTCGGTGGCGGTGGCGGTCGTTTCGTGGGCCGTGTGTCAGTCTGTCGACGGAACAGATGACCGTGTCAGTTAATCCCTACTGTATTCCAGATCCGTTTTCAGGAAAAGCCATGTTCGATGACGCACGATTTGCCGCCGGGGCCGCATTGAGTGCAGGACCACGACCACCGTGTTCCCGTGCCTCGCGTTGACGAAAGCGCATTAGCCAGTATCACCGGAGTCCTCAACTCGCAGAACTTTGCAGCGTTCATTGACGCACCGGAAGTCAGTCACGAGGATGCCTGAGCCGCGCGGGACCGAAGAGCCACTTGCCTGGAGTCAGATGATGCTGATGAAACAGTTGTTTGCCAGAAAGTCACTGAGTGTGCTGCTGAAAGACATGGAAGGCGATCAGCGTCTAAAGCGAGTACTCGGGCCCGTGACTCTGACAGCGCTGGGTGTCGGTGCGGTGATCGGTGCCGGAATATTCGTGGCGACTGGCTCTGCAGCAAACCATGTGGCCGGGCCTGCTCTGATGGTGTCATACATGGTGGCGGGAATGACCTGTATCTTTGCCGCGTTGTGCTATGCAGAGTTTGCTTCAATGGCTCCGGTCGCCGGCAGTGCTTACACCTATGCCTACACGACAATGGGGGAGCTGTTTGCATGGATCATCGGCTGGGATCTGGTGCTGGAGTACGCGGTGGGAGCGGCGACCGTGGCGAACGGGTGGTCCGGTTATTTCCAGAGTGTCCTTGCGAAGTTCAACATCGTGATTCCAAAAGTGGTCAGTCAGGCCACTGTCATCTACGATCCGAAGGCAGGTGAGTTTGTTTTGACCGGGGCCTGGTTCAATTTGCCCGCTGTCGTGATCTCACTCATCGTGACGGCAATTCTTGTCAAGGGGATCTCCGAGAGCGCCGGTTTCAATGCGGTGATGGTTTTGGTCAAGGTCATTGCTGTATTGTTTGTGATCCTCGTGGGAGCGTTTTACATCGCTCCGGAGAACTGGACGCCATTCGCCCCTTATGGCTGGACTGGCCTGAGTTTCTTCGGGATTCCAGTTGCCGGCCAGACGGACCCCAGCGGGCAACCAGTCGGCATGCTGGCCGGGGCTGCGATCATTTTTTTCGCATACATCGGATTTGATTCGGTGTCGACGCATGCTGAGGAAGCCAAGAATCCGCAACGGGATGTCCCCATCGGGATCATCGCATCACTGGTGATCTGCACCGTGCTGTACATTGCCGTCGTGGCAGTCCTCACCGGAATGGTGAAGTATGACAAGATCGACGTGAACGCAGGCGTTTCCAGTGCTTTCAAAGCGGCTGGTCTGCCTTGGGCCGAATTCATTATTGCCTCCGCCGGAGTCGCTGGCATCACGTCCGTCCTGCTGGTCATGATGCTCAGTGCGCCGCGGGTCTTTCTGGCGATGGCGCGTGACGGGCTCGTTCCTAAAGCGTTCTTTGCGGACATCCATCCGAAGTTTCAGACACCATGGCGCAGCACGATTCTGATCGGCCTGTTTGTTTCGTTTCTGTCCGGTTTCCTGCCGATCGACGCGCTGCTGCATCTGACAAACATTGGGACGCTGTTTGCCTTCGTGATTGTCTGCGGGGCCGTGTTGATTATGCGGAAGACGAATCCCGGAGCGAATCGTCCGTTCCGTTGTCCGTTGGTGCCGATCGTTCCAATCCTGGGTATCGCTTGCTGTCTGATGCTGATGTTCTCGCTGCCAGCGGCGAACTGGTGGAGGCTTTTTGCCTGGCTGGGTCTGGGCCTGGTGATCTACTTCTGCTATGGCAGAAACCACAGCATACTGGGTAAGGAACTGCGTCAGGGTCCGCCAGTTGCGTAAAGCATGCGGACAGTGAGTCACTCGGCGCGCGGAGGGTGTTAGACCTCGCGCGGTCACAGCTGATATTTAATCGAAGCGCCAGTTTTGAAGTTGCGCAGTTTCGTGATGTGGTTGACTCGGCAGCCACTCGCTGGCGCGTCGTGCTTGTGCCCTCGTGCGTTCCAGGCCGGAGCCTGGGAACGAGTTGAGATTCAATTGCATTTCATCCGGTGACTCTCATACTTCGACGTCGCAGCTGGCCGTTCGTTTGGGATTCGAAAAGAAACAGGCTGTATTTCACTGCCAGTTCCCCGGTCTCGCCAGCGCGAGTGAACTGCACATTTGATCCCTGCTGTCGATTTTCACGGAGAGTTCTGACGATGTCCTCTGTTGCTGAGTTTCAGATTCCGCTCGACCAGTACACGGCCATCTCCCTGGATCCCAAGTTGCCAAAACTGACGACGGAACAGCGCGAAACTCTCAGAGCGAACATTGGTATTTGTCGTGACGCGATTGTGTTTTTCACGGCCATTGCGGATGCGAAGGGGCTCGGCGGACACACGGGTGGGCCGTTTGATACCGTTCCGGAAGTCTGCATCATGCACGGCTTCATGAATCATGCGGCGGAAGGCGGGACCCCGAACGTTCTGCCGATATTTTTTGACGAAGCCGGTCACCGTGTCGCCACGCAATATCTGATGGCGGTTCTGGAAGGCGAATTGCCGGTTGAAAAGCTGTATCACTATCGCGAGTACCTTTCGCATCTGCCAGGACATCCCGAACGAGGTTTCACGGCAGGCGTCAAGTTCTCATCCGGGCGTCTTGGACACATGTGGCCGTTCGTGAATGGCGTCGCGATCGCGAATCCGGGAAAAGTTGTGTTCCTGCTCGGTTCTGACGGGTCGCAGATGGAAGGTAACGACGCCGAGGCCGCGCGGCTGGCTGTGGCGCAGGATCTGAACATCAAACTACTTATCGACGACAATGATGTGACGATCGCCGGCCATCCTTCGGACTATCTGCCGGGATTCGATGTCTCGAAAACTTTGGCCGGCCATGGTTTGAAAATCGACATTGGCGACGGAGAAGATCTGGATGCACTTTACGCCCGCATGTGTGCTGCTGTGACAACTTCCGGACCGGTGGCACTCATCAATCGCCGCAAGATGTGCGTCGGTATCAAGGGACTGGAGGGAAGCGCTCACGGGCACGATGTGATCAAGGTGTCGCTTGCCAAAGAGCACCTGACCGCGCGAGGCCGGACTGCTGCTGTCGAATACCTGAACACTGTCAAAAAGGGCCCTGTCGGTCCGGTGTATGAAGGAAGCTGCACGAAGAGCAGTGGTAAGAATCGTGATCTGTTCGGAAAGTTCATAAACGAGATTCTTGACGCGATGCCGGAAGTGCTGCGAGTTGCGTCAGTCCGCGTCTTCGACTGCGATCTGGAGGGTTCCTGCGGCCTGAATCATATCCGTGCCGCGCATCCGGAAGTGTTCGTCCGTGGCGGGATCATGGAACGCGGGAATTTCTCCGCCGCTGCGGGCTTCGGCTTCGAATCAGGCAAGCAGGGAATCTTCGGGACGTTCTCCGCATTTCTGGAGATGGTCGTGTCTGAAATCACAATGGCGCGGCTGAATCAGTCGAACGTGCTGGCTCATTTTTCCCATGCCGGCTGTGACGACATGGCCGACAATACTTGCCACTTTGGCTTGAACAACATGTTCGCCGCGAACGGCCTGCCCGATGAAGGTCGCGATACGACGCGTCTGTATTTTCCGGCAGATCAGCATCAATTCAAGGCGTGCCTGAAGAAGATCTTCGGAGACTCCGGGCTGCGGTTTATTTTTTCAACTCGCTCGGGTGTCCCCGACCTCCTGCGCGAAGACGGCGGGCGCTTCTATGGTGATGACTATACGTTTGTGCCGGGCAGGGATGACATCATCCGCGAAGGCAAGGACGGCCAGATCGTGACGTTTGGTGAGTCCGTCTATCGTTGTCTGGATGCTGCCATCAAACTGAAGGGTCAGGGGCTCAGCGTCGGCGTGATCAACAAAGCGACGCTCAACGTTTACGACGAAGCGATGATGAGCCGTCTGGTGAAATCCCCGATGGTGCTGGTGGCCGAATCTTTCAACGTCAACACGGGACTGGGTTCACGGTTCGGAACGGAGCTTCTCAAACGAGGCTTCAAGGGACGTTACAACAACATTGGAACTCACCGGGAAGGCTCGGGCGGGCTCTGGCAGCAGATGGGACATCAGGGCCTTGACACCGACGGCATCCAGTCGGCAGTGAAGGAACTCTTGAAGTAATCCGCAATTCTCGCTTGACTTCCTGAATCCTGAATCCCGGCTCCTGAATCCTCTAATGCGCACCGGCTTCCTTGGCTATCCCACGACGTTCATGCTGGACTTTGTCGTCTGCGCACTGATTGTCATCGTGCCGTTGCTGTTGTGGAGCTTGTGGCTCGTCAGATTCCGTCGAAACTACTCGGCTCACAAGCGGCTGCAGATTGCGTTGGGCCTGATTCTCCTTGCAGCCGTGACAGCGTTTGAAGTCGACATGCGACTGCATGGTGGCTGGGAGAACATACTTGCTCAGCAGCAGCTCGCTGAAGCCGCATTCAACGCAAAGATCGCGGAAGTCCGACCTTGGCTCTATTTGCACCTCGTGTTCGCGGTTTCGACTCCATTGCTCTGGGCGACAACCATCACGCTGGCCGTTCAAAGGTTTGGCGCAAATCCGGTTCCGGGAAAACACAGTCGCCTGCACAAGATACTCGGCTGGGCGTCAGCGATCGACGTCTCGCTGACATCGGTGACCGGGCTGATGTTCTACTATGTGGCGTTTGTCAGATAACCGAGAACCTGTGGTCGAAAACAGAGCTATTCACAAACCACGTGCAGAACCGCGGAAACACGATCAATCAGTAGCTCCAGCTCACGCCGACGCTGAGTGTCGTCTGGGTGAAATTGTTTCGGTCCGGGGAGATCTTCGGAAAGATGCCGGTGACGGGACTTGATTGGTAAATGATCGAATCATTCGGATCGGCGACCTGGCCGACCCACAGGTACGACCACCCCAGGTTGAGCGCTGCGTCTTCAAACTGCCACATGTCTTTGATCACCGGAACCCGTTCGAACAGAGGTATATTCAGGTTCAGGCCCTGCTCGAACAGAGGCGACAGATGTGTGCTGTGGTCAGCACTGCTGAATGCGTTCTGCGACGGTCCGTTTTGAGTATCGGTGTCGAACATTCGACCGGCAATGTTGTTACCGGTGATCGGATCCGGAATCACTTCGATTCCCAGAGCATTGCCGATGTTGTCACCGCGAAGCTTCAGTTGTTCCTTGTTGAACATCGCACCAAGTCGGGTGGAGCCGGTGATTTTCATGCCTTTGGCATCGCCGAGATCGTACTGAATTCCGGCCTCCGGCCCGGCAAGGTTGCTGATCACCGAGCTGATCAGGTGTGATCGGACGATCAGATTGTCCGACAGCCCTGCGAGCGGAACGAACGTCGTCCCGGTGGTATTGATGGTGTTGGATGGTTCGTCCGGGGTATCCGGAATAAAGTCGTTGTCATCGTCAACACCGTCTCCGGGGGGAAACACCTTGGCGTTGATCGGTGTATCCGCGTCCGCATTATCCAGCCCGTATGTCAACAGCGTTGATGCACCGTAAAACTGGAATCCTTCATTGACCTGCAGGTAGCGAGCTCCGAAGACCGGTCGGACAGTCAGGTTGCCTCGTTCGTAGATTGGTGTGAACGCCCAGTCGGCCGTTCCGCCAAACGTCTGAACGGAATGTTCCAGAATGAACTGGAGGTCATATGGCATCGTTTCGCCGGTCTGAACGATCGACGTATTTCCGCTGAGAACCGGCATACCGAACAAATTCAGCACGGTGCGGTCCAGCACATCAAACGTAGACCCGAAAAATCCGAATCCGATGGAGTCGGTCGTGTCGAAGGCGGTACCCGGAGCGAGAATGTCATTTTCCACCAGGTCCAGGTCATTGCGTCCGCCCGTATTGAACGGTGTCCCGTCATCAATACCACCGTTGCGACGCAGTCGCAGGGCCGTCAACGCATCCACCGGGCGAGCAGCGAGTGCGTTTTCTCGCGCATTAAACACTGACGTGTTGTTAGCACTGTAGAAGCCGTTCAGCATCAGCCCGGAGCCATCAGTATTCCAGAAGCCGCCGGTCAGACTCACACCGTTTGTCTTCAGATCAGGGATCATGTTCGCAAAGGCAGCGTCAAAGTAATTGTAGAACGACAGGCCGTCTACGATCTGATTGTTGGCAGGATCGTTCTGCTGGTAGTATGTCTGCACATCATCCGCACCAATAATCCCGTTCATTTGGCGGGTTTTCGACTTGATGTAGTCGAGTCGCATGTGCCAGTCACGCGGACTGTTGAACGCACCGAAACCGTTGTTCGATTTATTCATCCAGAGCCCATCGGACTGGTAGGTCTGGTCGAACAGATTTTGGTACGCCGATTCCCGCTGGTACATGTTGTAGCCGGCGGGAACGCCTGGCGGCGGAATCGGCGGGCCCGGCTGTGCCTGGACGCCTTTGCCGGCGGCAAGCATCATCATGAAGGGCACGAACGCTTTGAGTGAGTGCCGAATCCGCATTGATCCATCCTTGGAGAAGTCGCAGTGAATCCACTGCCTTCGCTGTGTGTTCTCCCGTCTGTGATCAGCAGAATCTGCGCGAACTCGCCGACAAACTCTGCGCAACAGAACGGTCTTGTCGGAAGTATCGGTCAGGCAATTTGAGAAACTGTAACGATTGTTCCGGATGTGCCGCTTTTTGCGCCGCAGACAAGACCGCGACTCAGGCGCCGCGTTTCATTCGACTTCTCAAGGTGCTGATCGTGTTGCCAGCACCCCGAACCGGTTTGTCGAGTGGTGAACTTGCACTTTCGGCCATTTTTGCCGATGGTTTGCGATTGCTCTGCCCGCCGCTCACCGGGCAGGCCATCCGGACCTCGAGGATTGCGTATTACCGATGACGAATATGTCTCGTACTCAGATACTGATCATTGCGGGTCTGGCGGTGTTTTTGTGCCCCGCCGCTGTGCGCACCGTTGGCGGCACTGAAGGTCATTCTGAATCGGCCGTCTGCCGTCGACTGCAGGCTGCGACGGTTCGGATCAGCTCTGGAGCGGATCGATCTTCCGGCGTGGTGATCAGCTCGCAAGGCCATGTACTGACCGTCGCTCACGGACTGCACGGGGACACTGACAACGTGACAATCATTTTCCAGAATGGGACTGCGACGGAGGCCGTCATTCTCCTGAAGGACTCAGAAGCCGATGTGGCAGTGCTGAAGATCGATCTCGGCGACGACAGAGTTCTGTCTCCGATCCCCGTTTCTGCGGACGCTGACCCGGCAAAGAATGCCATCGTTTTTGCCGCTGGTTACCCTGGTCGCGAACGAAACGGATTGTCGCCTGTCGTCAGGCTGGGAGAACTTCTGGCGGTCGAACCTCATGCTCTGCGTTCCTCCTGCACTCTGACGTCGGGCGATTCCGGAGGTCCGCTCGTCAACGAGCGGGGCGAGCTGATTGGTCTACATCGAAAAATAGGAGTCGGCAGTGAGTCGAATCTTCATTTGCCGCTTGACTGTCTGTGGACGGCCATCATGCCGGTGCTTGATGTCTCTGCGATCGGAAAGAGCGCGCTGCCGGCTGCTGCCACGAACGCAGCGCCGTTGTCGATCACTCCGCCGGTGCCGGTCGAAGTCGCTTGTCGAACGCGGACGGTCGAACTCCGTTACGACGCATGGCACGAAGTACCGGTGATTCTAGGGACTCTGCTGTCGGAGTCTCTGGTGGCAACCAAGCTCAGTGAACTGTCACCGAATCTCCCGGTCCAATGCAGATTGGACAGCGGAGCGGCCTGTTTCGCATCAATGATTCGATCAGACGCCGCGCTGGACATTGCAATTCTGAAGCTGGCCGACGTGCAGCCGAACGTGCCCGCGTTGATTGTTCCCGAACGCATTCCGGACGCCGGATCGAGTCACTTCCGCTTTCAGTTCGTCTTTGCAGCGAACAATGCGGTTCGCGTCAGCCGAGCGGGAATCGCGTCACGCGACGCGTATGCGGAACCGGGACTTCCCTGTCGATTCGGAGCGATTCTGAAGGCATCGAAGCAGGCACAGGCTGTGATCGTGACTGAAGTTGCACCGAATGGTTCAGCGGCATCAGCTGGTCTGGTGGACGGTTCGGTAATTCGGACGCTCGATGGAAGTTCGGTCTCCTCTCTCGAAGACGTCGACAGGATACTCTCTCGACGTCAACCGGGCGACTGGCTCAGCATCGAGTCATTCTGGAATCCGGATCGTCACTCAGCGACCGTGCGTCTGCAGCACGATCCTGGCGAACAGTTTGAGCGGGCCGAGTTTCTCGACGGTCGTTCCGGTCGGGTCAGCGAACGCCGCAGCGGATTCAAAGGCGTTCTTCAGCACGACATTCCGATTTCACCGGAAGAATGCGGAGGCCCTTTGTTTGACGCCTCAGGTCGGATTATCGCCATCAACATCGCCCGCCGCGCCCGCGAATCGACGCTGGCCATACCGATTGCTGACGTGTTACAGCTGGCGAATCAGATTCACGATTCGGTCGACGCCGATGACCAATGATCCTGGGCATCGTGTTGCATCAGGTTCAGGCAGGGTCTCTGACATGACGGACTATTCGGCGGAACATCTCGATCCCGAACTGTCATCGTGGCCAGCGAAGCTCGCGTGCCTTGCTGATCCGAACTTGCAGCGGCTGCGAGAAGCGGCTCGCCGGAGACTCGTGGAGACCGCGGAACAATTCGTTTCCAAACTGTCTGAGACCGGTCGCAACGCCAGCCTGATCAACTCGCAGGTATCGCTGCTGACAGGTGATCCGCAGACAACACCGGTGATCATGACAGGCCATCAGCCGGTGATCTTTCATTCCGGGCTGACGTTCAAGTATGAGATTACGGAAGAGTTCGCTGCGAGGAACGGCCTGATCGCGGTCGCGGTCGTGATCGATACTGACGAAGGTGATGCCGGAGCGTTCACGTTTCCAGCAGAACCGATTTCCGGCCAGATCGCGACCGCGCTTGTCCGGCAGGATCAGAATGCTGCGGTTGCCCGAACGGAATCGAGCCTCGCTGTGGAATTGCCGCTGCTCATCACAGCATCGGCATCGTTTGCACAGACTACATCTCTCTACGCCGCAGGCAGACTGCAGCCACCGACGGAACTGCATGCGGTGGCCAGCCGCGCTGCAGACAGCCTGACTGCGCTCGGGTGCCCTGCCGAGGCTGAGAGAATGCAGCACTTCGCTGCGGAATATGCTCAGCTGCCGACACGATCCATGATGGAAGCCAATCTCATCGTGCGCCGGAACGCGGGCATCGGCGGCAGAATGCTTGAGGTTCCGCTGTCGACACTCTGCGGCTTTCCGGAAGTCGTCGCTGTTTCGGAGGAGATTCTCGCAACGCCGCGGAAGTTTGCGCAGTGTTACAACGACACGCTCAATGCCTTTCGGGCGGAACACAGAATCCGCAATGAGGCCAATCCGTTTCCAAATCTGCAGATTGACTCGGACAAGTGTGAGCTGCCGTTCTGGATCGTCGATTACGGACTGGGGACTCGCACGATCCTGACAATCCGCAACGTCCCGGGGGTCGGACCGCAGGCATTCACAGGTTCCGGAAAGCAGCTTGTGCCGCGCGGTGCCCTGATCACCGCCATGCTGCGTTTGCTCTTCAGCGATCTTTTCATCCACGGCACTGGCGGCGGTCGCTACGACCGGTACACGGACCACCTGATCCGGGCATGGTGGCAGATCGAACCGCCGCCCATTGCCGTTGCGAGTGCGTCGAGGTACTTATTTGAAAAGGAACGTACAGAACTTTCGCGACTGCAGGGCATCAGCGAACAGCTTCGCGATTTGCAATTCAATCCTCAGCGTCATTTCGGCACCGGCGTATTTTCGTCCGCCCTTGAGACCACTCTGAAGTCCCTGGTACAACAAAAGAATGACGCTGTGGAACGGATGAAACAGATTCGAGAGTCCGGTCAGCCAGCTGGTGACATCGGCCGGGACATTCAGCATGCGGGCAACGTCATCAAGAATCTGGTTGCTGCCGAATTTGAGGCACCACTGGCGAGGCTGGAAGGATTGAGCGAGGAAAACATCGCGGTCCTGACGAGTCGAATGTGGCCGTGGTTCCTGTTCAGCCGGGTGTCCGGGGACACAGCGCAGCGGATCCCCCAGCGCGTACCATGATCCATGGGCGCGGTCGCCGGGCGCTGCGATTTGATTCAGCCACACAAACTCGCCGACCCCCGAAACGCGATGGAGATCACGTCGCCCGCCAGTTACTGGTTATCGACGAACGATCAGAATTTCCCCGTTGCCCCGTTCAACCGAGTCGCCGACGTAGCGGTCGAAGGAGATGTCGACGGGCGACTCCGACAGGAAGCTGCGGTACGGCTCCATTTGCCTGCGAAGCACCCGGAAAAACTCCGGAGACATCCGACCACTGTGTCGAAATGTGGGCAGTTGCTCAAGATCCGTGCCTGTTCGCAGACAGACAATCGTGCCGCGCTTCATTCCGGCTCCGAGATGTTTTCCGACGGCGTCGTTCAGGACGATCGTTCCGGCGATCATGCCGAACCCGGCACCGTTTCCGCACGAGCCTCCGATCGCGATGACTCCTCTCCGCATATTTCGTCCGATCTCATGCCCCGCCCTGCCGCGAATCAGGATTTCTCCCCCGGTCATTCCCCTCTGACCGCCGCGGTAGGTTCCACCGACGCAATCGCCGGCGTTGTGATCAACAACAATCGATCCACCCAGCATTTCGCAACCGAGCCAGTCGCCGGCTGAGCCTTCGCAGCGGATTCTGCCGCCCCGCATACCGGCTCCTGTGTGCATCCCGGTGTTCCCGGTGATGCGCACAGTCCCGCAAGTCATGCCCAGACCGATTCCGCGGACGTGCGAACAGTCGCCGTGCCATTCGATCGTGTCATCTTCGGTCAGCGATCCGGAAACCGCGAACAGTTCTCCGATGGGAATCCTTGCGTTGCCCTGCTGGACGCAGATCCTTGCGATGTCAACTGCGGACTGACCTCGCAACAAATCAGGACGGATCGACTCCACCTCAATGGGAATTGTCGACGTTGCCTCCAGTCGAAATATCACAGCCATGTGCGAGGCTTGCCTTCCAGTTCGTGCAGCGCACGGGCTTGCACGTTCGCCTTCGCGGGGTTTGAGCATCCCCCAGCTCGCAGCAGCGCATCAAAAGCCGGCGGACACAACCGGAGGCTGGCATTCATTTTGACTTGCGACGTTTTTGCGATTTCTTTTTCGCGGAATTGTCAGACGACTTCGACGCTTCTTTCGCGGACTGGCCGCCAAAGACCCGGTCCCAGCCGCTGACGAATTGCTTTGACGTCCCGGTATGGACGGTATAGCCGGTCATAGTCTTCCTCAGCATCTTAACACAGGATCATGTTCAGTCACGACGTGGAGAATGGTGGGAATCAAATTCTGCGTCAAGTCACTGCCACGGCTGGAATCAGGATCTGGATGGCTTGGCCATTCACGATCGTTTGCGATAACGACCATTGCATTCCTAGAATTTAATCTCGTCGGAATTTGGACCTGTCTCAAGGGAGTCCTTGCATGTTGAGTCTGCGTTCAGTGCTTTTGATCGCCTGGGATGAAGCGGAGGGTGTGGCTGAAGGTGCAGCTCAAGTTGATAAGGGCCTGTCGTTTCCGGAGATGCTGGGACTTGGTGCCCTTGCGATCTTCGGCGTACTGCTGCTCGTCTTTTTCGTTATGTTCGCGTCGGTTGCATCATTGTGGTTTCGGGCCTTCATGTCGGGTGCCGGAATCGGACCATTGACTCTGGTGGTTATGAAACTCAAGAAAGTGAATCCGCAGCTCATCGTGGACTCCCGGATCATGGCGGTTCAGGCCGGCCTGGCGAACATTTCGGCAAATGCGATGGAATCGCACTACCTTGCAGGCGGCAATGTGCCACTTGTCATTCGATCCCTCATTGCCGCGAACAGCGCTCAGATTGCTCTCGACTGGAACACCGCAGCCGCGATTGACCTCGCCGGTCGTAACGTACTGGAAGCGGTGCAGACCAGCGTCAAGACGAAGGTCATTGACTGTCCCGATGTGGCGCGAACCGGACGTCCGACTCTTGACGGTGTGGCGAAAGACGGTATCCAGCTTAAGGCAAAAGCCCGCGTGACCGTGCGGACCAACATCAGCCAATTGATCGGCGGCGCTACGGAAGAAACGATCATCGCGCGAGTCGGCGAAGGCATTGTGTCGGCCATCGGATCCTGTGAGAGTCACAAGATGGTGCTCGCCAACCCCATGCTGATTGCCAAGAATGTGCTCGCCAAAGGCCTGGATTCGCAGACGGCCTACGAAATCGTGTCGATCGACATCGCTGACATTGATGTCGGCGACAATGTCGGCGCTCGACTGCAGGCGGACCAGGCCGAGGCCGACGTCCGCATCGCAAGGGCTCATGCCGAAGAGCGGCGAGCGGCTGCCGTGGCCCAGGAACAGGAAATGCGGGCTCTGACTCAGGAAAACCAAGCACTGGTCGTGCTCTCAGAAGCCGAAATTCCCCGTGCCATGGCGGCTTCGTTTCGCGCAGGAACTCTGCGAGCGAATCGTGGGGAATCGTAAATTGATTGCATGCACATGGCGGCAGCCGAACGCGCCAGCGCCGGGCCGCTGTCATGAAAACAGGTGAGATTTCAGCACTGCAGCTGATCCTGTCGGCTGATTTCAGCCAGCAGAACTCAGCGAACGCTCGACTCACCTGTTTGGCGTGCCAGCAGGCCGCGATCAATCCCGTGCCAGGGGCGGATGTCAATCTGATAGGGCCCGTGCTGATCATCGAAACCGCCATAGTCACGGCGGAAATCGGACAGCCTCTGCAGTTTTTGATCCACCGTAAGTTCACCAGGATGCTTCGAGGAAGGTCCACGGCCCCAAAGGATTTCCGAGCCGCCGCCGGTTCGGATCCGGAACTCAAGTTCATCAGCGGCCTCGGCTAGTGCAACTCGGCGGGGTACCAGGATGGCAGACAGGTCCAGCCGCGTCCACCAGCATTCGCCGCCGGCCTCCGGCTTCGAAAGGAATGCGGCAAGCTCTGCAGCGCCTGCCACCGCGGGATCACCCCAGGGCTCACCCAGATTGCCCATCGGGACACTCGCGACACGCTCAATCATGGGGAATCGCTCAACATCGGAATCTGAAAAGTCGCGTGCGGGCAGCAGCACGCCATTGCGGTCAACTGGATAGTGACCATCAATGCCGCGAACCATGGCCACTGGTTCACGATAGACAAGCTCCACATGTACGCGAGCCGGAAATGACTTGCGAACGCTGACGACTCGATCCACCCACGGATGCGTATGGAACGCTGCGGCAATGCGTTCGCTCAAAGTCGGATCGTGTAACGATTCGCGTTCTGCCAGCCCGGCGCGTTCAAACACTTGTTGTGTAAGATCGGGCGGAGTCCAGCGGGGAGGTGGAGAGATCGTGATCCGTTCCGCAGTGATCTGATACTCCGGCCGACGATTCAGGCCTGGCAATTGCCGCACAGCAATCGGGATCAGCAGCAACAACAGCGCCGAAACTGCGGTGATCGCGAGTTGACGAGGCCGGAAGAACCATGCCTTTGCGCGCTGTGACGAAGTGGGCAGCACTTCGGACACTTTGGGCGTCTTCCTGCGAGGAATTCCTGATCCTTTGGCCATATCACTGACAGTCCTGCAGCGCCCGGTGAGCCCCGAAAGTGCGGCTCGACGTGCAAGTCTATTCCATCGCCGGTGTTCGAAGGCCGGTGATCGCAGGATTCACTCACCCAACCAGAGACAGCGCCCGGATCCTGCCGACGCGTCCGACTGGGAAAACTCTGCGGGCTGCTAAGGACCGGCGCAGAAAAAGCTGTCGTCTTCCGGACGTGGAGCACGTTTTTAACGTGCTCGGCACGATGGAATCGTGCCCCACATATTTCTGTCACTTCCGGAACACCCACACATCCAGGCAGCCCAGCACCAGAATTCCGAAACTGATGACAGCGTTCACATTGAAGAACGCCACGTTGATCCGGTTGAGATCATCGGGCCGGACAAGCCAGTGTTCGTAGAACAGCAGCAGGCCAATCGCAATGACTCCCGTCAGGAACAACGGACCCATACCGGTCACTTGCCACAGGACGATCAGCATGACAATCGTAAGGACGTGACTGAAGAACGCGACACGCAGCGCGGAGCGGACACCGAGTCTGGCCGGGATGCTTTGCAGCCGTCGCTGTCGGTCAAAGTCCGCATCCTGGCAGGCATAGATGATGTCGAATCCGCCGACCCAAAAAAAGATTACCGCCGCCAGCAATGCCGATGGCGCGGCGAACTCATCTCGAACTGCGATCCACGCGGCGATCGGCGACATCATCAGCGCAGCAGACAACCAGTAATGGCAAAAACTGGTCCAGCGCTTGGCAAACGAATAGCCCAGCAGGAACAGCAGGACAGGCACCGACAGAATGAGCGGCAGCCGCTTTGGAAGAAAGATGACCGTTGATGCCACGAATGCAATGCACATGACAATTGTGAACAGAGTCACCGCTCGCGCAGACAGCAATCCTGCCGGAATATGGCGCTTTGCCGTCCGCGGGTTGTCGGCATCAATGTCACGATCGACCAGTCGGTTAAACGCCATCGCCGCGGATCGCGCGGTCACCATGCAGATCAGAATACCGATCAGATCTCTCAATCGAAACACACTGTCCGGCTGAGCCCATGCCAGCACCGCTGACAGCAGTGCAAAGGGGAGTGCGAACACCGTATGGCTGAACCGGATCAGTTCGAGAAAGTGTCGGAGTTTGTGAAGCATTTCCTTGGGACCGCCTTCTTCGGCCGCCCTTTTCTTCCAACAGGTAATGTCGACGGCCTGAGAAGGCCGTCCTACGCAGAATGACTGCAATTCACGTCCCGACGTAACGCGCATACAGCGTTCTGGCGACCGCTGGATCTTCTGTGCCGCGGATGATGGCTCGTCCGTCGGGGAAGAGCGTCAACTCGATTGGCTGCTCGGTGGATCCTTCGGAAATTGTGACCCGCACAAGGAACGGATTGGACGTCACTCGCCCGGAGGATTCCAGCCTTTGAGCAAGTTCCGGGAGGGCCAATTGCAGTTTTTCCGCAGGAGTCACCTGCACAGCGTTGCGGCCGCAGAGAATTGTCGACGCGGATTTCTGACGACCGTTCAGCCAAAGTCGTTCGCCTGTGTCGCATGCCGGACAGGAGGCGGCGTCTCGCAGTTTGCTGACATCGATCTGTCGGAACGTTCCGGTCCACACATCAACGATCGACAGCTTCCGTTCCACGTCATCACCGTGACCGGCGAGGATCTTCAATGCGATCGCAGCCTGAAGCGATGCCACAACTCCGATCGCCGGACCGAGTACGCCGGCGGTGTCGCAGGTTTCTGTTGTCCCCGGCGGCGGCGGTGCCGGCATCAGGCATCGCAGGCAGGCTGACTGATTCGGAAAGATCGGCATCACCTGTCCGACGCTGCCTGTGCAGCCGGTAAAGATCCATGGAATACCCGTGTCGAGAGAGACATCGTTGATCAAATAGCGGACTTCGAAGTTGTCAGAGCCGTCGAGAATCAACGATGCGTCCTCCGCGAGTTCAACGATGTTGGTCCAGTCCACGTCTGCGACAACTGGCTCGATCGTGATCTCCGAGTTCACGCATCGGAGCCGTCGCTCCGCAGCAACGGCTTTCGGCAGATGATCGGCGACGTCCTGCTCGTCATACAGAATCTGTCGCTGGAGGTTGCTGAGCTCCACAAAATCGCGGTCGACGATCCGTACATGTCCCACACCGGCTCGCACCATCGCATCAGCCACGACGCATCCGAGTGCGCCGCAGCCGACGATGAGAACTCGGGATTCGCCAATTCGCTTCTGACCTTCGGCGGCGATGCCGGAGAAGAGTAGTTGTTTTTGGTAGCGGGACGGGGGCAAGTGGCGGGGCTCTCGAAAGCGAATCAGATCGGCCCAGATCGGCTCATCCTACGGTGATGGACGATTGTTGTCGTTGAGAGGAACGAGACTGAGCGGTGACTTTCGCAGATTCAGCCATTGGATGTTCACCGTCCCGGGGACGTTTCTGAAGAACGGATCGAGCATCCTGTTTTCGATCAGTGTGGCAATGCTCGGGCTCACCGGATCACACGACTTTGCAATCACCAACTCGCTGAGAGGCCACTGAGCGGCGATCCAGGCAGCGATCGAATCGCTGGTCACATCCCAGGAGGGGGGCAGCAAGTCAAGGAGACCTCCGGACGTCGTTGTTCCACAGTCGTTGTTGATTCCGATGCCGTGATTCAATCGCCACCGGGCTTGTCCCTTTGGTTTAACAGCTTCTGCGGCGGTCGATGGAGAAGCACTCGACCGCTCGTCGTCCCGGCGCGCCGGGACGACGATGGTCCCTTCGTGTGTCTCACAAAGACGCGATTCTTCCTGGGACCGAAGAAACGCCAGCGCATCCAGCACTGCAATGCGGCCGGCGGACCACACGGCCTCCGCGTCGGCGCGATCGGTGACAACGCGAAACTCAGAGTTCAGTCTCTCCAGCAAGCTCGCGTTAAACGACATCGCCGCGATCGCGGTCCAGTGAGCCTGTTCGGAAGTCAGCCCAAACCGCTGATCCAGCGAACGGACGAATTCTGCCGCCACGCCGCCGCCGGAGATAAGCAACACGGGCGCCGGCAGCAACTGTTCTGCGAGTGCTTTCAGCCGGTCCATCAGATCCGGCAGATCCAGCAGACTTCCGCCGAGCTTCACGACGACCGCGTCAGTCGATGATCTTGCTGATTGGATACTCAACGATTCCTCGTGCTCCGGCCTGTTTCAGTTGGGGAATGGTCGTCCGGACGATGCTTTCGTCCACAATCGTATTGAGGGCCAGCCATTCCGGATCGGACAGATGCGAGACCGTCGGAGTCTGCAGCGCGGGCAGCATTTTCAGCACAGCCGCAAGATCTTTCTGACGGACATTCATCATCAACCCAACCTTGCCCTCGGCCTCCAGACAGGACTGCAGCATCAGCGCGATGTTGTCGATCTTGCTCCTGGTCCATTCGTCCCGATACGCGGCTCGGTTGGCGATAAATCGCGTGGTGCTCTGCAGAACTTCATCCATGATCCGCAGATTGTTGGCGCGCAGTGAACTGCCTGTTTCCGTGACTTCGACAATTGCGTCGGCCAGCTTTGGGGGCTTGACTTCTGTCGCTCCCCAGGAAAACTCGACGTGGGCCTTCACGCCATGCCGTTCCAGAAATCGTGTTGTCAGTCCCACAGCTTCAGTCGCGATCGTTTTCCCTTCGAGATCTGTGATCGACTTGATCGGCGAATCCTCCGGCACGCACAGGACCCATCGCACCGGTCTCCGACTGACTTTTGAAAACAACAGCTCGCAGACCTGATGGACATCGGCATTGGTTTCCAAAATCCAGTCGTAGCCCGTAATGCCGGCGTCCAGGATTCCGTTTTCCACGTATCGAGCCATTTCCTGAGCACGAATCAGCAGGCACTCAATCTCCGGATCGTCGACCGTCGGAAAATAGGACCGCGAAGCGAACTTAATGTTGTAGCCGGCGCGGCTGAACAACGCGGCTGTCGCTTCCTGCAGACTTCCGGCAGGAATGCCCAGCTTGAGAACTCGACCTGACATTGATGCAAGAGCTTTCTGAGAAGATTCGATGATCATGGAGGGGAAGCGGAGCTTCCGGGATGTGCGTTCCCAGGCTGGAGCCTGGGAACGAGTCGCGTTTTACACTGGTTCCGGGGCTCTGCCCTTTACACTGGTTCCGGGGCTCTGCCCTTTACACTGGTTCCGGGGCTCTGCCCTGGAACCGGTTGCCCGCAGGCTCTGCCTGCCGTCAACTTCGAAGCGAATCGCAAATGGACAGGAGGCGGAGCCTCAGGGCATTACGTTACGAGGCAGAGCCTCGTAACGAGTCGAGTAGTAGAGGCGCTGGGTTACGTTGGATGATTGTAAACTGATTGCGGATCGAAAACTCGTTCACCTTCGATTGTGTACGATTGACTCGCCGGATCAACGCGCCGGAAGAAACAGCTGCGAAAGCCTTCATGACACGCAGCGCCGCCGATCTGATTCACTTTGACGAGTAACGTATCGCCGTCACAGTCGAAATAGATGGAATGCAGCTCCTGCACGTTGCCGCTCTCCTCGCCTTTACGCCAGAGTTTCTTTCGGCTGCGGCTGTAGTAGCAGACGCGCCCGGTGCGCAGCGTTTCCTCATACGCTTCGGTGTTCATCCATGCCATCATCAGGACGTCACCAGACGCGGAATCCTGGGCAATTGCCGGGATGAGCTCGTTCTTAGAAAAATCAGGTCCGCGGAGATCGGTCATTCGAATTCGCTAAGTGAAGTATCGAGAGGATGCAGTTTTTACCTGGGACGAGTCTCCAGACCCGTCCTGAGACGAAAACAAAGGTATTGGACTGGTCTGGAGACCCATCCTACGAATCGCATTGCGAAAAATGAAATTTGAACCACTCGCCCCCTGGATGTTCTCTGATTACCGGAGCCCCGCGGTCTTCATGAGCGCCGCGGTAGCTTCGAACGCCTCTCGGACCCACGCTTCGATCTGCGACGGCACTGGCGGGTACTCCAGTTCGATCGATATCGTGCCGTTCATACCGAGTTTTGCGATCTCAGCCAGGTACGGCCCAAAGTCGACAACGCCGCGACCGGGCGGCAGGTCACCGTGGCGGATGCCGTCGCAGTCGGAAATATGGACATGGATGGCATGCTGCTTCAGTCGCGCAACTTCTTCCGGTGCGACTTTCGCAAGTTGCAGGTGAGAAATATCGATGTTCGCACACAATGCCTGATGCCCGGCGTCTTCCAGAAATCGGACCATGTTGTCGACGTTGTTGACGAGCGACAGTGAAAACGGCTCCAGTTCAAGAGCAATCCTGAGACCGAGCGTTGCGGCGTAGTCGGCCAGCCGTTTGCAGTTGTCAACGCCGGTTCGCCATTGTTCTGCTGGCGGAATGACTTCCTGGTTCCAGATATATTCTCCCAGCACCAGCAGCAGATTCTCGGCCTCCAGTTCATAGCACAGATCCAGAAACTTGCGGCACCGGTCCATGTGGAATCGCTGCACGGACGGATTGAAGTCGATCAGTCCAGTGGCCACGCAGCAGAGGGAGACGATCGGCAAGTCGGCTTTCTGGCACTCGCGACGAATGACCTTCCGCTCGCGCGCATCGATATCGAGCGGGTCGGTGAAGATGTCGATCGAGTCAAAGCCGATCTCGCGAGTCTTCTGAATCCCCCAGGCGGTGTCTCGTCCCGCCTGAGCCCATGCACTGTTGATGAGTCCAAGTTTCATTGAGTTCCCTGCTGTTGTCCAGCCGCTCCGCCGGCTGGGATTCTTTTCTTGACCGCGCGTGAGAACTGGAATTCCTGCCGGCGGAGCGGCTGGACAAAAGTCGTTGGCCCGGATCAAATCAGCCATCACATCACTGATGCTGCCGTCAGATACTTGTCCACATCGTTGCTGACAATCACGCCGTAGTTCACAGCGCCCAGCCAGCCGGACATGATAATCCCGACGCTGCCGGCGTGAAACAACCCGGCGATCTGTTGAGGCAGATCGCGGCTGACCTGCAGGCCCTCAAACTTCGTCCCAAACGCTGAACCGGCAACGTGCCGAGTGTAATGTTCGAATGTCCTCGGCGTCGCGGCTTCGATGTGATCGAGTTTCCGGCGGACATCCGGGACGTACGTCTCCAGACAGTCCAGAGTCGACTCCATCAGATTGTTCTTTGCGACTACGTAGTCGGGTTCCGGCAGATCAGCCCAGTCGCGGTAATTGGCATTCGTCGACGACACGATCAGCCAGCGGTTGCTGCCGGGGCGAGTTTCCGGATAGTAGAAACTGAAGGTACGGCTGCTGACGTGACGGCTGAGCATGGCCTCAATGTCGAAACCCTTGTGTTCGGAATGGAACAGCAGGTCGCCGCAACTTTCATCAAAGCCCTCTCCGGGCTTTAAAGCCATGTAAACCTGGCAGGAACTGCTGTTCAAGCGCACCGCGTTTGCGTCATCAACAAACTTCCGGTCGAAGTGCTCTTCGCCGACAAGTTTCAGAATTGTCGACTTGATGTTTGCATTGGACACGATGGTGCGGCATCCAATTCTTTTGCCGTTGACGACGACACCCGTGATCTTGCGATCCCGACTGACAACGATCTTTTCAACAAGACTTCGAATCCGGATGTCCACGCCGTTGCGAATCAGTTCGGCCCGCATCTTGTTGACAAGAGCATCCGTGCCGCCTTCGAACGTGTACACCCCTTTCTGCATGAAGTTTGAAAACACGATGCCGTAAGTAATCGCCGGATCTTCCAATGTCGAACCGTTGGCGTATGTGATCGGTTCCATGAGAAGCCGCACGACATCGTCTCGGCCTGGAAAGAACTGTTCAAACAGTTCACGAGTGGTCTTCTTCTGTTCATCGAAGAAATTCATTCCTCGCGCCGTGTCGAAGAACTGCTTCACGGTCTCGATGCTGATGCCGAAGCGTTCGACGATAATGCGAGTGAAATCTTCGCGAGTAAACGTCGTGCGAAGTGAGAATTGAGGGTTCTCAAAACGGATGCCATTCAGTTGCACGATGGATTCGGCGATTCCCTGAGTCCAGTACTTGCGACAGCTCTTGATCATCCCGTACGGGAAGCCGTGGAGAGAAATGTCAAAAATGTGTCCGCCAGCTCTCTTGAACCACGTCGCCATTCCGCCCAGCTGATAGTGATGCTCAAGCAGGAGCACGCTGTATCCTTGCCGGGCGAGGAGATTGGCCGAAGTCAGTCCGGCCAGACCGCTGCCGATGACGACGACGTCATACGAGTCCTTCGCACCTTTCAGAAAATCCCGCGGCATTCGTGGCTCATGTCTTTCGTGCGACCGGCTTCCAGCCTGACTCTGCCCGTGGAAACAAACTGCGGAATCCCGCCGTACGATATTTTCACGACCTGCAGTGAACGTCACACCGTCGAGCTGTTTCCCGGCAAACCCTAGCAAAACTCGGCGTGTGTCTTCAAACGGCTGGCATGATTCACGACGGAATTGCCGATGAGTTCAGGAACCGGGAATCGTTCAATCCGACGATCACGATCGCGTTCCTGTAAAATTCACAGCGAATTTCTCTCAGATCAACGGGAAAGCCCATCCTGCCTTTACCCGTTTTGACAGTATTAGATAGAATCTCCATCCTCTGGAGGCTACCGCCCCGGAGCAGGAGCTTTCCCGTTGAGGCGGCTGATTGTCGATTGCGGACTTCAGGCGATCACAGATGGGGACTAAGGCCCGGCTTTTTCCCCCTTTCCTTACTCAAACTCATTCAGACTTTGGGAGTCCGCGTTGGAGAAATCCAGCGACTCCTGTCTTCTTCCTGATCCTGACTCCGCTGGCTGAGATGAAATTCAGGGCTGATTTCACTCAAAACCACGGCTCGGGCAGTCTGAATTTCCACTCATTCCTTCCTGGTGAACATTATGAAGATTGTCGTTCGTCTCGCTTCCATGCTGACTGTCACCATGTTGACGTTGTCCGTGGTCTTTGCGCAAAGTCCGCAGGATGCTCGAATCACAGTTGCGCATCCGGGATTTGATTCCCTTAAGGAAGACCTGAAGACGGTGATGGACCTCACGCATCCCGCAGAGCAAAAGCAGTGGGAAAATATTGAAGGGTTCATTGATTCGTTCGTGATGGGTCTCAGCGGAGAAAAACCGTTCTACATCGTTGTTCCGACCGGAATGAAGCCCGCGAGCTACCTGTTTGCGTTGCCGCTGTCCTCGGCGGAACCAATTTTCGACGAATTCCGTGATAATCTGCTGGGGCTCGGTTACGAGTTTCAGCGTGATGGGACCGACCGCAACCTTTACAAGCTCGATGTCGATCCGGATTTTGGCTGGCTGAGAGTCCTCGCAGACTCACGATCTGTGCTTCTGATTCTGACGACTGATTCCAACATCTTGCCACAGCTGCGCGAGATCATCCTGAAGTCCATGGTGCCCGAGATCGACGTGCGGGGCAACATGATTGCCGAGCTGATCAATGACGACGCAACCGCGGAGGCTCAGACCAAACGGCGGGAGTCGTTTGGAGAGATTCGCCGGGTCAGCATGGAAGCCGTGAAGAAGCGACCAGACGAGTCGGCGACCGAATTCGCCATCCGGACGCAGTCCAGCAAACTGTTGCTGGATGAAGGAGAACGACTCATGGCCGAAGCCGGACAGGTGACGTTGGTTCTGAGCCTCGACAAGTCTGATCCGGCAAAACTGACTGCATCAATCAAGACCAATGCCACGGCCATTCCGGGAACCACGCTCGATGCCGCGATTGCCCAGATCGGAACTCAGCCTGATGCCTTCGCGTCGTTAGCGAAATTCGAAGGTTCAGCGCTGTCTGTTCGACTGAATCATCCGATCGATCCGATGCGACAGGCCAACATTCTGGAACTCCTCGCGCTGACC
>Ga0163144_10005099_pt1 | contig 29283 bp, 30 predicted proteins | sample OliLak19BULKMAT1_FD_123175 | JGI IMG/M metagenome (GOLD analysis project Ga0163144, IMG submission 123175) | Freshwater microbial mat bacterial communities from Lake Vanda, McMurdo Dry Valleys, Antarctica - Oligotrophic Lake LV.19.BULKMAT1 | ecosystem: Environmental > Aquatic > Freshwater >...
CGCTGACACGACCCAGACAGCGCACAGGCCACATCGACGATCCCTGACGCTGCGCAAGACGCGGCGACACGGAGAGGTTTCGCGGGACCTCTTCGAGCTCGACGAACCTCCCCGTCCGCGCTCGCGCGCGGCCACCCCTACCGCGTGCCGCGGCAGGAGGGGATGTGGGCGCAAACGACGACAGCGCGGCCACGTCGCTCACCGGCGGCGGCGCAACGCCAATCCAACGAGTCCGAGCATGAGGATCGCCGCCGAAGCGGGTTCCGGCACGTCACTTGCCGCATCCGGTGCGGCCGCGAGGCGCAGCAGCTGTGTCGGCGAATCGTCGTCGCTCTCGTCTCCGGCGTCGTTCGCCGATTTGTTGTTTTCGTCGTTCATGCCGCCGGCCCCGCCGCCGAAACCGCCGCCGCTCGGGCCACCACCGCCACTGCCTCCACTGCCCGAATTGCCGCCGCCGCCGCCATTGTCACCGGATCCATTGCCGCCGCCGTCCGTACCTCCCGCGCCGGTATCGCCGCCCGAACCCAGACTCGGGAAATTGCCGCCGGGCAGCAGCGCGACGATTTGCGCCTCGCCCGCGACGCGGCCATGACCGCCAGCGCCCGGCGTTCCAGCCGCGCCGCCGTCGTGTTCACCCCCAGGAGCGAAATGCGGATCCACACTGACGACCACAGGGATCGGGTCCGCATCCGGCACGCCGGGCCCGCTCGGCCCATCCGGCCGCGAAAGATCCGCACGCGTCATGCTCGGCGGCGTCATGCCGAACCTCGTCGGGCCGCGACCGGCGCTGCTCGCCGTCGCTTCGGGATCGAAGCAGGCGCCGCCGAGCGTGCATGCGAGTTGGCCGACCGGGCGACGATTCTCCTCGTGACGGACCGTGTCGATCTCCGGGTCCACGGACGGGCCGACGCAAACCGAGTCCTCGTAGGATCTGGTCGATGGGGTGATGTGACCACCGCCGATCAGGGACTCCGCCGTCGCGAGCCCGAACACGATGGTCAGGGATGCCGCGACGCTCGGAAGGGTCCGGAGGGCGGGGCGTAGACTTGCGATTGAATTGCTCATGGCCAGTGGATCTACCTGGGGCTGCGTCCACGCGGCCACTCGTCGACCGGCGTACCTCGCCGGGACTCTAAAATTCGCGCGGCGCCACGCGATTGGCGCACCGTCCGCCGTGTAAACGCGCGGTGGCCGTCGCGATTAAGGTTAAACTCGCCGCACAAGAATGATCGATCGAGGAACGTCATGACCACGTTGCTGCTCACACATCCCGCCTGCCTCGATCACGACCCCGGGAGCTGGCATCCCGAGCGACCGGAGCGCCTCGCCGCCGTGCTGAAGGCGCTCGACGACGCCAGTTTCAAGACTCTCGAGCGGCGCCACGCGCCGCGCGCAACGGATCATCAGCTCATGCTCGCCCATCCGCTGCAGCACGTGGAACGTGTGATGGGCGCGGTGCCGCCGGCGGGACGGCACAATCTCGACGCCGATACGAGCCTCAGCCCAGGTTCGGGCGAGGCGGCTTTGCGCGCGGCGGGCGCGGTGATCGCCGCCGTCGATGCGGTGATGGCGGGCGAAGCGCAAAATGCCTTCTGCGCGGTGCGCCCGCCGGGACATCACGCCGAGCCGGCGAAGCCGATGGGGTTCTGCCTGTTCAACAACGTCGCGATCGGCGCCTTGCATGCGCGCGCATCGCACGGGCTGCGCCGCATCGCCGTGATCGATTTCGACGTCCATCACGGCAATGGCACGCAGACGATGTTCGAGCGCGACCCCGCGCTGTTCTTCGCATCGACGCATCAATGGCCGCTCTATCCGGGCACCGGCGCGGCGGAGGAGCACGGCGTCGCGAACAACATCGTCAACGCGACGCTGCGTCCGCATTCCGATGGCGCCGCATTCCGGGCGGCAGTCGAGAGTCTGGTATTGCCTGCGCTCGACCGCTTCGCGCCGGAAATCATCCTGATCTCCGCCGGCTTCGACGCGCATCGCCGCGATCCGCTGGCTGCGCTCAATTTCGAGAACGAGGACTACGCCTGGGTCACCGCGGCGATCGCCGAGGTCGCGCGCATTCACGCCAAGGGTCGGATCGTGTCGACGCTCGAGGGCGGCTACGATCTGCAGGCGCTGGCCGGCGCCTCGGCCGCGCACGTCACGGCGCTGATGGCGGCTTGAGCCGGGCGAGCTGCGCTTCGCGGTAGAAGATGAACAGGCCGCTGGCGACCACGATCGTCGCGCCGATCAGGCCGACCGGCGTCGGTGTCTCGGTCCAGATCAGCCACGCCAGGAAAGCCGTCGCCAGGAGTGAAAAATATTCGAAGGGCATGACCACCGCGGGCGGCGCGAATTCGAAGGCGCGGGTCAGGAAGATCTGCGCCATGCCGCCGATCAGGCCGAGCGCGACCAGCAGCGACAGATCGAGAGCGTCGGGCGTGACCCAGACGAAGGGCAGCACCGGCAGCGTCGCGAGCGTCACGAAGGACATGTAGACGAAGACGATGGTCAGCGTCGGCTCGTCGCGTGAGAGCTGGCGAAGGACGATGGCGACCACGGCATAGGCGACCGCGCTCGAGAGCGCCAGCAACCCACCGACCTCGGCGCCGATCGCTGCGCCATCGAGCATCGCGGCGGGCTGCAGCATCACCAAGACGCCGGCGAAGCCGATTGTGACCGCGGTCCAGCGCCGCCATCCCACGGGCTCGCCGAGCAGCGGCACCGACAGCGCGGTCACGAAGAGCGGCGCGGCGAAGTTGATGGCGACCACGTCCGCGGCCGGCAGGTAGCGAAACGCCGTGAAGCTCGTCGCCATCGCGAACATGCCGAGCAACGTGCGCGCGGCATGCGCGCCGAGGCGGTTGGTGCGGATCAAGGCGATGCCGCGCGGATCGCGCAAAATCAGGACCAGCGTCGGCACCAGGGCGAACGCGGCGCGAAAGAACATCAGCTGCGCGACGGCGTATCGCGTGCCGAGATGCTTCACGAGGACGTTCACGATCGAGAACAGCGTGACGCTGGTGATCATCGCGAAGATGCCGAGCAGCACTCGATCGGCGCGCCCAGTGGGCATGGCGGGGCCTCGTCGCGTTTCAGGCGGCGCGGCCGCGGCTGATCTCGCTGAGCGTGCGCAGCCGCGTGAGATTGGTCTGCAACCGCATGATCACGCGATCCATCAGCGCGCGCGCGCCGTCGAACGTCGCGATCAGACGCGGCTTCGCGTCCGTCGTCGCGCGGCCGGCCGAGACCACCAGCGGGGCGAACCGCTCGAGCGCATCGAGGAACCCGCGTTCGACTTTCAAGCCTTCCTCGTAGCTGCGCACGATCCGGTCGAGCGCCGCGCGTTCGGGCTCCTTGGCGCTGCGCCCGGCATCACGCAGCAGATTCAATTTCTGCTCCGCCAGGGCGAGCGCATCGCGCTGGTCGGCGATCGAGCTCGCCACCGCGCCGCCCGTGTCGCTCGCAGCTTCGCCCTGCGCCGCCAGCTTCTCGAAATGCGCGAGCGATTGCAGCAGCGTCTCGTTGCCGCGGCGGCGGATGATCTGCAATTCGCGCTCCGGCAGCGGTGCTGCCGCCGGCGTCAGCAAACCGACGACCAGATCGGCGAAGACGCTGTCGGCGCGGACTTGCACGGTCAGCAGCCCCGCCAGCGACTGGCTCAGCGCCAAACTATCCTCGTGCTGCAGGGGGCCGAGGGCGCGCGCCACCGCATCGAGCCGCGGCAGCGTGCCGGCGAGCGTCTCCAGGCCGCTGCGCATCCGCGCCACCTGATCGTCGGTGTCGCGCGCCAGCGCGCGCTGCTCGGCATCGCCGGCGGCGAAGGGGCCGGTCCCCTGCAGATGACGGTTGGCGCGTGCGGTGGCCTGGCTCACGGCCTCGCGCATCGGCTCGACCGGCGGCGGGCCGACGCCCGAGCCCGGCTGGCGCGCGCGCACGACCGTGCCGATCAGCTCGGTGCCCTTGCGACTCGCCTCCAGCAGCGATTGGATCGCGTCGAGACGCGGTTGCAGCCAGTTCTCGAACGCGGTGGCGTCGTCGTTGGTGCGCGCCGCCGGCGCCGCGGCGAACTGGACAGCGTGTGTGCCGGCGGTCTGACAGGCCGCTACGCCGAGGGCGAAGGCCAGGACCAGCAGGGCGCGGAATCGGAGCAGGGCCAGTCGCTGGCGCATTGGGCAACATGTCATGGCAGCAATCCTAGCGCCAAGATGCTATCCGATCCTTGATCTTCATTGCGGCGGTCGCGCGGCGAGTCCGCCTTGTCCGCGTCACGGGCGCAGCGTTAGCTTCGCGCGGAGTTTTTCGGAGTCTGTCCATGGCCGAGGTTTCCATTCCCGCCGACATCGCAAAGCTGAGCTTCGAAGACGCCCTCAAGGAGCTCGAGGACATCGTGCGCACGCTCGAGCAGGGCAAAGGCAAGCTCGAGGATGCGATCAAGAGCTACGAGCGCGGCGCCGGCCTGAAGGCGCATTGCGAGAAGAAGCTGGCGGAGGCGCAGGCGCGCATCGAGAAGATCGCGTTGGGCGCCGATGGCGCCCCGAAGGCCGAAGCCGCGAAGTTCGACTGAGCGCGCGCATGACGCCCATTCTCGCCGAGGCGCTCGCCCGTGATGCCGAGCGGATCGAAACGGCCCTCGCGGTCATGCTGCCGGAAATGCCAGGCCCGGAGCGGCGCGTAGTCGAAGCCATGCGCTACGCGGCGCTGGGCGGCGGCAAGCGCATGCGGCCGTTCCTGGTCCTCGAAAGCGCGCGTCTGTTCAACGTGAATCCGGATTGCGCGCTGCGCGTCGCCGCGGCGATCGAGATGGTGCATTGCTACTCGCTGGTCCACGACGATCTGCCGGCGATGGACGACGACGACATGCGCCGTGGCCGGCCGACGGTCCACAAGGCGTTCGACGAAGCGACGGCGATCCTGGCGGGCGACGCCCTGCTGACGCGCGCGTTCGAAGTGCTCGCCGATCCGCTGACCCATGGCGACGGCAATGTGCGCAGCGAACTCGTCCTCACGCTCGCGCGCGCCGCCGGTGCGGAGGGCATGGTCGGCGGCCAGATGATCGATCTCGACGCCGAGCATCGCGAGATGGACATCGGCATTATCATGCGGCTGCAGCGCTTGAAGACGGGCGCATTGATCCTGTTCGCCTGCGAGGCCGGCGCGGTGATGGGGCATGCGCCGGCGCAGCTGCGCGAGGCGCTGCGCGGCTACGCCCAGGATCTCGGTCTCGCGTTCCAGATGACCGACGATCTCCTCGACGTCGAGGGCGAGGCTGGCGATCTCGGGAAGGCCGTCGGCAAGGATGCGGCGCGCGGCAAGGCGACGTTCGTGTCGCTGCTTGGGGCCGCGCGCGCGCGCGACCAGGCGCACATGCTCGCCGAGCAGGCGGTCACGCATCTCCATGCATTCGGGGCGGAGGGCGCGTGCCTGCGCGATCTCGCGCTCTGGGTTGTCGAGCGCAGATCATGAGCTCGGGAAGGGACAACAGTTGAGCGATCCCGGTCACAATTCCGGCGCGACGCCGATCCTCGATCGCATCGCGTCGCCGGAGGATCTCAAGGGTCTGTCGGTCGATCAGCTCAAGCGCCTGGCGGGCGAGCTGCGCCGAGAGATGATCGACGCGGTAAGCCGCACGGGCGGCCATCTCGGCGCCGGCCTAGGCGTGGTCGAGCTCACGGTGGCGCTTCATCACGTCTTCGACACGCCGCGCGATCGCCTGATCTGGGATGTCGGGCATCAGGCCTATCCGCACAAGATTCTCACGGGAAGGCGCGACCGCATCCGCACCTTGCGTCAGGGCGGCGGGCTGTCCGGCTTCACGCGACGCAGCGAGAGCAGCTACGACCCGTTCGGCGCCGCGCATGCCTCGACCTCGATCTCCGCGGCGCTTGGCATGGCCGTGGCGCGCGACGCGCAAGGCCGCGCCAATCAGGTCATCGCCGTGATCGGCGACGGCGCGATGTCCGCTGGCATGGCCTACGAGGCGATGAACAACGCGGGGACGGCGAATACACGCCTGATCGTGATCCTCAACGACAACGAGATGTCGATCGCGCCGCCGGTCGGCGCGATCAGCGGCTATCTCTCGCGCCTCGCCTCGTCGCGGCCGTATCAGACGCTGCGCGGCATGGCCAAGATGGTCGCGTCGCGCCTGCCCGGCCCGTTCGAGGAAGCGATGCGGCGCACCGAGGAGCTGGCGCGTGGCTTCGTGGGTGGCGGTACCTTGTTCGAGGAACTCGGCTTCTATTATGTCGGTCCGATCGACGGGCATGATCTGGACCAGCTGCTGCCGATCCTGCGCAATGTGCGCGACATGCCAATGCACAAGCCGGTGCTGATCCACGTCCTCACGCAGAAGGGCAAGGGCCATCCCTTCGCGACGGAGAATGTCGAGAAGTATCACGCGGTCGGGAAGTTCGACGTCGTGACGGGCCAGCACGCCAAGGCGAAGCCGGCCGCGCCGACCTATACGAAAGTCTTCGCCGACTCCCTGATCGCGGCCGCGGAGCGCGACCCGCGCATCGTCGCCATCACCGCGGCGATGCCCTCGGGCACCGGCCTCGATTTCTTCGCGCGGCGCTTTCCCAAGCGTTGCTTCGATGTCGGCATCGCCGAGCAGCACGCGGTGACCTTCGCGGCCGGGCTGGCCGCCGAGGGCATGCGGCCGTTCTGCGCGATCTACTCGACCTTCCTGCAACGCGGCTTCGATCAGATCGTGCATGACGTGGCGCTGCAGCATCTGCCCGTGCGCTTCGCGATCGATCGCGCCGGCCTCGTCGGCGCCGATGGCGCCACGCATGCCGGCGCCTACGACCTCGCCTATCTCGGCTGCCTGCCCGATTTCGTGATCATGGCGCCGGCCGATGAGGCCGAGCTCGCGCGCATGGTGGCGACCGCGGCGCAGATCGACGATCGTCCCTCGGCGTTGCGCTATCCTCGCGGCGAGGGAATTGGTGTCGAGCTCCCCGGCTTCGGCGAGACCGTGCCGCTCGGGCGCGGCCGAATGATGCAGGAGGGTACCGACGTGGCGCTGTTGTCGCTGGGCACGCGGCTGCAAACCTGTCTCGAAGCCGCGCGCGCACTCGAAGCGCGCGGCGTCACCGTCTCGGTCGCCGACGCGCGCTTCGCCAAGCCGCTCGACCGCGACCTGCTGCGCCGTCTGGCGAACAGCCACGAAGTGCTGCTCACCATCGAGGAAGGTGCGTCAGGCGGTTTCGCGACCCAGGTGATGCACGCGCTGAGCGACGACGGCATCTTCGATCGCGGGTTCAAGTTCCGCCCGATGATCCTGCCCGACCGCTTCATCGATCACGACACCGCGGAGCGCCAATATGCCGAGGCCGGCCTCGACGCGAATGCGATCATCGCGACCGCCTGGACCGCGCTTGGCCGCGACCTGCGCGAAGCGGATCTGCGCGCCTGACGCGCCGACGGACGTCCAGAATCCTGAAACGAAAAAGTGGTTCCAGGTTCCAGGTTCCGAGTTCGGAACCCGGAACCGGTTGCTTCTGACGATCGACCTGCGGCTGGCCGGGACCGCGCAGGACACCAGCGGCGCCGGGCTCGACACCCTGATCGGAATCGAGAACGTGATGGGCGGTAGCGGCGACGACACCATCACCGGTGACGGCGGCGGCAATATTCTCTCCGGCGATGCCGGGAACGATTGGCTCTTTGGCGGCGAGGGCGACGACATCCTCGACGGCGGCGCCTGCAACGACGCGCTGATCGGCGGCAACGGCACCGACACCGTGACCCATGCCAGCGCAACCGCCGGCGTCAGTGTGATCATGTGGCTGTGCGGATTCCAACCGACCGGCGGCGCCGGCGCCGACGCCCATTCCTCGATCGAAATCTTCGTCGGCAGCCGCTACGACGACAGCTTCATCTCCAACGATTTCGACCATGTGCTGAAGGGCGGCGCCGGCAATGACGGACTCTACGGCATGGGCGGCAGCGCCACGCTGCTCGGCGGCTTGGGCGACGACAGGCTCGATGGTGGCTTTGGCATCGACACGGTGAGCTACGCCGACATCATCGGCGACGTCACGGTCGATCTCGCGCGCTTCGATCGCCAGGACGGCGGTGGCGCCGGCGCGGACGTGCTGATCGGCCTCGAGAACCTCGTCGGCGGCAGCGGCAACGACACGCTCTACGGCGCGAGATACACCAACGTCATCCATGGCGGTGCAGGCAACGACACGATCTACGGCCGCGGCGGCATCGACAATCTCACCGGCGGCGAGGGCGACGACGTGCTCGTCGGCGGCGCCGATCGCGACCGCATTTCCGGCAAGGAGGGCGCCGACATCTTCCGCCTCGAGACGGCGAGTGACAGCGGCGCGGGCTGGCGCCGCGACGTGATCGCCGACTTCAACGGCGCCGAGGGCGACCGAATCGATCTCTCCCGGATTGATGCCGATACGGTCCATGGCGGTGATCAGGGCTTCCAATTCCTCGCCGGCATGACCGGCTTCGGCGGCGGCCTCGGCGAACTGCGCTACCGCCACGAGGGCGGTCTGACCATCGTCGCCGGCGACGTGAACGGCGACGCCGTCGCCGATTTCGAAATCGAATTGATTGGCACGCTCGCGATGCAGGCTCGCGACTTCATCTTCTGACCGAAAGGCGCCGCAGACCTCGTCCCGCGGTAAATCGAATGCGGGGTGGTTTTCACTTCTGATCACTGCAATGGCGACGCGTTGCATTGTGGAGCCCTTAAATCTCGAAGACGAACGACGCCACATACAGGATCAAGCCGACGTGAAACGCGATCAGGATCCAGAACGCAACGGGATTGCCGCCGCGTCGGACGTGGGCGATCGTCCGCCGGTACGAGCCGTCGCCGAATTTGAACTCGCCCGTCCGGAGACCCCTGATCAGGCTCCACGAGAATCCCGCCACGGCAAGAACGACGAAGATGATCAGAGGGTTCATGCCACTCCTCGCGTGCCGCTCGGCGGGCGGCGAAATCGGCGTTCCATCGGGGTCTGGAATGGGTTCTGTTGTCGCGACGCAGGTGAGGCTACTCGTCATGGGATCGCTCCGCCAAATCGTGCCGGCTTTGCCACGCCTCCTGCTAGGTTCGAGGCGGATTCCAACGAGGAGAGGGGCTCATGAAATTCATCGATTCCGATACGGACTTCCCGATCAGTTCCGCCGTGGTGCATTCCGGCAGGATGTTCGAAGCGGTCGTCACCGGCATTCCCGACGGGCGGCGCAAGCCCGTGTCGGGCGGCGCCGGCGCCGAGATGCGCGAGGCGTTCCGCCAACTCGACCTGCTGCTGGCGGAGGCCGGCATCGATCGCAAGGCGATCTGCACCGCGCGGCTCTATCTCCACGACGTGCTCGCCGATGTCGCCGCCGTCAATGTGGAGTGGAAGGCGTATTTCGGGGCGCATCCGGTCGTACGCCGCTGCTACGGCGTCGTGCTGCAATCGGGCATGAAGGTCGAAGCGGCCTTCACCGCCGAGATTCCTTGAGGCGGCGCTGCGCAGGGTACGTGCGATGAGGATCCGCGAGATTCGGGCGACGCCGGTCAATATCGCCTATCGCGAGCCCGAGCGCTGGTCGCAGGGCCACCGGCTCGGAATCACGTCAATCGTCGTCGAGATCGAGACGGATCGCGGGTTGGTCGGTCTCGGCGAGTCCGTGCCGGCGCCATCGCCTGAGGTGACTCTCGCCGCGATCCGCTCGGTGGTGCCGCAGCTGGTCGGTCAGGATCCGCGCGACGTCACGCGGCGCTGGCGCGATCTCCAGACCGTCGGTGGCTGGGGCGCCTTTCCGCATACCGGCAACGCGGCGCTCGCTGGACTCGAGATCGCCTGCTGGGACCTGATCGGCAAGTCGCTCGGCGCGCCCGTCCATGCGCTGTTCGGCGGCCGGGTCCGCGATCGCATCGAGTTCATGGCCTTCGTTCCCTACCATCCCGACACGCGCCGCATCGAGGACGAAGCTCGCCGCTTCGCGGCCGAGGGCTATGGCACGCTCTACATCAAGGGCGGCTTCGGCGAGGCGGCGGATCTCGCGGCGATGGAAGCGATGCGGCGCGGCGGCGGACTGGGCAAGCGCTTGCGCATCGATCCCAACGAGAATTGGACCGCCGACGTTGCCTTGCGCATGGTCCATGCGCTGGCGAATTTCGACATCCAGTATATCGAGCAGCCGACGCGGCTCGATCGTCTCGAGGAGCTCGCCGTCCTGCGCCGCCGTTCGTCGATCCCGATCGCGGCGAACCAGTCGAGCTGGCTCAACCACAACATCCTCGACATCGTCGCCACGGGGGCGGCCGACGTGGTGATGTCCGATCCCTGGCAGGCCGGCGGGTTGCGCGCCTTCCATACTGCCGCTGGGCTTTGCGAGATCGCGGGCGTGCCGCTCGTCTATCACAGCTTCGCGCCGCTCTCGATCGCCACTCGTGCGGCGATGCAGGTGCTGGCGTCGAGCACCGCCTGCGGCTACGCGCATCAGACCTATCACCAGATGCTGGTCGACGACGTCGTGCGCGAGCCGGTTCGCCATCGCGGCGGGTTCGAGCCGGTCGACGACAAGCCCGGCATCGGCGCCGAGCTCGATCCCAACAAGCTGCGCGCGGCGCACGAGCGCTACCGCGCGCAAGGCTATCTCAGCGCCTACGCGAAGGAAGACGACGACAGTGTCTAGCGTCCGTCGCGATGGATTGATCTCGACCGCGACCGCGCTGCGCTCGGGCGCCTCCATCGCGCACCGGTTTTGCGCATGTCGTTGCGCACGCTGGGCTAGCCGCGCGTGTCGGCCACCGCGACGCCGACGACGGGATCGCCGGGCTGCACGTGTGGGCGGCGCTTGAGGACGACGACCCAGCCGTCGGCAGGCGCGCGCAGCGTCTCCAGCACGCGGCCCGCGATATCGATGATCTCGCCGAGCGGCTGACCCTTGGCGACCTTCTCGCCCTGGCGCGTCTTGTGGATGAAGAGCCCGGCCGTGCCGGCGGTCTGCAGATCGGTGTCGACATTGCCGCCGCTGACGATGCGCTGGGCCGGACGCGGCGGCGGCGGTGGCGCGCTCGCCGTGTCGATCATGTTCAGCGTCATGAGCACGCGCAGCACGCCCGCGTGGTAGCGATCGACGAAGCTGGGATCCGTTGGCCCGGGAAGCGGCGCCTCCGTGTAGATCGCCGCATCGATGCCGCTGATCGTCCGGCCTGGCGCGCGGGTCTCGTGGCGCCAGATGAAATCGGCGCCGAACGCGGTCGCCGCGCGCGCGCCGAGACCCTTGCGGTCGCGGCCATCGTCGATGTACCCGGCGAGGAACGGGATATCGTAGCTCTGACCCGAGGTGTGGAGATCGATCAGCAGATCGGCGCCGGCCAGCACCGTCGTCTGCAGGGCGTGGGCGAGGCGCGCGGTCGGCCCGCCATTCGGGTCGCCGGGGAAGACGCGCGCGAGATTGCCGCCGTCGAGCGGACTTACCCGCGTGTCGTTGAAATAGGCGGCCTCGTGCACGATCGGCACGATGTCGAGCATGCCGGCCCGAAGCGCGACGGCGGCGCCGGCGAGTCGACTGGCGGCGAGCACGCCCTCGGTCTCATCGCCATGCGTGCCGCCGAACACGACGACGCGCAGACCGGGCTTGCCGCTGTCGAGCGTGCATCGGTCGAAGCCCTGGCCCTCGGGCAGGCTGATACGCGATCGCGTCCATGCACTCATTGATGATCTCCCGCGAGGTGGTCGCTCGTCAGCCAAGCTAGCGCGGGCGGCGGGAAGCCGGAAATTTGTTCCGAGACCGGGTCTCTGCATGGTCGAAATCCGGACCTGGAACGGGTTTTCTTCCTGCTACAAGAGCGGCCGCCATGACGACCCTCGTCACCAACGCCGCGCGCCTGACCCCGATCGCCGTGGAACTGCGCGCGACGCTGACGCTGGCCGTGCCGCTGATCTTCACGCAGCTCGCGCAGATCTCGATCTTGACGACGGACGTATTGATGATGGGCTGGCTGGGCAGCGCCGCGCTGGCGGCGGGCGCGCTGGGGGCGAACATCGTCTTCATGCAGGTGATGTTCGGCTTCGGCATCGTGATGGCGACGGCGCCGATGATGGCGCAGGCGCTCGGCGCCAAGCGCCATTCCCTGCGCGAGGTGCGGCGCAGCTTCCGCCAGGGCGCATGGGCGTCGATCGCGATCGGCCTGGGCATCGGCGCCATCGTGCTGATGTCCGAGACTCTGCTGCTGACGCTGGGACAGAACCCCGTCAGCGCGGCGCAGGCTGCGGCGTATGCGCACGCGCTCATCCCGGGGATCGTGCCGCTCCTGCTGTTCATGGCGTTGCGCCAGTTCACGGCGGCGCTGGAGCGGCCGCGCCCGGCGCTGATCGTGCAGCTGGCGATGTTCGTATTCAACGCTGGCGCCAATTACGTGCTGATCTTCGGCAAGCTCGGCTTTCCCGCACTCGGCCTGATCGGCGCCGGACTCGCGACGTCGATCACGAATTGGCTTGGGCTCGTCGCGCTGCTGGTCTGGGTCATGCGCGATCGGCGGATGCGGCGCTATCACTTGCTCGGCCGCTTCTGGCGCGCCGATTGGCCGCGCCTGGCGCAGATCTTCAGGCTCGGCCTGCCGATCTCGATCGCCTTCGTGCTCGAGGTCGGGCTGTTCTCCGGCGCCGTCTACACGATGGGGATCATCGGCACGGCGGAGCTGGCGGCGCATCAGATCGCCATCCAGGTCGCCGCCACGACGTTCATGGTACCGCTTGGCCTCGCCCAGGCTGCGACGGTGCGCGTCGGCTTGCACGCCGGCGCGGGCGATGCGGGCGCCGTGCGCCGCGCGGGCTGGACGGCCCTGCTGCTCGCGACCGGCTTCATGGCGATCATGGCGGTGACGATCGCCGCCGCGCGCCATCCGATCCTCGGCCTGTTCCTCGATGTCGACGATCCCGGCAACCAGCGCTCGATCGCGATCGGCGCGACGTTCCTGATCATCGCCGGCGTGTTCCAGATCTTCGACGGCGGACAATGCGTCGCGCTCGGCGCCTTGCGCGGTCTCAAGGACACGCGCGTGCCGATGCTCATCGCGGCCCTCGGGTATTGGGCGATCGGCTTTCCCGTCGGCCTGATCCTGGCATTTCCCCTGGCGCTTGGCGGCGTCGGCGTGTGGTGGGGTTTGGCGCTCGGGCTGATGGTCGTCGCCGTGCTGACGACGTGGCGCTTCGCGCGTTGCACGCGGCTCGGCCTCCTCGACGGTGCGCGCTGATGGCGCGGCAGCGGCTCGATCTCGCGCTGGTCGAGCGCGGCCTGATCGAGACTCAGGCCAAGGCGCAGGCCGTGATCCTTGCCGGGCTGGTGTTCAGCGGGGAGCGCCGGCTCGACAAGGCCGGGGCGCTGATCGCCGATGACCAGCCGCTCGAGCTGCGCGGGCGCGAGCACCCCTGGGTCAGCCGCGGCGGCCTCAAGCTCGTCCAGGCGCTGGACGAATTCGCGATCGATGTGCGCGGCGTGACGGCGATCGATGTCGGCGCCTCGACCGGCGGTTTCACCGACGTCCTGCTCACGCGCGGCGCGGCGTGCGTCCATGCTGTCGATGTCGGTCACGGGCAGCTCGCGTGGAAGCTGCGTCAGGATCCGCGCGTGGTCGTGCTCGAGAAGACCAACGCGCGGCATCTGACGCTGAGCCAGATCCCGACGGTGATCGACCTCGTCGTCTGCGACGCCAGCTTCATCGGCCTCGAGGCGGTGTTGCCGGCGGCGCTCGCGCTGGCCAGGCCCAAGGCCATGCTGGTCGCGCTGATCAAGCCACAATTCGAAGTCGGCGCGGCACGGGTCGGCAAAGGCGGCGTGGTGCGCGACCCGGCGCTGCATCGCGAGGTCTGTGACCGGATCGCCGCATGGCTGCCCCGGCAGGGTTGGCAGGTTGCCGGCGTGACCGCGAGCCCTATTCTGGGTCCCGAAGGCAACAGGGAGTTCCTGATCGTGGCGCGCAAGGCATGATCCGTGCGCCGCGCCGCCGATCGCGAGATAACACCGCCTAGATGGCCCCCGATTCTCAATCCGCCCCGATCTCGACGCCGCTCGCGCCGCGCGATCTCTCGCTGATAATCAGTGGCGCGATGATCGCGATCTTTCTCGCCGCGCTCGACCAGACCATCGTCGCGACCGCGCTGCCCTCGATCGTGCGCGATCTCGGCGATGTCGCCTCCCTGTCGTGGGTCGTCACGGCCTATCTCGTGACGTCGATCTGCGCGACCGCGATCGCTGGCAAGCTCAGCGACGTCTATGGCCGGCGCCGCCTGATGCTCGCAGCGCTGGTGATCTTCATCGCGGCGTCCGTGCTGTGCGCGCTGGCCCAGAGCATGACGGGCTTGATCGCCGCGCGCGCGATCAAGGGCATCGGCGGTGGCGCGCTCATGACCTTGGCGCAGACCGTGATCGCAGACGTCGTGAGCCCGCGCGAGCGCGGCCGCTACGCCGCGCATTTCTCCGGCATGTGGGCGCTGGCGTCGCTGCTCGGGCCGACGCTCGGTGGGCTGATCACCGAGTATCTCAGCTGGCATTGGATCTTCTGGATGAACCTGCCGCTCGGCGTCGCGGCGCTGGTGACGGTCGATGGCGTGCTGCGCAAGCTGCCGGTGCGCCGCACGCCGAGCCGGATCGACGTGCAGAGCATGATCCTGTTGCCGGTCGCGACCACCGCGGCGCTCTTGGCGCTGTCCTGGGGGGGCGTCACCTATGCTTGGGTTTCAGTGCAAGTGGGCGGCGCGCTGATGCTCGCGATCATCGTCAGTTGGATGTTCTGGCGCCGCCAGCTTCGCCTCGCAGAGCCGATCTTCGCGCCTGCGTTCCTGCACGACGCCGTGGTCGGTCGCGTGCTCCCGGCGATGTTCTTCGCCTTCGCCACCTATCTCGCGCTGGCGGTGACGATGCCGGTGTTCATCAAGCTGGTGCTGCAGCTGTCGCCCGGCGATATCGGGCTGCTGATGATCCCCTTCACCTTCTCGACGACGATCACGGCCTATCTCTCGGGACGCTACGTGCGTCGCACCGGCGATTATCGCCGGCCGCCGCTGCTCGGGTTTCCGCTTGCGATCCTCGGCGCGCTGGGTTTCGCGCTGTCGGCGTCGCATGTCGGCGCATGGGCGACGGCGATCCTGCTGCTGATCATCGGACTCGGCGTCGGACCGATGTTCCCGACCTCCGTCGTCGCGGTGCAGAACGCGGTGAAGATCCGCGACATCGGCGCCGTGACAGGCGCGCTCGGCTATGTGCGCTCGCTGGGCGGCGCGGTGGGCGCAGCGGCCGCCACGGCGCTGGTGCTGACGCTGGTCTCCGGCCCGGGCCAGGTGCACGGCCTCGACGAGCTCATGCGGGTCCGGCTCGGCGACGCCGACAGGCTGCTCGTCGCCGGCGCCTTCCGCTGGCTGTTCCTGGCGCTCGCCTGCGGGCTTGGCCTCGCGATGGCGGCCTATTCGCGCGTCGAGCTGCGGCCGTTGCGTGAGCAATCGGCGTTGGCGAGCAAGTAGCCAGTCGGCCTGCGCGCTTTGCAGCGTTGTGTCATTTCAGGGGCTTCGCTGATGGAAGCCGACCACGCTCGCGGGCGTCGTCGGAGTCGATGACGGCGGCTTCAGGCCGGCGCCGGCTGCGCTCCCGTTGTTCGCCACCGGCTTGGCCACCCTGCTTTGGACTCGCCGACGAAACCTTGTCGGCTGAAACCCGTCGTCATCGACACACGGACGAGAGCCGGTCGCGAGACCGGTCCTCTTGCTTTCGGGCGGCGTGGTCTCAGGCGATCACGCCGATGATGGCGCCGAGCAGGCAGGTGCAGAGCGTGCCGGCGACGAGCGACTTCAACCCGAGCCCGGCGATCTCGGTGCGGCGCTCGGGGCACATCGCGCCCATGCCGCCGATCATGATCCCGACGCTGCCGAGATTGGCGAAGCCGCACATCGCGTAGAGCATGATCAGTCGCGAGCGTTCGCTGAGCATGCCGGGCGGCAGCTTCGCGAGTTCGAGATAGGCGAGGAATTCGTTGAGCACCGTCTTGATGCCCATCAGCCGGCCGGCAGTCACGGCCTCGGCCCAAGGCACGCCCATCAGCCAGCACACCGGCGCCATCACGAGGCCGAGCAGGCGCTCGAGCGCGATCGGCGCGCCGCCGATCGCGGGCAGCACGGAGAGGATCGCATTGGCGAGATGAACCAGCGCAACCAGCACGATCAGCATGGCGACGACGTTGATCAGCAATTCCATTCCCGCCGTCGCGCCGCGGGCGATCGCGTCCATCGAGGAAGTCGACGCCGCATCGCCGAGATCGATCTCGCCCGATGTGCGCTGCGCCGGATCGTCGGGGATCATCAGCCGGCTGAAGAGGATCGCCGCCGGCGCGCCGCCCACCGAGGCGACGAGGATGTGGCCGAAGGCATCGGGGATCGCCGCGCTGAGGATCGCCGCATAGAGCACCATGACTGTGCCGGCGATTCCGGCCATGCCGCCGGTCATGACCATGAACAATTCGCTGCGCGACAGCCTTGCCAGATAGGGGCGGATGAACAGTGGCGCCTCGACCATGCCGACGAAGATGTTCGCCGCGGTCGATACGCCGACCGCGCCACCCACACCGAGCACGCGTTCGAGCGCGATGCCGACGCCGCGCACGATCACCGGCAGGATCCGCCAGTGGAAGAGCAGCGAGGACAACACGCTCATCACCAGGATCAGCGGCAGCGCCTGGAAGGCGAGGATGAATTCCGCGCCGGGGAAGGACGGCTGGAACGGCAGGGCGCCGCCGCCGAGATAGCCGAACACGAAACTCGTGCCCGCGCGCGTCGCCGCGGCGACCGCATCGACGCCATTGTTCAGGACGGCGAAGCCGTACTGCGTGCCTGGAACTTTGAGCAGCACGGCCGTGATCGCGAAGGTCGCGCCGAGGGCGACGAGGGCGCGGCGCCAGTCGATGTCGCGTCGAGCCTCGCTGGCGCTCCAGGCCAAGGCCAGCAGGGCGAGGATGCCGAGACCGGCTTGCAGACGTTCCATGTCGGCCTCAACTCTCGGAATCGGGGGGCCAGTACTGCGTCACCATCGCCATGATCTCCGATGCGCGATGGTCGAGTCCTTGCGCGATCAGCGAGACGCCGAACGGCGCGACCACCATCTTGACCACTGGATCGCCGAACAGACGCTTGCCGAGCTTGAGCTCCACGAAGATCTCGGGCGTCACTTCGATGTCGAGCCGGCCGCCGCCGACCAGCGCGAAGCTGCGCGTGGCCCCGATGCGCGTGATCGCGCGCCAGGGAATCGTCTTCACGGTGGCGCTGGGCAGTCGCATGCCCTCGGGCCCGATCGCGATCAACGGGACCTTGTCCGAGAGGTGCCAGGCTGTCTGCCACGCATAGAAGACGAGCAGCGCGACGACCATGCCGGCGCCGATCCATGAGCCTTCGCCTTGGCGCAGCATGCTGATCGCGTACCAGATCGCGCCAATCGCGAGGATCAGCGCCATCGTGAAGTTCATCACCGAGATGAGTCGCGATCGACGGACGACGAACTCGGGCGCCTTCATCGTCAACTGCCGGTCGCCCAGGTGACGACGGCCGCCAGCGTCGCCAGCAATCCGGCTGGCGACACCTGCCCGGGTGCGTTGAGGCTGTGGTCGCCACCGGCGACGCGCAATGTGCGCGCGCGATGCCCGCTCTCGGCGAGGCCGGCGACCAGCGCCTCGAAGCCATCGAGGGGCACGACCGCATCGGCGCTGCCATGGGCCAGATGGATCTCGGCGGTGCTGCCGCGCAGATCGACCAAGGTCGAGCCGCGCAGGAACGAACTCCAGCGGCGGAACGGATGTCCCCAGGCCAGGCGCTCGATCGAATCCGGATCGGCGAAGATCGCCGCCGCCTGCGTCTCGATGCGCATGGCGGCCTCGGCGGCCAGCTCGGCATTCGCCGCGCGCCGGCGCGCGCTGGCGATCAGATCGTCGAGCGGTGACGGCCCGTTGCCCGAGAGCATCGCGACATGGCTGACGCGCGCATCGAGCCGTGCGAGCCGGGCAACTGCTGCGGCGCCCTCGGAATGGCCGATCGCCAACAATGGTCGCTCCGGATGATTTCCGTCGCGCAAGGCTGCGTCGATCGCCGCCCGCAAAGCCGCCACCCAGCGCTCCAGCGTGTGCTCCTCCAGGAATTCAGGAGGACAGCCTTCCGTCGTTCCGTGGATGGGGCCCGCTGCAAAGGGAATCGCGCCAGGTTTTTCGACCGCCAGCACGCTGACGCGACCGCGCGCGGCGCTGGTGAGCAGCACCGGCAGTCCGGAGCGCACGCGGCCTTCCGCCGTGCGCCGAAAGTGTGGCGTGCATCCAGAGCCCTGGACGATCAGCGCCAGCGGCCGATCGCGATGCGCGTCCGAATAGAAAGTCACGCGACGGCCGAACTCGTCGCCCACGTCCTGGATGGTGAACTCAGTTCCGGAAATCCGCTCGGCAGAGGCCGCGCCGCCAGCCATCAGCACGGCCAGCAACGCGGCGCGTGCGCTGGCGATGAGCTTCATCCGCATTGCGCGCGGTGGCGCAGGAGATGATCGGCGAGGACACAGGCGAGCATCGCTTCGCCGACCGGCACCGCGCGGATTCCGACGCAGGGGTCGTGGCGTCCGGTGGTGCGGATATCCGTGTCGTTGCCGTGCGTATCGATCGTGCGGCGCGGCGCCAGGATCGACGAGGTCGGCTTGACGGCGAAGCGCACGACGATGTCCTGGCCGGTCGAGATGCCGCCGAGGATGCCGCCGGCCTGGTTGGACAGGAATTGCGGTCCGTGCGGGCCGGCGCGCATTTCGTCGGCGTTCTCTTCACCGCTGAGCACGGCCGCCGCGAAGCCGGCGCCGATCTCGACGCCCTTGACCGCGTTGATGCTCATCATCGCCGCGGCGAGATCCGCATCGAGCTTGCCGTAGATCGGCGCGCCGAGCCCGGCCACCACGCCCGATGCGACCACTTCGATCACCGCGCCGATCGAAGAGCCGGATTTGCGCACCGCGTCGAGCTCGCCCTCCCAGGCCTGCGCCGCCTGCCGATCCGGGCAGAAGAACGGGTTCTCGTCGACGGCCGACCAGTCCCAGCGCGTGCGATCGACGCCGTGGCGGCCGAGTTGCACGAGCGCGCCGCGGATCGTCACTCCGGCGCCGAGGATCTTCCGTGCGATGGCGCCTGCCGCGACGCGCATCGCCGTCTCGCGGGCCGAGGATCGCCCGCCACCGCGGTGATCGCGGATCCCGTATTTGGTCCAATAGGTGAAATCCGCGTGGCCAGGCCGAAACTTGGCGGCGATGTCGCCGTAGTCCTTGGATCGCGCGTCCTCGTTCTGAATCAGCAAGGCGATCGGCGTGCCCGTGGTGAGTCCATCGAGCACGCCGGAGAGGATCTGCACGCGATCGGGCTCACGGCGCTGCGTCGTGAATCGCGACTGACCGGGTTTGCGCCGGTCGAGCTGCACCTGGATTTCCGCCTCGCTCAGTCCGAGACGCGGGGGCGCGCCATCCACCACGCAGCCGATCGCCGGCCCGTGGCTCTCCCCCCAGGTCGTGACGCGGAAGAGGTGCCCGAAGCTGTTGTGGGACATGGCGGCGTCCGCGCCGGCGGGCCCTGGTTACTTCTGCTGCGGGCGGAAATTGGTCATCATCTCGGCGATGGCGGGCGCCGCGTCGACGGCCATCATGCCCACGACGTTGTAGCCGCAATCGACGTGATGCACCTCGCCGGTCACCGCGCTGCCGAGATCGGAGAGCAGATAGAGGCCGGCATTGCCCACTTCGTCGATGGTGACGTTGCGGCGCAGCGGCGCGTTGAGTTCGTTCCATTTCAGAATGTAGCGGAAATCGCCGATGCCCGAGGCCGCGAGAGTCTTGATCGGTCCAGCCGAGATCGCGTTGACGCGGATGGACTTCGAACCGAGATCGGCCGCGAGGTAGCGCACCGAAGCCTCGAGTGCGGCCTTCGCCACGCCCATGACGTTGTAATGCGGCATCACACGTTCGGCGCCGTAGTAGCTGAGCGTCAGCAGGCTGCCGCCATCGGTCATCAGCGGCGCGGCGCGGCGGCACAGATCGGTGAAGGAGAAGCAGGAGATGTCGAGCGTGCGCAGGAAATTGTCACGTGTGGTGTCGACGTAATGGCCCTTGAGCTGCTCGCGGTCGGAGAAGGCGAGCGCATGGACCACGAAATCGAGCTTGCCCCATTGCGCCTGTATCGCGGCGAACAACGCATCGAGAGTTTCCGCGTTTGTGACATCCGCTGGGAGAATCACGGTCGCGCCGAGCTCGGCGGCGAGCGGACGTACGCGCTTCTCCAGCGGCTCACCCTGGTAGGTCAGCGCCAGCTCGGCGCCTTGAGCGGCGCAGGCCTTGGCGATTCCCCAGGCGATCGAACGGTCATTAGCGACCCCCATGATGAGCCCGCGCTTGCCCGCCATGAGAGTTCCGGCGCTCGACATAAGTGTATGCTCCTGCTGGGAAAACGCCCGGGAACTGAGCGTCTCTCGCATCCTACACGCAATGGCTCGACGGTCAACCGCGCGGGTGTCGCGTCAGAAGCGTTCGACCCAGGGGCGCAACTCGATCTCCCAGCTCCAGGCGCTGCGCGGCTGCGTGAGTAGATGGAGATAGCTCGCCGCGATGGCGTCGGGATCGAGCAGGCTGTCGGGCGAGTCGGGCGGCGCGACACGCGACTCCGAGCGGATGCCGCCATCGATCACGAAATGCGCGACATGCACGCCTTGCGGCGCCAGTTCGCGGGCCATGCTCTGCGCCAGACCGCGCAACGCGAATTTCGCCATCGCGAAGGGCGCGGATTGCGCGTAGCCCTTGGTGCTTGCCGAGGCGCCGGTGAACAGGATCGCACCGTGTCGGCGCGGCGCCATGCGTCGCGCGGCGGCCTGCGCGACCAGGAACCCGCCGAGCGCCGAGACCATCAGCGTGCGCTCGACCTCCGTCGCGTCGAGATCGACGATCGGTCCGCGTACGCGATAGCTCGCGTTGAAGACGACGACGTCGAGCGCTCCGATGCGATCATCGACGACCCCGAACAGACGCTCGACATCGGCGCGTTGCGTGGCGTCGCAGGCGAAAGCCTGGGCGCCGGTCTGCGCACAGAGCGCCGCCAATTTGTCGACGCGTCGCGCCGCCAGCGCGACCTTCATGCCGGCGCCGGAGAAGCTGCGGGCGAGAGCCGCGCTGAGCCCGCTGCCAGCGCCGACGATGAGAGCCGTCGAAAACTTGGGTGCTGTCATGTCACTTGCTCCGGGTGCTGTCATGTCACTTGCTCCGATTGCTGGTCAGTTGTCCGCGAATTTCCACGTCCCGTCGGGTTGTTGGCAGGCGAGACCCGTCGCCTGCTCCTGCTTGCCGTCGACCGTGATGGCGCCGCGGTAGTCGCGACAGCGCTGGCCGCTCGCGTTGCGCGTCTCGGCGACGGGAGTGACCGAGCCGGCATGACCGGTCTCCGGATTCGACCACGATACTGCCTGGCCGACCGGCGCCTCATGGGCCTGGTCCTGCGCCTTCGTTGCTGCGGTCTGATCGGAGCGACTCAGGCGCTTGCCGAGCTCGCGTCCCAGCAATCCACCGATGACGGTGCCGGCCACGCCCGCGACGATGCGCCCGGTGCCACCACCGATCTGGGAACCGAGCACGCCGCCGAGCACGCCGCCGACGACCAGCCCGACATTCTCCTTGGTCAACAGATCCTCGGATGTGCCGCAGGCGCCGAGCGACAGCGCCAGCGACCCGGCGACCAGCAGGCGGAGAAGCTTCTTCGAACCAATCTTGATCATGTGAACTCCTGGAACATGCAACGAGAACTGCGACATCGTCGCCGGTCCCGCCCAAGGCTCTTATGATACGATCATGCCGACAATGTGGTTTCACGAGATTTCGCCATGACCGAGCCGACAGCCGAGAGTGAAGGGTTGATCGACCCGAAACTCGAGCCCTTCGCGCGGTTCGACCTGTGGTTCGCCGAGGCGCAGGCCAAGGAGCTCAACGATCCGAACGCGATGGCGCTGGCGACGGCGGATTCCGCGGGGCGTCCGAGCGTGCGCATGGTGCTGTTGAAGGGCGTGGATCACGGCGGCTTCGTGTTCTACACGAATCTCGAGAGCCGCAAGGGCGGCGAGCTCGCGAGCAATCCGCACGCCGCGCTGCTCTTCCACTGGAAATCCCTGCATCGGCAGATCCGCATCGAAGGTCGGGTCGAGTCGGTGACCGATGCCGAGGCGGACGCCTATTTCGAGTCGCGCGCCCGGACCAGCCGGATCGGCGCCTGGGCGTCGCGTCAGTCGCGCCCGCTGACCGCGCGCCTCGAGCTCGAGCGCCGCGTCGCGGAATTCACGGCGAAATTCGCCATCGGTCGCGTGCCGCGCCCAGCGCATTGGTCCGGATTTCGTCTCCGCCCGGCGCGCTTCGAGTTCTGGCAGGACCGGGCGTTCCGCTTGCACGACCGGGTCGTCTATCTGCGCGCCGGCGATGGCTGGCAGACCGAGCGGCTTTTCCCGTGAGCATCATGGAAAAGCCGGGGGCGCCCACGAATCGCGATCGCTACGATCCGGCGGCCAATGCGCGTTTGATGCGGCTGGCGGCCGGCGCAGCGGTGGCCGTCGCCACGACGCTCATCGTCGCCAAGGTCGCGGCGTGGCTGGTGACGGATTCGGTCGCGGTCCTGTCGAGCCTGCTCGACTCGCTGCTCGACGCCGCCGCGTCGTTGATCAACCTCTTCGCGATCCGCCATGCCTTGACGCCGGCGGACGACGAGCATCGCTTCGGCCATGGCAAGGCGGAGCCGCTCGCCGGGCTCGCGCAATCGGCCTTCATCTGCGGCTCGGCGCTGATCCTCCTCATGGAGGCGATCCATCGTCTCGGCGCGCCGCAAACCGTGCAGCGTCCGGAGATCGGCATCGCGGTTTCGGTTCTCGCGATCGTGCTCTCGATGCTGCTCGTCGTGTTCCAGAAGCGGGTCGTGGCGCGGACGAACTCGGTCGCGATCTCCGCCGATTCGTTGCATTACGGCAGTGACGTGCTGCTCAACGGCGCCGTCATCGTTTCAATCGTGATCGGACAACGGCTGAACGTGCCGCTGATCGATCCGCTGTTCGGCGCGCTGATCTCGATCTGGATCCTCTGGGGCGCATCGAAGATCATCCGCCAATCCTTCGATCTGCTCATGGACAAGGAGCTGCCGGAGGCGGAGCGCGGCCGCATCGTCGCGATCGCGACAGCGCATCCGGAGGTGCGTGACGTGCATGATCTGCGCACGCGCTCGACCGGCACCCGGATCTTCATCCAGATGCATCTCGAACTCGATGGCGCCATGTCGCTGGCGCACGCGCACGAGATCGCCGACAAGGTCGAGAACGAGATCCTCGCGGTCTTCCCGCATGCCGAGGTGATGATCCACGAGGACCCGGCTGGGGTGATCGAGCCTCATCGCCTCGCGGCCAGGGCATGAGCGACGCGCAGCGCGAGGTCATCGCTTTTCTCACCGATCCCGCCTCGCATGGCGGCGTCGCCGTCGAGCGGATCGACACGCATGGCGCCGTCGTGGCGCTGACGCCGACGCAGGCTTTCAAGCTGAAGCGGGCGGTGGCGTTCTCCTACATGGATTTTTCCACGACGGCGTTGCGTCGCGCGGCGTGTTTCGCCGAGCTGCGACTCAACCGGCGCACGGCGCCGCAGCTCTACCAGGGTGTGTGCGCGATCGTGCGGCAGGGCGGGCGCCTCGCCTTCGTCGAGGGCGATGACGCGCGCGCCCAGGACGCGATCGACTGGGTCGTGGTCATGCGGCGCTTCGAGGACGCCACGCAGTTCGACCGTCTCGCGGCAGCGGGGCGTCTCGATCTCGCGCTCGTGCGCCGCCTGGCGGCCGTCGTCGCGCGCTTCCATCGCGGCGAGCCCGCGGTGCCCGGGTTCGGGGGCGCTGCCGGCATCGAGATGGTGATCGACGAGAACCGTCACGAAATGGCGCGGCAATCGGTGATCCTGGATCCCGCGCTGGCCGCCGGCATCGATCGCGACTGTCGTGTCGCCTTCGCAAGATTGGCGTCATTGCTCGATCTCCGGCGCAGCGAAGGCATGGTGCGACGCTGCCATGGCGATCTCCATCTCGGGAATATCTGCCTCGTCGATGGAGAGCCGACGCTCTTCGATGCGATCGAGTTCAACGACGAGATCGCGACGGTGGATACGTTGTTCGATCTCGCGTTCCTTCTCATGGATCTCGAGTCGCGGGTCTCGCGCGCCCACGCCAATGTCGCGCTCAACGCATATCTGGAGTTGATCCCGGAAACGACAGGCCTCGCGGCGCTGCCCTTGTTCTTGGCGCTGCGTGCGATGATCCGTGCCCATACCCGCGCCGCCGCGGCGCAGGCGCAGAGCGATGCGGCGAGACGCGCGGCGATGATCGCCGATGCGCAACGTCACCTCGCGCTGGCTGCCACGCTGTTGTCGCCGGCGAAGGCGCGCCTGGTCGTGGTCGCCGGCGTCTCCGGATCGGGAAAATCCACCGTGGCGCGCGGCCTCGCCCCGGAATTCGGAGGCGCGCCGGGCGCCGTGATCCTGCGCAGCGACGTGGTGCGCAAGGAGCTTGCCGGGGTCGCGCCGACCGCGGCGCTGCCGGCGATGCAGTACACGCCGGCGCATTCCGCCCAAATCTATGCGACGCTCTACGCGCGCGCGGCCGCGATCCTCGCCGCCGGGCTGACGGTCGTCGTCGATGCCGTCTTCTTGCGCGGCGATGAATGCGCCGCGATCGCCGCGGTTGCGGCTTCGGCGGGTGTGCGGTTCGACGGCATCTGGCTCGAGCCCGATCGCGACACGGCCGCACGGCGCATCGCGGCGCGTCGTGACGACGCGTCGGATGCGACTCCGGCGGTGTTGGCGATGCAACTCGCTGCCGCGGCGTCGCCGCCACGTGGCTGGCACGTGGTGGATGCGCGCGGCGAGCCGTCGCAGGTGTTGTCGCGGACTATGATGGCAATGTCCTGACAAAGTCCGGTTGGGACGCGCAGTCGATCGTGCAAAGCTCGGTCCGGAGTTGACTCGGAAGTGGCCGATTTTCAAACAGGGAGGATCCGATGGCATTCAAATCCATTCTGGCACCGATCGGCGGCGTCGATAGCGATGGCCCGACGCTCGCGCTCGCGGCGCGCATCGCCAAGCGATTCTCCGCCCATGTCGATGTGCTGCATGCCAAGGCCGATCCACGCGAGACGATGCCGTATCTCGGCGAGGGCGCGTCGCCGGCGTTGATCGACCAGGTGATGGTAAGTGCCGAGCGCGAGGCGGATTCCCGCTCTGGACGCGCGAAGACGGGCTTCGACGAATGGCAGAAATCCTGCGGTCTCACGCTCGCGCCGGCGCCGGGCATCGTCGAGATGCCGTCCTGCGCGCTGCGCATCGAATCCGGCGCCGAGGACAAGTGGATCGCGCGGCTCGGCCGGATCAACGATCTGACGATCGTCTCGGAACCCGGCGAGAGCGGCAGCGTCGCCGCCATGCTGGCGTTCGAGGCGGCGCTGCTCGACACCGGTCGCCCGGTGATGATGGCGCCGTCCAACTACAAGATAAACGACAGCGGCGCCGTGGTGATCGCATGGAACGGCAGCGCGGAATCGTCGCGCGCCGTTGCGGCGGGCATGCCGTTTCTCTCGACGGCGCGCAGCGTTCACGTGGTGGCCGTCGAGGAATCGGCGAACATGCCCGATGCCGAAGCGGTCGTGCGCTATCTCGCCTGGCATCGCATCGGCGCCAATGTACGTCTGGCGTCGGGCAAGGGGCGCCCGGCCGCGCAGGCGATCGTGGCCGAGTGCGAGGCGGTCAATGCCGCGCTCCTGGTCATGGGCGGCTACACGCATAACCGGCTCCGGCAGATGATCTTCGGCGGCGTCACGGCGCACGTGATCCGCCACGCGACAATCCCGGTCCTGATGGGCCATTGAGGAGCTGAGTGATGGCAAGTCTGCGAAACATACGCCTGGAACTCGCGCGCACGAGCGAGTTCCCGCAGGGGAATTCGGATTGCGGCTACGACTTCCTCGCGCCGCTCGATGACAGCGGCAAGCTCGATGCCACGGCTTGGCGCGCGCAGCGGACGAAATGCGTCGTGCGTCGCTTCTGGCTCGATCAGCCCGACGAGAACGGCAATCTGCTGCACACGAGGGGCGGGCGCTGGGTGTTCTCCTATGCGCCTGGCCCCGACGACGATGAACCGATCTTCAAATTCGATCGGCATGTCTTCGTGCCCGGCGAGTATGTCTCGATCACCGAGCACGATGGCGTGACCAGGCCGTTCAAGGTCGTCACCGTCACCGGCTGAACGCGCGACGCGCAATCATTCAGCGTCGGCGTTGCATCGGACCGGATCGACCATGACCGAGATGCGAACGCTCGTCCTCACCGGCGCCTCGCGCGGCATCGGGCACGCGACGGTGAAGCGCTTCATGCGCGACGGCTGGCGCATCATCACGGCAAGCCGCGAGGCGCCGCCGCCGGAATGCGGCCGTGACCCGCGATGGAGCCATCACGTCACCGTCGATCTGGCGATGCCCGACGATCGCACCCGCTTCGTGAACGATGTCCTCGAGCATCTCGCCGGCGCGCCGATCGATGCGCTGGTGAACAATGCCGGCGTCAGTCCCAAGACGGTCTACAAGGAGCGGCTTGGGATCCTGCATGGCCCGCTCGAGGGCTGGCACAGCGTCTTCGAACTGAACTTCTATGCGCCGATCGCCTTGGCGCGCGGCTTCGCCGAGGCGCTCGCCCGGAAGCAGGGCGCGATCGTCAACGTGACATCGATCGCGGGCCATGCCGTGCATCCATTCGCGGGCTCCGCCTATTCCACCTCCAAGGCGGCGCTTTCGGCGCTGACCCGCGAGATGGCGGCCGAACTCGCGCCGCTGGGCATCCGCGTCAATGCCGTTGCGCCGGGCGAGATCGAGACGGAGATGATCTCCGCCGACTACGAGCCGCTGATCACGCGGATCCCGATGCATCGCATGGGCACCACGGCGGAGGTCGCGGGCGTGATCTACCAGCTCTGCGACGCGGATTTCAGTTACGTGACCGGCAGCGAGATCTTCATCACCGGCGGTCAGCACCTGCTGTGAGTTGCGGCGCGGCGCTGGTCATCGCGCGTCGAGCTGCGCGCGATACCATTCGATGCGCGCCTGGGCCTGGACGAATTCCTGCGCCAGCCAGTCGCCGAGCAGATCGCCCGGCTCGTCGTGCTGGGTGTGGAGATCCTTGAGTCGCGCCAGCTCCTGCTCGCTCGCGGCGATCAGCTGCTCGATCTGCGCGCGCTGGCCAGCGGAGTCGAGGAGGGACAGGAAGCGCAGCTTGAGCGCGATGATCAGCTTCGTCAGATCGGTCATCGGGCCGCGCACGCGGCTCGTCATCAGCTCATCCAGGACGGCGCGGCCGGCGGGCGTGATCCGCACCATCGTCTCGCCCGTCAGGCTCTGGCCGGGCGATGCACGCGGACCGAGACCTTCGATCAGGCCCTGGTAGCGCAGCGCCTCGATCGGGGTGCCGAGCACGTCGAGCGACGGGCCGATCATGCGCGAGACGAAGCGGCGAACCTCGACCGCGAGTTCGCCGAACGCCCGGTCACGCTCCGCCAGGAGGCCGAGGGCGCAGAGCCGCACGGCCTCCTGGGGGATCAGCGATTGATCCTTGAAATGCGCCATCTCGGCGCTGGACCTGCCGCTCAGGCGGCCTTCAGCAGCCCCTTCTCCTGCACCATCGCGTAGGTGTCGTCGAGCGCGGCGCGGAAGCGGCGCAGCATCTCGTCGACCTGCGCCTCGGTGATCACCAGCGGCGGGCAAAGCGCAACGCGATCGCCGAACAGACCGCGACAGATCAGCCCATGCGCCTCGGCGCGCTTGGCCATGAAGGGCGCCACGCCCTGTTTCGGGTCGAAGCTTTCCCGCGCCGATTTCGTGGGCACGAGCTGGATGCCGGCGATGAGGCCGACACCCTGGACCTCACCGACGAGCGGGTGGTCGGCGAGCTCGCGCAGAGTCGCCTGCATGCGTTCGCCGACGCGACGGACATGGCCGACGATGTCGCGCTCCTCGTAGATCTTCAGCGTCTCGATGCCGACCGCCGCGGCCACTGGATGGGCCGAGTAGGTATTGCCATGGCCGAAAAGGCCGATCTTCTCCGACTGCGTCACCAGGCCGCGATAGATCTTGTCGTTGATCATCAGGGCTGAGAGCGGGATGTAGCCGGAGGTCAGCGCCTTGGCCATCGACACCATGTCGGGCTTCAGATCGAAGGTCTGGCTGCCCCACATGTTGCCGGTGCGCCCGAAGCCGCAGATCACCTCGTCGGCCACGAACAGGATGTCGTGCTTGCGCAGGATCGCCTGGATCTTCTCGAAATAGCCGCGTGGCGGGATGATGACGCCGCCGGCGCCCATGATCGGTTCGGCGAAGAAAGCCGCAATCGTGTCCGGACCTTCGCGCTGGATGAGTTCCTCGAGCTCGTCGGCGCAGCGCTGCGCGAACTGCTCCTCGCTCTCGCCGGGCTTGCCGAAATTGAAGAAGCTCGGGCAGCTCGTGTGCAGGAAATTGGCGATCGGCAGATCGAAGTCGCGATGATTGGCCGGCAATCCGGTCAGGCTGGCCGTCGCCACGGAGACGCCGTGATAGCCGCGGATCCTGGCGATGATCTTCTTCTTCTTCGGCTTGCCGATGGCGTTGTGGTAGTACCAGACGATCTTGACGGCCGTGTCGTTGGCCTCGGAACCGGAACTCGCGAAGAACACCTTCGACATCGGCACCGGCGCGATCGCCAGCAGCCGCTCGGCCAGTTCGATGCCCGGCTCGTGCGATTTATGGGCGAACACGTGGTAGGTCGGGAGCTCGCGCAGCTGACGGGTGGCCGCCTCGATCAGCCGCTCCTCGTCGAAGCCGAGCGACGCGTACCACAGGCTGGCCAGACCCTCGATGTATTCCTTGCCATCGTCGTCGTAGACGTAGATCCCGCGCCCCTTCTTGATGACCATCGGACCTGAAGTCTCATGAACCTTCAGATTCGTATAGGGATGCAGAAAGCTCGCGACGTCGCGAGCCTGAAGGGAATTGGGGCGCACCGTCATGTGGTCATCTCCTGGAATGAAGGCGAGATCATAGACGAGCGGGGCGCCGCGTAGCCACCCCCGCGCAGTCGGGCTCAGAACCTGTGAACTAATCGGCGTGGGGATGTGTACGATGAATCATGAGCATCGAGACCTCCCGTTCTTCGCCGACGCCAGCAGCGCTGTTTGGTGATCTTCCGCCCTCGACGGCGAGC
>Ga0163144_10005100_pt1 | contig 29280 bp, 25 predicted proteins | sample OliLak19BULKMAT1_FD_123175 | JGI IMG/M metagenome (GOLD analysis project Ga0163144, IMG submission 123175) | Freshwater microbial mat bacterial communities from Lake Vanda, McMurdo Dry Valleys, Antarctica - Oligotrophic Lake LV.19.BULKMAT1 | ecosystem: Environmental > Aquatic > Freshwater >...
ACGGCTGCGTCTGGTTGCCGTTTACCGACGGCGGCGGGCGAGCAGGCCGCAAGCCACCGTCGCCAGGACGGCCATTGTGCCCGGTTCGGGGACGGCGGGGGTCTCGGTGACGGTAAGGATCAGGTCCGTGTTCGCGTCGGTGATCGAGAGCTCGCCGGTGAGGCCGCCGAGCAGACCACTGAGAGACCCACCGAGCGACCCGAGGATGGGGGCGTTCGTCTCGAAAAGCGTGTAGGTTCCCGGGGCAAAGCCGGCCAGGGTGGTGAATGCGAAGTCGTCGAAGTTGAGCGTGCCAGCGCCGATGGTCAGTGCCGACAGGGCGTTGGTGATGAGGACGCGGTCGCTGGTCGCGGCCGTCGCCAGTTCGAACACCTGCGAAGCTGATGCGGCCGCCCCGACGGCACCGGAGATGTTCAGCGTACCGGTGCCGAGGTCGAGCGTGAGCACACCGGCCGAGGCACCGGGGGAAAGGTGGGCGCCCGAGGCGATCGTGACGTTCGCGTTGTTCGCGACGATGAAGCCCGTCCCGCCGAGCGTTCCACCACTGGTGACGTTGACCGCGCCACTGCCGGTGGCCGAGCCCTCGATGTTCATGGCGAGCAGGGTGCCGGAGGTAACGCTGGTGCCCGCGGTATAGCTGTTCGGGGCGGTGAGCGACGTCGTGCCACTGCCGATCTGGCTGACGGCGCCACCACCGGTGATGGCGTTGTTGACGACGTATGCGTTGGAGCGTTTGAACGAGAGGGTGCCACCGGTCATGGTGACGTTGGCCGTGCCGAGGGTGCCGGTTGTAAGACCGTCACCGATCTGCAACGTGCCTGCGGCGATCTGAGTGGAGCCGGAGTAGACGTTCGTCCGTGTGAGCGTGGCGGTGCCGGCTGTGGACTTGTAAAGGTTCGTAGCGTTGCCGTTGGTGTTGCCGGTGACGATCACGTCACCGAGGGCTGCGTCGACAGAGCCGGACTTGAGGTTGATGCTGTAAGCGTTGAGCTGGCCCCCACCGGCCAAATCGGCGACGGTGCCACTGGTGAGGGTGAAGTTACCGATGTTGGAGGTGAACCCGTTGAGGTCGAGCGTGCCACCGTTGACGAAGGTGGGGGCGTTCGAACGGTTCGACCCGGTGGACGAGGCGCCCAGCGCGGTGGCGTTGCCGAGCTTGACGGTGCCAGCGTTGATGTTGGTTTCACCGTTGTATGAGCCAGCGGCGGCGTTGATGAGGAGCGTGCCGTCACCGGTCTTGGTGAAACCGACCACACCGGTGCTGGTGTTAAAACCCACTGACGTCGTGAGCGTGGTGCCGTCGGCGACGTCGAAGGTGCCACCGTTGGCGTGGAAGCTGATGCCGCGGGACAAGGTGTCGAACGACGCCGTGTTGCGGAGCGTGCCGGCGTTGAAATTGATTGTGCCACCGGCATTGAGGTTGCCACTACTGGAAACCTGCAGCACGCCACCGAGCAGGTTGACGCCACCGTTGTAGGTGTTGCTGGCGTTGGTGAGGACGAGGGTTCCGGCGCCGGTCTTAGTCAGTGCCGAGCTGCCTGAACCGTTGATGAGCAGAGAACCGATCGTGAGTACACCGTCTCCGTGCGTGTGAACAACAAGGTCGGTGCTGGTGCTGGTGTTCGGGCGGAGTGTGCCACCTGTGATGGCGTAGTCGTTGTCACCGACGAACAGCAGGCCACCGCTGTTGGCGATCAGGGAAATGCTGGTGTTGATCGCCAGCGATTGCCCGGCAGCCGTAGTGTCGACCTTCAGGCTGTTGATCGTGGTGGTAGTCGTGACCGAACCGTTGCCGGTGACGAGGGCGTTGGTGGTCGCGGAGTTGGTCAGTGCGGCGTAGGACGACAGGGCGGAGATTGCGCCACCACCGACGGCCCAGTCGGCCTGACCAACGGTGGCGTAACCACCGAGGATGCCGTTGGCGCCGGCACTGGTTGTGGACGCGACGCCCGACTGTAAGTCGACGACAGCACCGTTGTTGGCGGCGCGGGCTAGGTTGCCGAGCGCGATCGTCGAGGTGCCACCGTCGCGGGTGATCGTGGAGGCACCGTTTGTGAACGTGGTCCCGTTCGTGCTGCCAAGGCCCTGGGTGTGCGTGCCACCCTTGAGGACGAGGTCGTTTCCACCAAGGGAAAGAGCCGCCTGCGAGACCGTCGCGGCCTGGTTCAGGCGGTTGGCATTGCTGGCCGAGTAGTCGAGGACGACGGTGCCACCGTTGAACGACTGGTTACCGGTGAGATTGTTCACGCCGGCAAGGGTCGTCTTGCCGGTGCTAGTCACGGTCAGCGTACGGGCGGCCGTCGGGCCGAGCGTGCTGGTCGAAGAGAAGACGGTGTCGCCGGTGCCGAGGATGGTCAAGTTGTTGCCGAGCGTGAGCGTGTTGGCGAACGTCAGCTTGGCGTCTGCGATGTTGCTGATCGTTTGGGCGGTACTACCGGTGGTGAACGTCGCGCCCCACGTCAGGTCGTTGTCGCCGGCAAATCCGAAGCCAATAGCCGACCCGCCGGGGTTGTAGGCGTTCATCAGGACCTGGCCACTTGTGGCGGCCTTGAGGTAGAAGGCCGTCGTATTGTTGGGCTGAAAAGTTCCCGCGCCGAACGGGGTGATCGACGCGCCGGTGCCGCCCGGGCCACCGATCGTGACCGTGTTGTAGCCGGGGTTGACGACGTTGATTAAGAAGCCCTTCGTCGCGCCGAAGTTATTGTTGGTGGCCGTGGGGTTGATCGTGAGGTTCGAGCCGGTACCGGTGAACGACAGGGCCGTGACCGCCTGGGCGCTCGCGACGTTGCCCGTCCGGTTGTCCTGGATTGCGCCGGTGATTACGACGTTCGTGCTGGACCCCAGCGTAAAGAACGGCCCATTGTTCTGCGAGCCGGACGCGTTGTCCGTGAGCGCGAACGTGCCGGATACGGTCGTCGTTCCCGTGTTGTTGACAACGAAGTTGGAATTGAGCGATTGCTGAATCGACATCGCCGGCGATGACCCATTGCCCGCGAACGTGAGGTCGTTGGACCCGCCAATGGTCGGCGAGGTGCCGATCGTGCTGTTGCCGAGGACCTTATTCGTAATCGTGCGGGCGCGATTATCGGCGCGGATCGTGCCGCTGCCCTGGACGACTGATGTACCGAAAGCGCTGTTGCTCCCGATGGCGACGGTGGCACCACCGGTGATCGACGTGAACCCGGCATAGCTGTTATTTCCGGTGAGGCGTAGGGTTCCCGGGCCGAAGACGCTGAGGCTCGCGCCGCTGCCGGTGATGTCGGACCGGACCGTGCCGGTCGCGCCACTGGCTAGCGTGACGAGCCCTTCACCGGCGCCCAAACCGTACGTCCCACCGTTAATCGACGCGCTACCATTGAACCGAAGCGCGTTACTGGCGTTGGTGACGGTCTGACCGGTGGCAATGTCGAGCGAACCGCCAGTTCCAAGGATCAACGAGTTGATCGACGTCGAGCCACCGGCGGTGGTGGCGGAGGTGAGGTACGTGTTGTTGCCGCTGGCGATCGAGTTATTGGCGAACTCGGTCGCGAGATCGAGCGGACGGAGGCCTGCGGTGGCATCGTAGGTCAGGAAGGTGTTGGCCGTCCCGGTAGCGGTGCCGACGCCGCCTGCAGATTCACCGAGCAGGTGCGGCACGATCCTCGTGTTGAAGACCCCCGAGTTGACCGCGCCGGTGCCGTTGGTCGTCCCGACGAATGCGGCGCCGGACGGGGCCGCGGTGAACAGCACGCGGGCGCTGCTGCCACCAGTCGTGCCGAGGGCGTCACCGTTGACGAACCCGAGACCACCGGTGTTGGCGGCGCGAGCAGTGAGTGAGGCGTGGGTGACGGTTGCTGCCGCGCCCGTGCCACGGGTGACGTTGTAGCTGCCGACGCCGGTGCCGAAGCTGAGCGCACCGATCGACTCGGTCGAGTTGGCCGAGTCGTTCCCGAAGTACCGGAACTGCGACCCGTTGTTGAGGGTGAGCGTGCGGGCATCATCGTAACGGTTGGCGTTCGTGACACCGCGGTCATCGAGGTTCAGGACGCCGTTGTTGCCGACGGTGGAGTTGACGTTGGACGTCCCGTTGGCCCCGGTGATGACGACGTTCCCGCGAGAAAGGGTGAAGGTGGAGATTCCGAGCGACCCGTTGAAGGTGACGGTGCCCCCGGTCGTGTTGACGGTCAGACCACCGGCGCCAGTGAGGTTGCCACCGAAGGTGACGCCACCCGTGCCACTGTTCGTGATGCTGGTCGTGCCGCTGCCGGTGTAGTTGTTGACGAGGCTCAGCAGGTTGGCCGACTGGTTGTTGATGCCCAGAGTGCCGGACGAGATGTTGACGGCCTGACCGGAGGTGGTCGACCCGATGGTGACCGGCCCACCCGTCGCACCGATGGAGATCGAGTTGGTGAGCGTGAGCGTGCGGTCGACCGACCCGCCGAGGAGCGTGATTCCACCCGTGGCCGTGCTCGCGACAGCGAGCGAGGCGATCGAGCGGTCCGCGTTCAGGTTGATCGACTGCGCCGCGGTGAGGCTGGTGATGCTGAAGTTCGCGGTTTCGCCCGTGGTGGGCACGCTGGCGACGTCAACCCCACCGACGACCGTGGTCGACCAGTTGGAGGTCGTGCCCCAATCGTTATCGGTGCTACCGTCCCAGAAACCGGTGACCGCATTAGCCGCCGGTGTAGTGAGACCCACGAGGACAACCCCGGTTACGGCCGAGGCCAAGGCAATACGACGCTTGCGTGAAATGTTCGACATCATCCTGATTTCTCCATCGTCCCGCAGGGCGGGACGTACTCCGACTCCACGACGACCACTAGTCTAGAATCGCCAGACATGCGACGACCCCCCACGGTTCCAGCCCGGCAAATAGCTCAGAGCCGAACGGCGACGTCTTTGGGTAATTTGAATTGCGAGCTGAATCGTCGATCGGTGCGACCGCCGTCAGACTTGCCCGAAATCCTCAGCAATGAATATAGCTGATGGGATATGTCAAATTGCGTAATAAAAATGTGTTTTTGCGGCCTCGGTGGTCGAATGCGGTCCGGTGGGGTCGCCGATGTTAGATCAGGCCGTCTTTGTCGGTCTGCCGGGGTCGCAATGTCAAGCGAACCAAACCAACTCTTGAACGGGCAGGCTATGGACGACGCAGAACGACAGCAGCGTTTTAAGGACCTGCTGGGACAACGGCCTTTACGGCGTTCTCAATTGAACTTCAGCTTCTTCCCGTCCGCGCTGTCGTCGTACCAGCGGCCTTGCTTCAAGACGATCTTCTTTAGGCCTGCCGAACCACACGCGAGCGTGAGCTGCTGCTGCAATCCAGCGAGCAACAGTTGCTTGAGGTCATATAGGTGCGATGACGTGTCGACGAGCACCGTCAGCGTCCCACGGTTTAACCCTTCGAGCGCGCAGTGCTCGTTGAGCATCGCCGGCACAAGCTGGCCCCAGCAGTCGGCGATCTTCGCCAGCTTGGTCTGCCGCTTTTGAACCGAGCCTTTGAAGAACGAAACCATCTCAGGTCCGAGCAATTCGATCGGCTTGCGATCGACATGCTTCACCCGCGCCAACCGACGTAGCGTGGCGTCGAGATGTTGGTTTTCGTTCAAGGGCATGCAATTCAAATACGTTTAACGCAGAGGCGCAAAAAGGGGAACGCAGACGACGCGGAGAAAGATCAATGCCGTTCTTTTCACTCTGCGAGACTCTGCGTTCCCTGCTCTGTGTCTCTGCGCTTATGTTTTAGCAGGATGGCTACTGCAGGTTCACCGGCATGATCACGTAAAGAAAGTTCGGCCCGCCCTTTAGCAAGCCCGGCCGATTTCCAGCCGTCAGTTCCAGCGAAACTTCGTCGCTGTCGACGACACGCAGGGCTTCGGTCAGGAAGGTCGGGTTGAAGCCGATCTCGACGTCGGAGCCTTCGAACTTGCAGGGGAAGTTGACGGTTGCTTCACCGCTCTCTGGGCTGCGGCTGGTCAGGACCAGGCCCTTCTTGCCGAAGGCCATGCGCACACCCTTGCTCTCTTCGGTCGTCAGCAATGCGGCCCGGCGGATGGCGGACAGGAAGTCGGCGGTGCCGGCGCTCATCTTCTTGTCGGTGTCTTTTGGAATCACGTCTTCGTACGGCGGGAACTGGCCTTCTACAAGGTTGCTCGTCAATGTGGCGCTGGTGGTGTTGAAGATGACCTGGTTCTCGCGCATCTGAAATCCCACCAGCTCTTCCGGATCGTCGATCAACTTATCGATCAGTTGCAGCGCCTTGGCGGGGATGATCGCTGTGGCGCCGTCCTTGGGCAGTTTGTCTTCCGCCAGATCGCCTTTGGCCATCGCGAGTCGACGACCATCGGTGCTGACGAGGTTGATCTTCTTGCCCTTGGCAACCACTAGCACGCCGTTGAACGCGTAGCGGGTGCTCTCCTTGGCCGCAGCGAAAAGGGTTTGCCCGATCAATTGCTTGAGCGCGCCACCGGGGATGGTGAAATCCGCTTGGCCTTCAAAGTCCGGCACCGGTGGAAAGTCGCTGACGCGCTGGGTGAAGATTTTGAAGTGAGAGTCCTGCCCGCGAATGCTCGCGGTCGAGCCGGCTTCACCTTCACCGACCTCGATCGCGATCGTGTCGTCGATCGACTCACGCACGATGTCGCGCAGCTTGTCGGCCGGCAGCAGCACCTCACCGGGCTCGTCGACCTGGACCTGATTGTCGGTGTAGCGAATCGCCACTTCCAGATCGGTCGCTGCGATGGTCAACGCGGTCCCCTCGGCCGTCAGCTTCAGGCATTGCAAGACCGGTTTGGGTGTGCGCGACGCCACGACGTTGCCGGCAACGCTGATAGCTTCCAGCAGCGCCCCTCGGTTACAGATCACTTTCATCGATCAGACCTTTCTGGCTTTAATGCAGCAACGACCCCTGTTCGGAGCCACTTTCTGCGGGTGGGGCAGTCTACCCTTACTCTCTATCTGTATAAAGTATCTATACAGAAGCAGTAGTGATGATGCCTGGCGCATTGTGGATAACTTTCCACGAAATGCGTTAAACGTAAACAGATAAAAGACTTCCGTTCGTTATTATTGGACGTACGCCGTGGACAACCTGTTCGCGAAGGTGATGCGCCCGTTCGCCAGCACTGGTGCTGGCGATTTGATCGGACGCGCCGACCGGTCGTCCTGTTGTCGATCCTCCGTTGGCGCATCATGCTGACGTCGGTGAAGTTCAAGTTGTCCACGGGCCATCCAAACTTGTTGATGAAACCGGTGCTCCACAAGCTGTTGTACCTCTGGGCGCTGCCCACGACGTCGGTCGGTTTGTTGCTCGCGCTCATCGCCGTCCTCACGCGCGGTCGCGCCTGTGTTCACACCGGTGTCCTGGAAGTCCATGGCGGGTTCGCGACCTACTTCCTGAAACACCTGACCCTCCTCCCCCGCGGGGCGGCGGCGATCACCTTTGGACACGTCGTCCTCGGTTGCGACCGACGCTGCCTCGACCTCACGAGGCGTCATGAACGGGTCCACGTCCGACAGGTTGAACGCTGGGGCCCGTTCTTCCTGCCGGCGTACGGAATTGCTTCGATCATCGCCAAGCTTCGTGGAGGTGACGCCTATCACGACAATGTCTTCGAGCGCGAAGCCTACGCGATCCACTCGCCACCGTAGCGCAATTTGACTTCCCCATCCCGTTTATCCACGCTTTATCCACATATGGTGATTGACTGTCACGTTCACGTCTCGGCGAGGCTGCCTTCGCACGGTCTGATGTCCGACAAACTCGTCAAGAGCCTGCCGTTCCGTTTCATGGGTTGGCGGCTTGGATTAAAGCCAAATTCGCCAACGTTCGACACGGAACTCGAAGCGGTGATGGCCAAGGCCATTGCCAACACTGAAAAGCTCGACGCTGCGGTCATCCTGGCGTTCGACGCCGTCCACACGCACGACGGGCAACTCGACTCAGTCAACACGCACCTGTACGCGAAGAACGACTACGTGATCGAGCTGTGTCAGCGTCACAAGAACATGCTGTTCGGCGCGAGCATCCACCCGTATCGCAAGGATGCGGTTGCGGAACTTGAACGATGCGCCAAAGCCGGCGCAGCATTGGTGAAATGGTTGCCGATCGTGCAGGGGTTCAACCCCGCAGACCCGAAGTGTGAACCGTTCTACGAAGCGTTGGCGGCGCTGAAAATCCCGCTGCTGAGCCACACGGGGGGTGAACAATCGCTACCGAACCTGGACAAGTCGGTCGCCGACCCGGACCTGTTGTTGCCAGCACTGAAACGGGGTGTGACCGTCATCATGGCCCATTGTGGCACGCGATCAACGTCGCGCGAGACTGACTACCTGCCAAACTTCGTCAAACTCGTTAAGGAATACGAACACTGCTACGGCGACACCGCTGCGCTGAACCTGCCGACACGGTCGTACGCATTCCCTGTCATCCTTAACGACCCCGTCGTCCGCGCAAAGATCGTCCATGGCAGTGACTGGCCGATCCTTCCCGTCCCACCGGCAACTCAGATCGGATTCGTGAAGTCACTGAAACTTTGGACCGACATGAACTGGATCCGCCGGGACGTGAAGATCAAGGAAGCGTTGGGGTTCGACGATGATTACTGGCAGCGCGCGGGGAAGATTCTACGTATTCCATCTCCAATGTAGGACAGGCATTCCTGCCTGTCTCTCCCCCGGATTTTACTTGGTCATCGAAGACGGGGGGAGATGAAGAGAGACAGGCTACGTCAACGCGTGAAGCGAACGCATCACCGCCGATGCGTCAGCGGGCCAAGCCCCATCTCCTGCCGCGTCGCGTTCGCAGCGGTCCAAAGCGCCGGTTCAGCTTCCAATAGCTTCACGATCGAAGTCGTGGACACGCCCAGGTTCACCGCGACCGCCGCGGGGTTGCCGTCGGTCGCTTCAAGCAGGTCCAACACCAATCCCGCGACCGCGGCGTAGAGTGGATGGCGATGGGAGATCTCGATGTGCTTGTCCCGTCGCACGGACAGGAAATAGTCCGGCGGTTGAAACGTCGCGCGGTCGATCGGTTCGCGAACCTCGCAAGCCAGTTTCAACCGCAACCGTCGCACCGCGCGCTCCCGATTCTCGTGCTGCGAGCGCGACTCGGTCGCCGTCGCTGCGATACCGGTCGGCAAATGCGTCAATCGAACCGCATTGGAAGTCTTGTTGCGCTTCTGCCCGCCCGGTCCCGACCCGCGCGAGATGTCGAAGCGGCAGTCCTTTAGAAATTCGTCATCGGTCAGCAAACGCATGAGACGACATTCTACCCTCGCCGCAGCTTGGCGAGCACGCGCATGATGGAAGCGTCGGTCAGTTCCTCGGTCACCTGCGCGATCGGCACCCAGCGAAAGTCCTTCGCGTCCGAACCCGCGACGGCGTCGAGGCTCTCAGCGTGAAATACAAAACGCACGTCAAAATGCTCGTGCTGTGGTTCATCCTTTCGCGCGGGAATGAAGTGAACGTCGACGTCGATCGCGCCCGGACGATCCGGTGTACCAACCTTCATCGTCACTTCCTCCAGCACCTCTCGCTGCGCCGTCGCGACGAGATCGCCGTCCTCGGTCTCCACATGCCCGCCCGGCTGCAACCAGCGATGCAATTTGCTTTGATAAATAAGCAACAACGCCCCGCGATCCGGCGACAGGATAAACGCGCTGGCGGTGAAGTGACCGGGTATGAAATGCGACCGCGAAAACGGATCACCCGAATCATTCGCCAGCGCGAGCATGCGCTCTCGATGTGTTGCCTCAGTGGCATCCATCGGTTGAACGGCGGACAATAACTCGATCACGTCTGAGCGATTGGGCATACGGACATGATGGTCGAACGGATGGACCTGTCCAGAGCAGCGAGCGTTTAAGGTCGGGTCTCGCCCAGGATGGGCAACTGCAGCTTCACACTGCGGTCTGCACCGTCGTCCAGCCCTGGTGCCGCGCCGATGAACCGATCGTCGATCTTTCGCACGTTGCGCATTGGCAATGAGGTGGCGGGCACAAGGTCGGGTGAATCAGGGCCATCGTGCCGCCGCAGGACGTTGTAATATTGATCGCGCTGCGCGGGAACCCAACCCGCGTCGCGAACCAGGCGGCAGATCTCGCGGGCTTCGAGTTTGTACGTCGTGCCGGCAGCGCTGACGACGTTTTCCTCCATCATCACACTGCCCATGTCGTTGGCGCCGAAGAACAGCGCGAGCTGACCGATCTTGGGGCCCATCGTCACCCAACTGCTTTGGAGGGATGGGAAGTTGTCGAGATACAGCCGCGCGATCGCGAGCGTACGCAGGTACTCGTCGGCCCCTGCCATGCGGACGACCCGGCCACGGAGAATGTCGTCGTTGGTGCTGTCGTCGAAGGGGCCGTAGGTCTCCTCGGTCCATTCCTTCGCACGACCCAGTGGGGTGTTCTCGCGCTGGAAGGGCCAGTGGATGAACGCGGTGTATTGGCCGGGAGAATCAGTTGCCAGTTGCCCGTTGCCAGTTGCCAGTGTGGAAAGGGCGAACACGCCGGGCCATCGCTCGCGGACGCGCGCAACAGTTAATCTGGCTTCTCGTCTTTCTTCGCTGGCAACTGGCAACTGGCAACTGGCAACTGAGTTTGCGTAGTCCTGCATATCGCGCAGCGCGCTCATGTGTTCGACGCGTTCGCGCAGAAACTCGATGTGGCCGATCAGCATCGTCGCGCTGGTGTTCATTCCCTCTTCGTGGGCAACGCGCATGACGCGCAGCCAATCGTCACCAGTACACTTGCCGATCCCGATGCGCCGGCGGACGCGCGGATTGAAGATCTCACCACCACCCCCAGGGATCGTCGCGAGCCCGGCGGCCTTAAATCGGTGGATGATGTCGCGCACGTCCATGCCGAAAAAGCGTTCAAACTCGATGAATTCCGGCGGGGAAAAGGCGTGAATGTGAACCGTCGGAAAGTTCGTCTTGATGTACCTCAACAGGTCCTCGTACCACTCGATCGGCAACCGGTCGTTCATCCCGCCCTGCATGAGGATCTGCGTGCCGTTGATCGCGACGAGCTCTTTGATCTTCTCGCCGATCGTCTCGTAGCTCAGCGTGTAGCTGTCGGCGTCGTCATGGTCACGCCGAAACGCGCAGAACGTGCACTTGGCGGTGCAGACGTTTGTGTAATTGATGTTCCGGTCGATGACGTACGTGCGATGGTCCTCGGGGTGCAGCCGCAGCGTCACGGCGTGTGCCCATTGGCCCAGGTCGTGCAGGGACGCGCCGCGGTAGAGTTCCAGGGCTTGGGCGTCCGTTAGGCGCGCTTTGCCTTGGATAACCGGGTCGATGTTGAACGATAGCTTGGACATCGCTGCTCAAAGTGTAGGGCGGTTCACGGTCCTCACAAAGTCGTCGATAGCTGATGGCGACTTTCAAAGTCCGTGAAACGCGAGCTGTCAGGTTTTCGTCGTGTGACTCACTAGCCACACCGCCAGTTGTTCTTCGCTCAACGACCCTGCGGCGAGGTCGAGGAATATGGGATACATCTCTATGTCGTTTGAGATGATCGTCATGCCGTTCAACATAAGGAACGTTTCACACACCACCGCTGCGGTGCGTTTGTTGCCGTCGATGAACGGGTGGTTTCGCGCGATTCCGAACGCGTACGATGCCGCCAGCGCCGGCAGGTCGGGTGTCGGGTCATCATAGGCAAACCGATGGCGCGGTCGCGCCAAGGCCGATTGCAGCAGGCCTGGATCGCGCACACCATCCAAGCCACCATGCTCGGCCAACTGGCGCTTATGAATTGCCAAAGCGAGTGCTTCACTGATCCAGATTGGGTCGTCCACGGTCTACTCCGCCAGTTTCTTGAGAAGGTGCCGCCGCTTGCGCATGACGCTCTCGGCCACGTCCATCTGCCGCGCAAACTCCGGGTCGAAGCTTGTCAGCTCGATGCCGTTGGGGGTTTCCAGGACGTGGAGAGTGTCTCCCTTCTGAACGCGCAGTTTCTCCAGCAGTTCGCGGGGCAGGACGATGCCGGTCGAATTGCCGACGGTGGTCAGTTTGACAGTGATGGCCATAGTTGCTCCTGTTCAATACCTATTATTACATCGGTTATAACGCCGTTCAACTGGAAACCACTTTGCCAATCCGCAAACGACCGCGAGCCCCGTTGCCGGGGCTCGCGAATCTATTCATTAACTGACTTTCCCACAAAGCTTTATCGGCTTCGTTGCACGTTCGGACGCCCCGGGCCCTTGCGGTGGGCGACGGCCCCGCGACCCGGGCGTAATTTGCCGGACGCAGCCGGTTTAGCGCCAACCTGTGCCGGGCGGGCGACGGGTCCACCCCCGGTGGCTCGGGTGGGGGCCGGGCCGTGGGCGTGCGACACCGGGCCATGCGACATGTGCTGTCGACCCGATTGTGCCCGCACGTGCGGCCGTTCCTGTGGGTGCGCCGACGCCGGTCGATCGCTCCACGGCTTGGCGTGGGGGGCCCGGCGATCCCCACCGCGGTCCTGGCGAGGCGCCCGACGATCTGAACGTTCATCCCGATCTTCGTCCCGTTCCTGGGACGACACCGCAACGTACGTCGGGTGGTTCGTCTTGACCGGGATCTGCTTGCGGATCAACCGTTCGATCGCCCGCAGGTTCGAGCGTTCCTCACCGTCGCAGAAGCTAACGGCGTGACCCGTCGCGCCGGCGCGGCCTGTGCGACCGATGCGGTGGACGTATGTCTCGGGCTCGTGTGTCAGGTCGTAGTTGACGACGTGCGTCACGTCATCGACGTCAATGCCACGGCTGGCGATATCCGTCGCGACCAGCACCGGCGTCTTGCCACGCTTAAAGCCATCGAGCGCCCGCTGGCGGGCGTTCTGTGTCTTGTTGCCGTGGATCGCTTCGGCCTTGATGCCAACCTTGTGCAGGTGGCGAACGACGCGGTCAGCGCCGTGCTTCGTGCGCGTGAAGACGATTGCGCGGCTCATCGGCAAATCGTTTACCAGGTGGGCCAACAGTTGAGGCTTGTTGCGCTTATCGACCATGTAAACGCTCTGGTCGATCAGCTCGACGGTGCTGGAGACCGGCGCGATCTGCACGGTTACGGGTGCCTTCATCAACGAGTCGGCCAGCCGGCGAATCTCGGTCGGCATCGTGGCGCTGAACAGCAGCACCTGCTTTTCCTTGGGCAATTTAGTGACGATCTTGCGGATGTCATTGATAAAGCCCATGTCGAGCATGCGATCGGCTTCATCCAATACGAACACTTCGATGTTGCGCAAATCGACGTGGCCCTGGTTCATCAGGTCCATCAGCCGGCCCGGTGTGGCGACAACGATATCGACCCCGCGGCGCAGCGCGTCGACCTGAGGGTTCTGCCCGACGCCACCGAACACGGTCGTGAGCTTGATCTGGAGGTTCTTACCGTAGGTGCGGAACCCATCGGCGATCTGCGTCGCCAACTCACGCGTCGGCGCGAGCACGAGGCAGCGGGCACCCTTGACGGCACCGGTGACGGGGCGGTTGGCCCCGGTCAGCCGCTGAAGGGTTGGTAAGGCGAACGCGGCCGTCTTGCCGGTGCCGGTCTGGGCACAAGCAATAACGTCCTTCCCTTCCAGCGCCGGCGGGATCGCCTGGGCCTGGACGGGGGTCGCAGTAAGGTACTTTTCGGAAACGAGGGCACGGAGAATCGGCTCGGCGAGCCGAAGGTCGGCAAATTGCATGGCAGTCCTATTGGTGGACGATGCGCACCAAAGGGCCACGGCAACGTTTGCCGGGAAAATCCAACGGATGCGCCAGCGACTGCTGGGCTGATCAAAACGCGCTGCTGTTGGCAGGGGGTCGTAACGATCGAGGCGGGCAGTAACTGAGGGTCACTATACAGAATTGTACGGAAAAGTCTATCCCCCGGTTCGACCCCAGTTGGCATTAGCCGCCTACGCCGCTGTAAAACTGGCGTTTGCTCGCGATTGGGAGGGTTAAGACGACAGAAGAGGATAACCGTAGCTCAACCTCTAAATTTCGTAGGTTAGCTCGCCTTCATCGTCCAATTTGAAGTTTGACGCGTCGATGGAGGTCCCGACCAGCAGCTTGGCCCGATCGAGTGCCTTGCGTGCCCCGGCGAAGACACCGGACCCCGTGGTGAACAGGTTGTCCGGGCCGATCAATTGTTCCAATCCGTAGGCTCGCAAGGCCCGCAGTGTTTCATCGCGCAGGCCGCAGAGGATGACATGACCGTTGCTGCGTTGCATGTCGCGGGTGAACTCGTCGAGGACGTGCAGGACGCTGGCATCGATCGAATGGCAACGCTTTAGCCGCAGGATGACCACCCGCACACCACTGCTGCGGCGGATGGCCGTCAATTGGTCGCGCAGTTGGTCGGCGATCGCGAAGAACAACTCGCCCTCCAATTGCACGAACATGATGCGCCGCTCACCAGACTTATCGAGGATCGGCCGTTCGGCGAACCCACCGGTGTCGGTCTGCACCATCTGGCTGATGTGCAACCGCGAGCTGACGCGCAGGAAGAACGCGATGTTCAGGAAGATGCCGATGAAGACCGCGTACTGCAGCGGCAGCAGGATCGTCGCCAGGAAGGTCACCGCGAAGACAATCGCGTCCGATCGGTCGGCACCATAAACGCGCCAGAAGTACGCCGGTGACAACAACCCCCACGCGACGACGAACAAGACCCCCGCGAGCGTCGCATAAGGGATGTACCGCGCGTAATCGGCCAGCATGAAGAACATCAGTGCGACGAAGGTCGCGTTCAGAATCGCCGCTACGCGCGTCTCGGCGCCGGCGTCGTAATCCAAGGCAGACCGTGTGAAGCTGGCCGAACCGGGGATGCATTGGACGAAGCTGCTCAGCGTGTTCTTCAACCCCTGTGCGAAGAACTCCTGGTTGGGAACGATCAGCTCGCCACTGCGACTGGCAATCGTCTTGGCGATCGCGATGGTTTCAATTCCGCCCAACATCGCTAGCGCGAGTGCCCCGGGCAATAGCTGCGACCAGACGTCCCAGTCCATCACGGGCAATGACAGGCTCGGCCACTCTCGAGGCAGTGGGCCGACAACGTCCAGACGCCCCTCCCAACCCATGACACCCACAAGCACCGACGACAGCACGACGGCCAATAGCGCACCCGGGAAAAACTTGCTGAACATCTTTCCACCAATCATCAGCACGATCGTCCCGACGGCAATTGCCACAGACAACAGGTCAATTTCGCGCAGGTGCGGCCAGATGCGCACGATGTCTGCCGTCACCCCCCAGAACTGGTTGGCTGGGTCGCGCCCGACACCAAGAAACGCCGAAAGCTGCCCTGAAATGATCAGGACGCCCGCGCCGGTCGACACGCCGAGGATCACTGAGCGTGAGATGAATTGAACGAGCGTTCCGAACCGCGCGCCCCAGAACGCGAGCTGGATGAGCCCTTTCAGGAACGTCAGTGTGAACACGAGCTGCAGGTAGATTGCATCGCCAGTCTCGTGAGTCATCCCTGCGATGCGAGTTACGGTTGCTGCGATCAACAGGGACTGCGTGTTGGTGGGGCCGGTCGTCAAATGCTCGCTGGACGACAGCAGCGCCCCGAGCACACCCTGAATCACGCTTGTATAGATCCCATATTGCGGTGGAACGCCCGCGACCAGCGCGTACGCCATCGCTTGCGGTAACTCGACGACCGCCACTGTCAACCCCGCCACCAGATCTCGCCGAAACTTGCGACGGTTGTAGTTACGAAATGTCGCTAGCGCCGGAGCCAATGGATGAGAGAACTCGATGGCGTCGTTACTCATGACGTGTGGGACCGGATGTCCGCTCGTCAGTTCTAGTGGCTTATCACTGGCGATGCAAAGCGAAATGTCGATGCGAAGGGTTACGAGCTGATTTACGCCGATACTGTCAAGCTTGGGTTACTTGCAAAGGCCCAGTCGCAGCCGGACATTATCCTGCTGGGCCTGGGCCTGCCCGATGGGGATGGCATCGAGAAAAAAGGAAGAGAACTCGACTCGCGGTCCAATTGCCGCACACCGGCGATCGTCAGGACTGATACCGACTGACCGCCTGCAGGAAATATCGGTCGGCCATCGAGCTGGAATCGTCGGCGATCGGTGGGTTCAGCGGGTAATTGATCGTCGCGTGCCGCAGTGTGCCACGGCTATTCGTGTTCTCCGACAAATACGCGGCCGACGACAGCGACGTCAGGATTTTCTCCGCGGCCGATCGGTACTTTGCTGCGGTGACGCCGTCGGTGCCGGCCAGTTGTTTTGCCAGGTCCAGCAGGCCCGATGCCGCGATCGCCGCGGCCGACGAGTCGCGTGGCGTGGAAGAGGTCACCGGCACGTCAAAATCCCAGTAAGGCACACCGTCGGTCGGCGCATGCGCGACCCAGTAGTCGGCTGCTCGCCGAGCCGCGTTGCGCAGCTCAGGCACACCGGTGAGTCGCGCCAGCTCACTGAACCCGTGAATCGCCCATGCTTGCCCGCGCGACCACGTGGTCTCGTTGCCGTAACCCTGATAGGTCTCACCACTGATGCGCTGACCGGTCGCTGCCTCGAAATAAACCCATTGATAGATTCCACCATCGGCGCGGAACTGGTTGGCCGCGACGGTCAGCGCGTTCTGGATCGCCTGTTGGCGCATCGTGGCGTCACCGAGTTGATCTGCCGCCCAGAGGACGTTGGGCAGGTCCATGATATGGTCGAGCAGCACGCCAAAGTTCGCGCGCGGGTCACCACTGGTGCTCGCGCGCCACTTGCTCTGCATCGCGCCGACGGTCGCGTTGTATGTCGAAACTTTCCGCTGTGCAGCCATCACCATCGCCGACTGCGCCGCAGGGTCGCCCGACGCGGCAAGCAGCGCCAGTTGCGAATCGTGGAAGCCGTAGAAGTCGTCCGTGCGACCACCCGTCAGCGTCGGCGCCATGCCGCGCGTCCAGCGGGTCGCGTTGTCTTTCCAGGCGCTGTTGCCGGTCAGTGAATACAGTTCCCACATCGTTGCGGGAAAGAACCCGGCCGCCCAGTGCGCGCCGTCAACGACCGCCCAGTTCTCACCAGGTGGCGCAAACTGAGGGAAACGATTCGGCGCGTTCGCCGGACCATACGTTGCGTTGAACTCGTTCACTGTCCGCTGGGTTGCCGAGATCGAGAACGCAACCGCGTGGTCGAGCTGGTCGGCAAGGGAAGGCGTGCGCGGCGCCAGCGCTGTTGCGGGAATGATCGCTTTCGGCGTCGATGGGCTGGACCACGACAGTTGAACGACCGCGCCACCCACATTCTCGAAATACTCCAACTGAATGTCGTAGGCCGTGCCGGCGACCAGCGCGATCTGACCGGTGTTGTCGGTCGGGGCGTGGTTCGTCCAGTTGTTGATGAGCAGCTTGTGGTTAACCCACAACCGCACACCGTCGTCGGAACGCGTGGTGAAGGTGAACGTCTCGCTTGTGCTCGCCGTCACGGTTCCCGTCCAGCGGGCGCTGAACGTGTCACTACCGATCGCGCTGGCCGGTGAGCCACTGTTCCAGACGAAGTTGACGGTTGAATCGGTGCGCGTCAGCGAGGCACCAGTGAAGTCGGCGTTGTTGAAGTACGTGGCCCGCAAACCATTGGCCACCACCGCCGGTGGCGTCAGCGCGCTGGTGGGGATGACGGCCTTAGGCGTGGTCGGGCTCGACCACAGCAGTTGCATAACGGCGCCGCGCACGTTCTCGAAGTATTCGAGCTTGATGTCATAGGCGCGCCCCGCGACCAGCGCGATCTGGCCGGTGTTTTCGGTCGGCGCGTGGTTCGTCCAGTTGTTAATGAGCAGCTTTCCGTCGACCCACAGCCGCACACCGTCGTCACTGACGGTGTGAAACGTGTACGTCTCGCTCTGGGTCGGCACAACGGTGCCTGTCCACTGCGCGCTGAACGTGTCAGCGGCAATTGCCGACGCCGGCGCGCCGGTTCCCCATGCGAAGTTCACTGTCGCATCGGTGCGAGTGAATGTTGACCCCGTGAAGTCGACGTTGTTGAAATACGTACCCTGCAGCCCACCGGCGAACAGTCGGCGTGACTCGAGCGTTTCGATCTGCATCCGCTTTGACATGAACTATCCCCTCGTTTGAACGGTGGTCGTCGCAAGTGCGATTGTATCGAATCAAAAACCAGACGGAACAATCCACATTACCCGAAACCCGTTGAACTCGCTTTGCAGCGTACTCATCAACATGCACTGGGCGTTATTCTGCTTTGGGAGGAACAGGGCCTGCTTTGGTCGGGATGACCTTAGCGATCGTCCCATCCGAGTTGTAGTGCAGCCGATCGACACAGATCGACCGTCGCCAGGGAGCGTATTGGCGGTCGGGCGAGCCTTCGGGCAGTTTCGACAGCGCGAGGTCAGCGGTGTGGTAGAAGAGGTACCACTCCCCTTTAAACTCGACGATTGAATGATGGTTTGTCCCACTGTTCACGGGGTCGAGAATCTCACCCTGATAGACGTACGGTCCGAGCACCGTGTCCGACACCGCATAGCGTATGTGGTCCCTGCCGGGCTCACCATCGCGATGCTTGCCGGAATAAGACAGATAGTATTTTCCGTCGCGCTTGTGTACCCAGGCCGCTTCGAAAAAGCCGTCCGCCCCCTCGATTTGAATCGCGGGGCCGCTGTACGAGATCATATCGTTGTTTAATCGAACCACGTTGAGCGTGGTTTGTCCCACGAACAGGTAAGCTTGGCCGTCATCGTCGATAAAGGCGCACGGGTCGATAAAGTCGCGCGGCGCGATCACGCCGGGGGAATCCTTGCTTAGCAACGGTTTGCCCAGCGGGTCTTTGAACGGGCCGGTCGGTCGATCAGCGACAGCGACACCGATGTGCGACTGGTCGGTGGGGTAATAGAAGAAGTACTTCCCGTTACGCGCAACGCAGTCGGGCGCCCAGGCATATTTTTTCGCCCAGGTGGTGTCGGCCAGCCGGAACGCCACACCGTGGTCGGTAAAGGTTTTGAGGTCTGTCGTGCTGAAAACATGCCAGTCTTCCATATCCCACCACTTCGCATCGTCGCGATCGTGGCTCGGGTAGACATAAAGCACGCCATCAAACACGCGTGCAGATGGGTCTGCGGTGTATTGATCGGTGATGACGGGGTTGCTCGCCAACACCAGCGGGCCAGTGATGAACAGTGCAAGTAGAGAAAAGCCAAGTCGCATGACCGCACCTGTTACATCACCGGCGAGAAAGGTGATGGCAACATGATACCAAATGATTGGTTACATTGTGATTGCCTACATTCATTGAACGCCGGTGACCTGCCTGTACCACCCGCTATGAGAGTCTGACCCATCTTTCTTCCGTCCCTGACGCAAGGCGGTACCGCCGATCCCGTCGGCGCATTTCGTGCAAACAGCGAGAGTCCCGCAACGCTGTTTGACCTGCCGAACGTGAAGATTGCTTTGTCGTCTCTCGCCCAAACAAAACACGAATTTTAGAGTTGACTATTATGGGCAGCCTTCTTAAGCTTTAGAGTGTGAAGAGCGCAGAGTACGCGGTGAAGACATGGCTCTGCGCTAGCTCTTTGAAAACTGAAGAATGGGTTTATATCGACGGCCGTCGGTTTGTGTCGTTTGTGGTCGGTTGTATGTCGGTTCGCGGTCGGTTTGCAGGGGCACGATTTGCGATAAGTGGTTGTTAATAATGGAATTGGGAAATAAGAGGTAGGTTTTTCTTTTTTTGTGCAATGATGGGTCACTCGCGCCAATGCTTGAGCATCCTCGACAGCGGTGGCGTGTGCCCCGCTTCCACAGCTTTGCGCAGGTCGGCTGGCGCGAGGCCGAACGCCTTGGTGAAGACACGGGTGAAGTGGAACGGACTGGTGAAGCCGGTCATGGTCGCGATCTGTTTGACCGCGAAGTTGCTGCGGACGACGAGGCTTAGCGCGCGATCCAGACGCGCCAGTCGGACCGTCTCGGCAGGGGAATGGCCGGTGACCTTCTTGAAAAGTCGACACAGGTGCGGTCCCGTCACACAGCTGGCTTCGACGAGGTCTTCGAACGCGATTGGCGCGGCAGGGTCGCGGTCGAGGGACTGGTAGAGGAATGCCATCGTCCGCTCGATCGGTTCCGGCAACGCCGTCGCGGGCACTTGTGCGGTAGCGACGTGACCGGTCACGAAGGCAGCGACCAGATGCGTCAGTGTCGCGCGGACGAGCGTCGGGTCGCCGCGATCCCACCACGCCAGCAGATGGCGGAACATCGGCAGGACGATGTCGCTTTCGTCAAACGTGCGCACGACGGGCCAGTCCGCCCGCTTCGGCCAGTCCGAAGGCGTCTTGTTCACGTGGAAGTGGACGTATGCGTGGCGCGTGCGACGGGTGGGGTCCCAACGGAAGAAGTCGGTCGTGCCGGGACGGCACAGAACGATGCTGCCCTGTGGCGCGTCGACCGAGTGTTCGTCCCAGCGGTAGAGGGCGTCTCCCTCGATCATCCAGACGAACTCATAGTCGCGCATCGCCCGCGGGCCGAATGTCGCGCCGGGTGGGTAGATCGCTATGCCGGTCCAGCTCGCGAAGGACAGGTCCAGGTCAGTGGACATAGCTGGGATGTTAACCGAACGTGGCCTGTCCAGTTGAGCTGAACAGGCCACGTGATGAGAGTATTGGATATTCGAACTGGCTTAAGCAGCCAGCGCGGTCGGAACGTCAGCGGTCGTGTCGGTCGTCGGCAGGACGGTCATGCGACGATGACTGATCGCAGCCAGCACCCGGCGGGCGTGCGACTCGAGCGCCTTGCGGCCCTCGCCCGTCAGTATGTAACACGTGACCGGCTTGCCTGCGCGGAAGCTCTTGTCGACGGTGACGAGCCCGGCGACCTGCAATCGCTTGGCGTGGCTGGCAAGGTTGCCATCGGTCAAGTTGGTCCGACGACGAAGGGCGACGAACTCCTGCCGTTCGTCCACCGCCAGCGCGGTCAGGATCGACAATCGGCCAGGATTCGCAACAAGGGGGTCGAATGTGAGCATACCTGCGTTATCGGACACGCCGAGTGCTTTGCTTGAGGAAGTGAGCACCGATTTTCCTCAAAGGTCTTTCTGCATTCGAAAGTGCGGCCCAGCGCTGGGGATATTGAACTCATCGGAGATGACATACCAGCCCAGTCGTTTGTAGAACGGAACAGCGTTGACCCGCGCGTTGCACCAGAGCAGCTTGACCTGGCTGTGCGCCACGCGCGGTTCGAGGTGGTTGAGCAAGGCCCGGCCGACGCCCGCCTTCTGCATCCACACCGACACCGCCATACCGCGCAACTGCCAGGCAGGTTGGTCTTCCAGCGGGTTGCTGACAAACGTTGCGCAACCGACCACCTGCCCGTCCACCCACGCTGCCGAGTGGATCGTCCGCGGGTCGTTGTCCAATTCGAAACGGGCACTGTCGCGCGGATGCCCAATGCGCAGGACCTCGTGACGAATGTCGAGGATGTCCTCGACGGTTGCGGGGCGTACATCGAAAGCGGGTGAGGTCATGTTCACGGATCCTGGGAACCTTCAGATGTGCGAGGCATGTTGCGCGTCGGCGCAGGTCGAGTCTGTATGAGCCAATTCGCGCGCGATCTCGCCGACCGTCTTTACGGCTTGCTCGACTTCGTCCGACCAGTCGAGACCTGCGTTCAACCGGATGAAGTTCTTGAACTTCTGCTTCGGCGAGAAGATCGCCCCCGGCGCCACACTGATGCCCTTGGCCAGCGAGCGGTCGTGAAGTTGCATGGAGTTAATCTGTTCGGGCAGTTCGACCCAGATGACAAACCCACCGGCTGGCCGGGTGATCTTCGTGCTTGCGGGGAAATGCTCGCAGACGAGCTGGCTGAGCCGACTAACCTGCGTCTCGAACAACCGTCGCACCTGGCGCAAGTGATGTTCGTATCCACTACCGGCCAGGAATTCCGCGATCGCCATTTGCGGCAGGGTGGGGGTCGCGAGGCTCGTGTAAAGCTTGAGCTTGATGACGTCGTCATAGTACCGCCCCGGCGCGCACCACCCGACGCGGAAACCGGCGGCCAGAGTCTTGCTGAAGCTGGAGCAGTAGAGAACCAGGCCGTTCTCGTCGAACGCCTTGCACGCCTTGGATCGTTGCGGCGCGAAGCAGAGGTCGCCGTAGATGTCGTCCTCGATCAGCGGGATATCCTTGCTCGCCAGCAGTGTCACGAGTTGCTGCTTGTGCGCGTCACTCATCGTGAAGCCAAGGGGGTTGTGGTTCGTGGGGACGAAGAGGCACGCCTTGATGTCGGTTGTGTCCAGCGCGAAACGCAGCGCGTCGAGACTCACCCCTTCGCGCGGGCAGGTCGGCAGTTCCAGAGCCTTCATGCCGAGCATCTCGATCGTCTGCAGCACACCGTAAAAAGTCGGTGACTCGATCGCGATCGTGTCACCCGCCTTGGCGACGGCTCGCAGGCAGATGCCCAGCGCTTCCTGACTGCCGCAGGTCGTGATGATCTCATCGGGAGACAGCGAGCAACCCGCGTCCACCCCTCGCCGCGCCAACTGCAACCGAAGCGCGGGGGAGCCGGGTGGAACGTCATACGCATTGGCTGCCTTGGGACTGCGTCGACTGATACTGCCCGCCATGCGGTTCACGAGGCGAGTCGCCGGGAAGTCACCCCCGCTCACTGCAGCGCCAAGTCGCACGACGTCCGTCGACTTGCTCTCCTGCAGGAACTTGAGAACCACCTCGCCAATGCTCACCGGAGTGCTAGCTGACTTCGGTTTGGACATCCCCGGCTCAGCCGGTGGGGTCCAGAGCTTAGTCGACACGTAATACCCACTCTGCGGCCGGGACTTAATCTTGCCGGCGTCTTCGAGCAGCCGATACGCCGCCAGCACTGTCGCAACGCTAACTCCTCGCTGCTGACTGAGTTTACGAACGGACGGAACCCGATCCCCTGGCCGTAGGGTCCCTGCGTCGATCAACCCCACAAGGTAGGCAGCCGTTCGCTGATAAAGGTTGTCATCGACCGATACAGTCATCTGAATTACCGACCAGCACAGTTAGATATTACTTGAACTGTTCCCATATCAATTCTGACTTACTAATTCTGTTATGCAAGAAGATTCTGAGGCATCTTATAGAGAGTCATGATCACGCTACCGACCAACCCGCGTGCGTCGACCCTCAACCGGGCCGACCGGTTCCGTGAAGAGACCCCGTGCTCGCTCGTGCGCTTAAGCGCCGGGAGCGCCTACCGAATTCCGCGCCATGTTCGTACCATCCGATGTGTTTCGGGAAAGCTCTGGCTGACCCGCGCCAACGACTCGCGAGACACCGTGTTGATCTCCGGTCAGGAAACGTTGATTCACGGCGTGGGCGTCGCAGTGCAGGCACTCGAAGACGCCGTCCTGCGCATCTAAATTCCCTCACCCACCTTACGCCATTCCATCGAGTCCACGGCGTGCTCACTTAAATGAGCACACCGTGCTCGTTTGCACAGACATTCCAACGGCGCATTGGCTCGCGCAAGTCCCGATGTGCGCCGGAGAGCGCTGCCCGGTACACCGAGCATTTCAATATTCCCGGAAATCTCACTGCGACTTTCCTCGGGAAGTCAGAAACCCTCACCACAAAAGCACTCAGCAGCGTTATGGCGCGCACTGAATTCGGAGGGAGTGAGCAGGCTCGCGATGGCCTGACGAACTCGACCCTCCTCAGGAGCCACCATGACGGACGACATCACCGACGACATCTTCCTAAACCAACTGAGCACTGGCGCGCAACGATTGCTTCGAATGGATGGCCCGCGCTATCGGCGGTTGTGGGGCTACTACCGGAACCCGATGAAAGTCCTCGCCGCCGACGTCGCCGACAGCGCGGGAACCCAGCGGCCTTACCGTCAGGCACAGGAATGGGGCCTGCCGTCGCGCATCACTGGCTATCGAAGCTCAACTGAACTGAACGAAGGTGTCGCCGTCGATGGAACGACGCGCAAGGAAGTCGTCATCGAAAACGACATCGCCTGGCGAATCGACACGATGGTCGACTCGCTGTTCGGCAAACCACTTGTCGTTTCATCGGCAGCGGTCGACCCGCGCCGCCGGGCGATGTTGTCCGAGCTGTTGCGCCTCATCCTCGCGCAAAACGGGGGTATCGCGTTCCTGCAGCAGGTCGCGCTGCTCGGAAGCATCTATGGCTTTGTCGATATCCTGGTGAAACTCGACACGGCTGCGCTGGAAGACGTCGCACCGATCACCACCGAACCGTCGCATTGCGGGACCGCTGACCTGGGTCGTCCACCAACGTGCGATAACGGCGATGAAGATCCACGAAGCATTGTCGAACTCACCGCGGATGTACCACCATCCGCTCACGCCACGAGTGACGACGCACGCGTTGGTGATTGCACCACCACCGATACGTCACGCGCGGCGCACGTCCCTTCGCTGCCCGTCACGGGGCTCGCGTCGACCGACGACCCTTCAGCCAACACCAACCCCGAGGCAGCTCGTGCTGTTTCGGCCGATGTGCTGTCGCGCATCGCGAGATTGGTTCGGTTGGAGATCGTCGAACCGACGCGGGCCCTGCCCGTCTTTGCTGCCAACGACGTGCGCACGATCGAAGCCTACGCACAGGTCTACACCGCCATCCGCACACCGCAACGTGCACCGCGAGCCTACAAGACACGATGGATCGACCGCATGAAGCGATCCGCGGCGGGTTTGATCGGCGCTCGCGATCCACTTGCCATGCCCGTTGCAACCGACGACGAACACGCACCTGTGGTCGAATTGCTGACCCCCACCGTGTGGAAGCGCTTCGAAGACGGCAAGCTCATCGCGTCGGGTGTCAACTCGCTGGGAACCATCCCACTGGTCCACGTGCAGAACGTCGCAGAACCGTTCGCGTATGAGGGGGCGGGTGACGTTGAACCGCTCATCCCGCTTCAGGACGAGTTGAACATCCGGCTCAGCGATCGGGCCAACCGCATCACGCTGCAGAGTTTCAAGATGTATCTCGGGAAAGGAATTGAAAACTTCACCGAGACACCGATCGCGCCCGGACAGATGTGGGCGACCGACAATGTCGATGCGGACGTCGTGCAGTTTGGTGGTGACACCGGCAGCCCGACCGAGGACGCTCACATCGCCGAGGTGCGCGAAGCGCTCGACAAGACCAGTGGCGTGACACCCATCGCCGCCGGCGCGATCAAGGGTCGCATCGGTCGACTCACCAGCGCTGCTGCGCTGCGCATTACACTGCAGGCGCTGCTTAACCGCACGGAAAAGAAGCGCACGACCTACGGCGCCGCGATCGAGCGCATGTGCGAGCTGTCCCTTACGTGGCTGGACGTCGCCGGTGTGCTCAAGACGCTGCCCAACGAGCGTCGTGTCGAGCTGTCTTGGTCCAGCCCCATCCCACAGAACGAGACCGAACAACTCGAACAAGCCCAGGCCAAGCTGCGCGTCGGTGTGCCCCAGGCCATTGTGCTGCGCGAGCTGGGCTATTGAACCACGCTTCGTAGGGTGGGCACTGCCCACCGCCTGCGCCATGTTGTGGGCGGTGCCCACCCTACGCAGTCAACCCCGCGCGAACGAGCGCCTATTACCCAAAGGAGGGCCCATGCCAGATCCGCCTCAAGACCTATCAATCGTCTCGTCCCCACCGCTGGCCGACCGACCCCCGGTCCGTCCGGACGATGACGCCGCGGCGCGGTTGCGTCGTCTTACTGACGACCCGTCAACCTTCCGCGATCGCCGTCACCTGATCGAGTACCTCCGCCTTCGCCGCGCGTTGCGGTAAGGCGCTATGCATCGCTAGTTAACCATTAGCAACTAACAGGAGCCCATCATGTCATTCACAGGGAAAGCCACATACACCGCTGGCGTCACGTTGCCGGAAGTCGCCGAGGACATTGCCGACCTCGTCGCGCTCGCCAGTCCGCACGAAACGCCTCTGCTCGACGCGCTGAGTGACCCGGCTCGTTCGGCGCGATCCACCGTTCACGAGTGGCTCGAAGATGCGCTGTTACCGAACACCGATCGTGTCGATGACAGCACGTTCACGAACGCCATCACCGACACAGCGTTCGTTGTCGAGCACGCCGACCGCTTCCGCATGGGTGATCAGATTCGCCTGGAAGGAAAGCGCGAGGTCATGCTCGTGACCGCGATCAACACCGGTACGAATACGCTGACTGTCACGCGTGGGTACGGTGGCAGCACTGCGCAATCGCTGGCCGACAACCTCGTCGTCAGCATCATTGGTAACGCCTCGCTGGAAGGCGACGACGCGACCGCGGCACGTTTCACCGCAAGGTCGCGTAAGACCAACTACACGCAGATCTTCACCAGCACCGTCGAGGTCAGTGGAAGCGCCCTGGCGGTGCAACAGGTTGGTGTGCGCGACGAGCTGGATTATCAGAAAGCCCAGCGAACCCGCGAACTCTTGCGCGACCTGGAGAACAGTGTCATCAACGGTCACGCCGCCACTGCCGACCCGCAGGGGTCGAGCACGGTTCGCCGGACGATGCGCGGCATCCTGGCTTCGTTGGCGACCAACGCCTTCATCGCGGGTGACGACGATTTCCCCGAAGAGACCACACTGACCGAAGAGCAGTTAAACCTCGCGCTACGCCGCGTGTGGGAAGCCAGCAGCGGGCAGGTCGATCTGATCGTTACGGGTGGATTGCAAAAGCGCGCGATTAACGGCTTTGGGCAGAGCACGCGCAAGTTCGACAGCGGTGACGCATCGTACAAGAACCTCGTCAACGTCTACGAGAGCGACTATGGCATCTGCCGCGTTGTTCTGTCGCGCTGGATGCCTGCCGGGACCATTCTGCTGCTCGACAGCAGCCGGATCGACGTCGTCCCCCTGGCCGGTCGCAGCTTCCATTACAAGCCCCTCGCCAGCACCGGTGACCGCGAAGGCGGACAGGTGATCGGTGAGTACACGATGGAACTGCGCAACGAAAACGCCCACGGTGTGATCCGTGGGTTGTCGTAATCCGTAGTCCGGTCATTGCCCAACCCCTTTCCCGGTACGCCGGGAGAGGCTGGGTGAGGGTGATTTCGATTAGCGGGAAGTTCTCGTCAGTCGAAATCACCCTCACTCAGTCTCTCCCATGCATACAGGGGAGAGGGGTCAGGAAAGGAGAAACCATGTCGCTCATCTCCAACATCACCCCCGATGTCTTCGACACCCTCACCAACCTTGGCTCGGCCGGCTTCATGGGCGCGATGTGGCTGTGGGAACGGCGAACGAGCCGCCAGCGCGAGCAGCAGCTGGACGAGTCTCACGACCGCATCACGAACGATCGCGTCGCGCTCGAGGAATTGATGACCGTCGTCCGCCAGAACGCCGAAGCGCTGGCCCGGTTTACTACGACACAGGAGCAACTCCTGCACGAACTGGAAAGGAAGGCGTCATGAAAAAGCAGGATGAAGGCGCAAGGATGAAAGATGAGAACGGACGGAGACGGCGACACGCATTGGTTTCAGCGGCCATCTTTCAGGCTTCAATCTTATTCCTCATCGGTTGCGCGCCGTACACGCAGGTCGAGATCGACCTCGCTGCACAGACGAAGAAGGGCCTATCCCTCATTCGCGCCGCGCAGGCGGACCACACGGCACTGGCGGGGCGGGTGAACGAGTTGCAGCGTCAACGGCTCGACGACGCGTTCGACAACGACGTGCGCGACGCAGCCGACCTGTCACCCGACTGGGTGATCGAGCACCGCAAAGCCTACTCGGTCGGTGTCGACGCGCTCGGCACACAGCGGGCCGCCTCGAGCAACGCCGCCGCGACCGCGACGCGCAACATCGAAGCGATCGAACAATCCATCACCCAACTGCAGCGCTTGCAGAAAGCCCGCCTGCGGTTGGAACAGAACATCAACCTGGAGACCGACAAATGAACACGATCGACATCAAACCGTTAGTGGAAGCTGCAGTGCACCGCGCCTGGGACGACTTCGCCGCCGACCATCCACAGCTGGCGAAGGTCCTGAGTGAAGAGCTCCTGGTCGAGTCGACCCTGGCCGAGCTGGACAAGGACCCCGAGTACCAATCCTCCATCACCAACGCAGCCGCGGCAGGCGTGATGGCCGAGACGCTCGGTGACCTGGTGGGGAAGCTGCTGCGGCAGGTCCTCAACAAGCTGGCGTAGGGGCGGACCTGAGCAAAGATTCCTGACGCACGAGCGACGCGCGTTCCCTTTTTTGTCTCTAACAAATTGATTCCGAACGCGCGTGAAGAAAGGATAGAGCCGGCAGCCTATAAAACGAGCAACATCGAACTTATAGGGCAGGCCAAACGGGCTTATCTCACAAGTTGCGCACCGCTGCTCGTTCCATTGTAATAAAGGGGCGATAACGCGGTGTCGAAATAGAAGTCGAGGTTATTCTTCGCGTAGATTGTTTTGAAGATAAACCGCCCGTTCAGCACTGAATTATTCTTTACGGCAAAGTCAACGCCGGGGGCGTAAATGTCAGCCGTGATTGTGACGCCATTGGCGTTGGACGATCCGAAGGATCCGGTTCCAGTGTGGTAGATTTTGAGATTACCTGGAATGCTATTGTATGCACGAATTGTGGCACCGCCGTCAAAATTGACGTTGCCGGACAAGTACACGACAGCCGCTCCGGAAAACTGCAAAATGCCCCCGCTGTTGATCGTCACATCGTTGATGTAATACGTTCCGCCGGGCCAGGTCTGCGTTCCGCTGACAGTATAATCCATGGTTGTCGTGCCACCAGACGGTAGCGGGAACGACATGTTCGACGTCATTGGACGGTCGCATTCGTGGTCGACATGTCGCTCGTACCGGATGGCCCGAGGATCGCTGAATCCACCATTTCGCCATTCTTCACAGAGATCGCGCCATTGCTGCCGGCCGTGGCGCCGGCCAACACCGTCGAGTGCGTCGGCGATGTCGTCGTGCCGGAGTGATACGTTCCTCCGAAAAGGTTATTCTTGATGTCGATGCTGCTTATTCCAACCAGTTGGGCGAGCTGACCAGGGCTAAAAGCGATCGCCGTGGCGGTAACGTCGAATGTGCTTTGCCCGAACAACTGCGCGAACAACAGCGGAATGGCGTTTCCGCGGGCGGCGGTCCTGCGGGTTGTCACTCTCATGGAGTTGGCGTTGGCGCGATTGCTGCCGGTCAACACGGTGAAGGTCTTAGCGGACGTGTCCCATGTGCCAAACTCGATGTCGTTGGTCGTGTCCAACGTTTGGCTCGAGCCATTGACGATGTTGGCCGACGCCAACGTGCTGGCAGCGGTTTGGGCCGATGTTACACCGTTCAGAAAACTTCCAGCGCCCGCCATCGCGTAACTGTTTACCGTGCCGCGTTCGCCCAGTAGTCTGCGATCAGTTTCTTGGCCGCGTCCAGCAC
>Ga0163144_10005101_pt1 | contig 29275 bp, 20 predicted proteins | sample OliLak19BULKMAT1_FD_123175 | JGI IMG/M metagenome (GOLD analysis project Ga0163144, IMG submission 123175) | Freshwater microbial mat bacterial communities from Lake Vanda, McMurdo Dry Valleys, Antarctica - Oligotrophic Lake LV.19.BULKMAT1 | ecosystem: Environmental > Aquatic > Freshwater >...
TCGCGTTTCGGCGCGCATGGAACGATTTGAAAAGTCGCGCGGGCGCCGCACTTGAAAATCGCTGGCGACCGCTCCACCTCGCCCCCGCCGCCTGACAACACTGAATTTCAACGGACTGCTAGTGTTCCAGCTAGATCGTCCGCCCAAGCGGGACTATTGGAAGGAAATCGAGGTTTGGTTTCGGAGCAAGCCTTGGTCGGTTCCGGTCTTTTTGATTGTCGTTTGCGTTCCCGCCCTAGTCGGGTACGTCGTCATGCTGAAAACGCTCGCCGAATGGATGGGCTGGATGTAAAGCATCGCCCAAAAGCAATGGAAGCCTCAACAGTCATCGTCTCTCTATTGTCTAGCGTTTGCGTTGTCGGCGCGACTGAGGCAATTAAGCATCTAAAAGACTCCCGGACGTACCAGCGTGGGCGCAAGAAGGAACGTTTTGAAGCCGCCCAAGCATTGTTTGCCGAACGAATGGCCAGTTTTGAAAAGAGCATTCGACAGACACTCCGCTTAGAGGATTATTCAGCGCTCTATAACGAATTGCCGTTATTGAACGCGCGTTTTGGACTGACGAGCCCGCGAAACATCATTGACCAATCAGAACACGTTGGCGATTTGCTTGAGCAATGGTCGTCAGAATATCGACAGGGCGCACCTAAAAGAGTCGGTGAAACCGGGACTGCCATTATTTCAAGCCATGATGGGCCGCACCAAGAAAAGGCAAAGGAACTCTACCCAAAGTTGATGGAAGCGAGCAGCAAGCTATACCACTTGATGCAAGAGCATTTGAAAGCTATCGAAGCCTAGAACATTGCCCAGCGATACGGAGGATAAGCAGGATGGACCGAAAAACGACAAAACGGATCGGATCATTCATTGCGGAAAGCGGGGACGGTCAAGAATTCACAATCCTCGTTTTCCAAGACTTCCACGAAGTGCGAACGCGAGGCGGAACAACGGAACTTGAGGGTCATAAGACTCTGAAAACGACTGACGGCGAACACGTCAACCGAATCGACAAAGGCCATTATGAGATCGTCGGGATTGCAAGTATCCCGCTCACATCGAGTGACCCAAAGGCGGAGTAATCATGGAACGCATCACGTTGACCGACAATAGCGGTCGCTGGTTTGACAAGGATAGGGCCAAGGTGTTTCATGCCTCCGCAGTGCTGGCCGACAATGGAACGCCAATTTCAAATGCCACTAAGAAATCCTGGGAACATGAGACAATGTATCTAACGTCTCATAGCGAATCGTACTTTTTCGTCATGCACTTTCTTGATGACCACAACCCCTCACTTCAATCTTTCGTTGAATGGGATCAAGATAAAGCCACAAAATGGCTCTTGGCCAATGGCTATCAAGGCGACCTAGAGCGCCTTGGTTTTGACAAGCTGGTCATGGATGCTGAGATTTGACGATGCCCGATCAACTGCCTGAATCCAACGTCGATAACGTCGCATTGAATCTGACCTACAACGCGATTGTTGCCGAAGTCGCGTCGCCGGGTGAATCGCTGGCCCAACTATTCGAGCGAATGGCCGCAATGTCGCGCGACATTGCAGGCGAGTATCGAGTGGCGAACGCTGACTGGCAAGCGCTACTGGATTCGTGGGATTCATCCGAAGTCGAGCCCGTTGTGAATCGACAAGCGCAGGCGTTGGGCGACACTTGGGCAAAGCGATGGATGCTTTGCAAGATGGTTGAACGTCTATACGGAGACCTAGAACGCAGTTGCCTTGAACATCCTGCGGCGTCCAAGATTGCTCGGGTCACCTACGCCAAAGACGGGACGCTGGAGTCTTGGTCGCTTCGGCGCGATTGACTTTCGCAATAGCGCAGAGAGGATCGCGGAATGGTTTACTTCGCTGACCAGCTTGCGGAGGGCGAGAATCTTGAAGCCTACAGGCAAATGCTTGCCGAGTATGGCGAACTAACTAGCGATGCAGTCAAGTTCCTTTGGGATAAGTGGCGAATCACAGAGCCGGAATCCTACAAGGAACAGAAAATTTATCCGTTGATGGTCATGGTGTTACTTCGCCATGTATGCGAGCAAATCGACGCCGTAGCTGTCCTAGCGGCTTCTGGTTGCGCAGAGCCGTGCAAAGGACACCTGCGAAGTACCTTTGAGGCGATGCTTGGGATCGAACACATTCTTGAAAAGGATTCCGAGAAGCGTGGCATGGCGTATCAACTTGCCCATGCCCATCGGGAAGTGGCATTGTGTAATGAACTTGATCCCAACGAACAAGTCGGAAAGCAACTGCGGGCGGAACTGGCAAACGATCCCTTGTGGGTCGGAATGCAATTGCCGCCGCCGCAACCCAAACTGCTGGCAAAGTGGGGAGGGATGTTTGTGAAACCCGAGTGGGTGCCGATTGAGGAAGAATGGCAAAAACTCAAGAAAGCAAAGGGCAGAAAGCCGGAATGGTACGCGCTTTTTGACGGGCAGGACAATATCCAAAACCTTGCCACGCATTTCACGCATGTTGGCATGTACAAGTTTCTCTATCGTCACTGGTCGAATGCGACTCATGCCGGGGATTGTCTGAGCAAGGTCTACGGACAAAAAGCATCGGGTAAAGTTGTCATTACAACCATCAGGCACCCTGAGGGGCTTCGGTCAATCGTGCGATTGTCAGTCAGCCTTTCCAAAGCTGTTGCGCGAATGGTGCTTGACCGTTGGGCTACACCCGAGGAAAAAGCCGCTGCCGATTCCGAGTATGCAACAAAGATTCAGCCGAGATTCAACAGCGTGGGCGAGATTACGGTGAACATGATTGACTAGTCACCGGGATAACGCGCTAAATGCTCCGAACTTCCGAGCGTTCCCCGCGCCGCACCTTGAGTGTGCGCGTCGTTCAAACGCTGGCCCGATCAATTGCGTGCTTCGGGCCACCCTTGCGGCGCAGTCTAAGTCAAACGGTTTGCGTCTGCCGTCGGACTATAGGGAGCGCCTCGATCACTTCTACGCTCGCAGCGGAAACGCTCCTGTCAGCATCGCCGCGGCGATTGCTACTAGCGTGATCAGGACGGCCCATTTCAGGCAGTAGCGTTGCGCTTCGGCGACGTCGACGTCGAGCAGGCCGCAGACCAGGTAGAGCGGGGCCAGCAAAGGGCTCAGGCTGTGCACGGTTTGACCCATCAGCGACGCGCGGGCGATCTCCTCCGGCGCCACTCCAAATTCGGTGGCCGTCTTGGCCACCACCGGCAACACGCCAAAATAGTAGGCGTCGTTTGACATGACGAAGGTGAGGGGCATGCTCAAGAGCGCCGTGATCGGCGCCAGGCACGGTCCCCAGCCCGGCGAGGCCGAGCAGAGGATGCGCAAACACATCGCCCAATCCCGCGCTATCGTGATGCGACACCTGCGCCAGCCAAATCCCGGCTAACCGCGTCGCGCGGCCAATTTGCCGACATGCTTCCGCAGTCGGCTTCGATCGGCGATACTGGCAGCCGGGCAGTAGGTAGCCGAAGGTTTGCGGCTCGGGTCCTCTGGCGGAAGCTGATTTCTATTTCAACCCCGGGCATTCGCCGGCCGCCTTCGACACGCGGTCGGAATTTGCGATGAAGCTCATCGAACTGCATCGGCATTCCGTGTTGTTGGTGGCGCTGTTGATGATGGCGTTGGCGCAGCCCTTTTCGCGGCGCTGGCTGGGTGGGCTGGTGGTCTACGACGTCGTGCTCACGTTCGCCATGTTGGCGGTCTACGTGATCGTGTTCGCCACCTATACCCGGCGCATCACGGCCCTGCTGATCCTGGTGCCGGCGCTGGCTGCGCGTTGGATCGCGTTTGGCTTGGACGGAGAATCGCGGACCATCGCGATCGCGGTGCACCACGGCGGAACGCTGCTGTTCTTTGGTTATGCGGTGTGGGTCATCCTGCGGCGGATCTTTGAAAACCGCACTGTCGGCACCGACCAGGTGATGGGCACGGTCTGCGGCTATCTGCTGGCCGGCGCCGCCTGGGGCAATTTCTACGCAATGGCCGATCAAATCGCGCCGCACGCCTTCAGCATCAAGCCCGAGCTGGCCTGGGCGCATGAAGACCCGCACGCTCGCAGTTTTCTGTTCAACTATTTCAGCTTCTGCACACTGACCTCGGCCACCAATGGCGACGTCACGCCGGTCGGTCCGATCGTGGCGCAGTTCACCTGGCTGGAAGCCTTGTTCGGCAACTTTTATATCGCGGTGGTTGTGTCGCAGTTGGTCGGCCTGAAGCTGGCCTCGGCCACAATGCACCCACGACCGGACGAGTCGCCGCCCGATCGAAATTAAACGACGTCACTCCCCAACTCAGAGAGTCTATTCACATGTGCGTTCAATCCGTCACGAAGTTCCGCCGCCTGGCCAAGCTGATCCTGCTTGTGAGCGTGTTGACGCTGCCGGCTGCCGCGGCGCGAGGCGAAATCTCCGCCGAGGACGCTCGGCGGATCGCGATCGAGGCCTACGTCTACGGTTACCCGCTGGTCACCATGGAGCTGACCCGCCGGGTGATGACCAACGTTCCGGCGCCCGAGGGCAATCACGCGCCGATGGGGCAGTTTGCGCACTTGCGGGCGTATCCTAGCCCAGACAACAAGGAGGTCACGGCGCCCAACGCCGACACGCTGTATTCGCTGGCCTGGTTGAACCTGACCAACGAGCCGTACATCCTCAGCGTTCCGGATGCCCACGACCGTTACTACCTGCTGCCGATGCTGGACGCCTGGACCGATGTGTTTGCCTCGCCGGGTAAACGGACCACGGGCACCGCCGCGCAGAAGTTCGCCATCGTCGGACCCGGCTGGAAGGGGCAGTTGCCGCCGGGCGTTAAAAAGTATGTTGCGCCGACCAACATGGTCTGGATTCTCGGTCGGACCTATTGCACAGGCACGCCAGAAGACTACCAAGCTGTGCACACGTTCCAAGACCAGCTTGCACTCTATCCGCTGAGTGCCTTCGGCAAGAAGTATTCGCCGCCGCGCGAGAGTCCGTACAATGCCAAGCTCGACATGAAGACCGCCGTGCGCGCGCAGGTCAACGCGTTGGACGCCGGCGAGTATTTTCAATTGCTCGCCCAGCTTTTGCGAGAAAACCCGCCGGCCGAGGAGGACGCTCCGACCATCTCGCGACTCGCTCGGCTGGGGATCTCTCCGGGGCAGCCGTTTGAAATCGCGAAGCTAGGCCCCGCGGCCGCGGCCGCGCTCAAGACGGTTCCGGCCGCGGCGCAGCAAGTGATCATGGCGCGCCAGGCTCACGATAAGCTGCAAAACGGCTGGCTCTTCACGGTTGACACCGGCCGGTACGGGGTCGACTACGTGCAGCGGGCATTGATTACCGCCATCGGCCTGGGCGCCAATCGACCGCAGGACGCCGTGTATCCGATGTCCGAGGTCGACGCCGACGGTCAACCCTATAGCGGCGCGAACAAGTATGTCTTGCACTTTGACAAAGGACAGTCGCCGCCGGCGAACGCCTTCTGGTCGCTGACCATGTACGACCCGGCGTATTTCTTCGTGCCGAATGCGCTGAACCGATTTACCGTCAGCCCGCGCGACGCGCTAGCGGAAAACGCCGATGGGTCGGTGGACCTGTACATCCAGCACGAATCGCCGGGCAAAGGCAAGGAGTCCAACTGGCTGCCCGCGCCCGCCGGAAAATTCATCTTAATGCTGCGAATGTACTGGCCGGCGGAGAAGTCGCCGTCGATCATCAACGGTTCGTGGAAAGTGCCGCCGGTGCGACGCGTGCCTTGACGCTCTGCGAGCTCGGCGGCGTTGATCGACCTGTGTGAGGACTGAACAAGGATTATCCCCATGTTTCCTGATGAGAACAGTTGGGCGGAAATCCGCTTGTCGCGCCGCGCGGCGATCGCCGGCGCAATGACCGTGGCGACCGCCGCGGCCACGGCCACGGGCGCATTGTCGCAGGTAGAGGCTGCCCAGCCCGCGCCGGCGCCGAAGCCCAAATTCGACATGAAGAAGTCGATCAACCTTTGGGCTTTTCCTTATCCCGACCAGATGTCGCTGGTCCAGTGCCTGCAACTTGCCAAGGACGCGGGCTTTGACGGCATCGAGCTCAACTACGACCTGGAAAACGATCTTTCGCCCCGCGCGGGCACCGCCGAGCTGCACGCCATCCGCCGCCAGGCAGAGCAGATCGGCATCGCCATCAGCGGCCTGTGTTCATTTCTGTTCTGGCCTTATCCCATGACCAGCAACGACCCGGCCAAGCGGGCCCGCTCGCTGGAGCTGGGGGGCAAAATGATCGACGCCGCGCACGGCCTGGGCGTCGACAATCTGCTGGTAGTGCCCGGCGCCGTGCACATTCCCTGGCGGACCGACTATGAGCCGGTGGCCAACGACCTGTGCGACCGTCGGGCCCGCGAGGCGATCGGCAAATTGTTACCCCAGGCCGAGAAGCAGCGGGTCAGCCTGAACATCGAGAACATCTTTTTCAACGGCTACCTGATGACCCCCGGCGAGATGATCGCTTTTGTCGATAGCTTCGGCAGCGAGCATGTGAACGTGCACTTTGACACGGGCAACATCATGATGTTTCAGTTTCCGGAGCATTGGATCGCGCAGCTCGGCGCACGGATCAAGAACGTGCACTTCAAAGAGTTCAGCAAGAAGGGGACCGACTATTCGCTGGAGGCGTTTCGCCCACTGTTAGACGGCACGACCAATTGGCCGGCCGTGATGGCGGCGCTCGACCAGACGAACTATCGAGGCTACCTCACCTTCGAGTATTTTCACCCCTGGCTGTACCATCCCGAGTCGCTGGTCTATCAGACCTCCGACGCGCTCGACCGGCTGCTGGGGCGCAAGACGAGCGACGTGCCGAAAAAACCGGCCTGACTTAATGGCATCGCCGCCGATGGAATCGGCTCGCCGGCAGGATTTCTTACGCGCGCGTAATCTTCGCGTGCAACTGCGGCTCACTTCGGCGCACGGTTCGGCGTTACTTTTTGGTAAGCCTGGTGCGCTTCATCGTCTTTGCCCTCCTGGAAGCATCTGCTGCGCGCCCATAATCGCGGCGGATTTCTTCGGAATCAAAGGAGTGTCTTGCCATGGTGTCGTTGCTGAGCAATCGCGCGGAGTTTGTGGCCGAGTTGACAGTGCAACCCAATGTGGACCGGCCGCGTAGAATGGAGTTAGGAACATCCGCTATGAGCCGCGTGCAGAAACGTCAAGGTTACTTGCTGGCCATCGTTGCCACGGCGTTGATCTGTGGGCTGCGATTGGCGCTCAATCCGATTCTGGCCGGCCATGCGACGCTGTTGCCTTTCGTGCTATCGATCCTGCCGGCCGCCTGGTGGGGTGGGCTGGGCCCCGGGCTGTTGGCCACGGCGCTGGGCGCGGCGTGCGGCGCTGTGTTCTTCACCGAACCCTACTTTTCGCTGTGGATCGAGAGCCTGCCGCATGGGTTGAACGCGTTTCTGTTCGTCCTGATCGGAGTGACCACCAGTGGTTTGTGCGAAGCGGTTCACGCGGCTCACCGCCGCGATCGCGACCGGCAGTTCAGGACACTGGCCGATTCGATTTCGCAATTGGTCTGGATGGCCCGGCCCGACGGCTACGGTTTCTGGTTCAATGAGCGGTGGTACGACTTCACGGGCATGCAGGCCGACGAGGTCGTCGGTTGGGGTTGGCAGGCCGCGCTCGATCCAATTGAGCTGCCGCGAGTCATGGCCAGTTGGCAGGCGGCGCTGGCACAGGGTCTCGCTTGGGAAGAGACGTTTCGGCTGCGCCGCCGCGATGGGCAGCTTCGCTCGTACCTCTGCCGAGCCCGTCCGCTGCGCGGCGAAGACGGCGAGGTGATCTGCTGGTTTGGCACGCACACCGATATCGAGGAGCGATTGCGCTCCGAGCGCGCGCTGCGTGAGGCCGACCGCCGCAAGGACGAGTTCCTGGCAACCCTGGCCCACGAGTTGCGAAACCCGCTGGCGCCAATCAACAACGCCTTGACCCTATGGCCAAGGGTAGCCAGCGATCCGGCGGAAATGTCGTCTCTGCGCGACGTCATCGGCCGGCAGGTCGGTCACATGACCCGGCTGGTCGACGATCTGCTGGACGTCGCCCGGGTAACCCGTGGCAAGATTCACTTGCAGCAATGCCCACTGGACCTGTCCGAAGTGATTGCCGGCGCGATCGAAACCAACCGTGCGTTGATCGACCTGCGACGGCACACGTTGGTGGTGAACACACCGGCCGACGAGATCGACGTTTTCGGCGACGCGATGCGGCTGACCCAGGTGTTTTCCAACATTCTGAACAACGCCGCCAAGTACACACCACCGGGCGGCACGATCACGGTCACGGTCCGCCGCCATGCCGACGAGGTCGTCGTCGCGGTGCGCGATACGGGGCCTGGTCTGCCCGAGAGCATGCTGGGCGAGATCTTTGAAATGTTCCGCCAGGTTGATCGCACGCTCGATTCCTCGGCGGGCGGCTTGGGCATCGGCCTGACGCTCGTCAAGCAGCTTGTCGAACTGCACTCGGGCTCGGTCGAAGCCCGCAGCGAAGGGTCCGGCCTGGGCAGCGAGTTTGTCGTGACGCTGCCGGCCCTGTCGCCCGGCGAGCGGCACGCGCTCATGTTGGACTTGCCGCACCATCGCGCCCTGACCGAGGCCACGCCGAAGTATCGCGTGCTGGTGGTCGACGATTATCCCGACTCGGCCCGCACGCTGGCCACGGTGCTTGAGGCGATGGGGCACGAAGCCACGGCCATGGAAGACGGCCGCCAGGCAGCCGATTGGGTGGCCGCTTACCAGCCCGACGCAGTGCTATTGGACATCGCCATGCCAGGACTGGATGGCTACGAGCTCGCCAAGCGGTTGCGGGCCGGTCCCGCGGGCAATGAGTTGGTGCTGATCGCGCTGACGGGATACGGCCAGCCGCAGGACCGCCAGCGCACGGCGGCGGGGGGCTTTGATGCCCATCTGACCAAGCCGGTAACGATGGCCGCGCTCGGTGAGGTCTTGACGCAAATTCCCCAACTGAGATCACACTGCGCGACGCTCACCTGAGACCGTCGCGTTATAATGAGCATCAGGGCAACGGAACATTACTATTTCGAGGCACGGTCCCGTCGAGTGAGAGGCATTGGCGTTTGCGGCTGCCGGGGGGATGCAGGCGGGCAATCGCGCTAGTCTTGCGGGGCGAGCGAGGAGCGACTTCTTATGAGACCGGCGATACTGGTCGTGGACGACAACGAAGATGCACGCGTGATGTTGGGCAAGCTGCTCGAGGCCTATGGGTTTGAGGTCGCGTTGGCGGCCGACGGACCCGAGGCGCTCAGGTGCCTTGAACTGCAGCAATTTGCCATCGCGATCATCGACTACAAGATGCCCGGCATGAACGGCGTGGACCTGTTTCGGCGGATGCGCACGGCGCGACCCGAACTGGCGGCCGTGTTTCTCACCGGCTACACCACGATCGACGTGGTCTATCCGGCCATCGAGGCCGGCGTGCTGCACGTGCTGTCCAAGCCGGTGGACTTTCAGGAGTTGCTGCCGATTTTGGAAGAGCACGCCGGCACGGCGGCTTGAAGCGAGACCTTTGGTGGCCTAGGCTGTGAGCGTGTGCGGCAGTTCCGTCTGCCGCGCAGCCGCTCAAGCCCGTTGACCCGCGACGCCATGGGAATTCGATGGACGGCCACGTGCACGTCGAAGTGCCGCGCTCGCGCGAGCAATTGCTCGCTGCCTTCGCCGGCGTGCACTCGCAGGCCACGGACGTCTGGCGACGTTGTTCCGATGGGCAATTCTTTGCCGCGGCTGCCAACGGCGGTTGGTCGCCGGCCCGCAACGTGACCCACCTGGTCGACAGTCTCTCGGCCGTTGCTCGCGCCTTGCGCTTGCCGCGGTTTGTGCCGCGGTTGCTGTTTGGCGCGGCCCGTCAGCCCTCGCGGAGCTTTGAAGAAGTGGTGCTGGCCTATCGCAGCGCGCTGGCCGACGGCGCCGGCGCTGGAGGATATACGCCGCGCGAAGTCTCGGCGGGAGACGACCCGGCCGCGACCCGGCAGCGTTTGCTCGCCCGCTGGCAAGCCGCCTTGCCGGCGCTGTCCGCGGCCATCGTTCGCTGGGACGAGGCGGCGCTCGACCGCATTCGGCTGCCCCACCCCATCCTGGGCAAGCTCACCGTGCGCGAGATGCTGCACTTCTCGCTCTATCACGTGGCGCACCATGCCAATGTCGTGGCCCAGCGGCTGGAAAGCGCCTGATAGTTGTCGCGCGTTGCCGGCTGGCGCATGATACTGTCCGGACTCATGCACACCGACAAGGGCGCGAGGAGATGCCGGAAATGGCTGGCGAGAAACAATGGTCCCGTCGCGAGGTGCTGCGCGCGGGCGTGGCCGCCGGTGGCATGGCGGCGGGGTTGGCGCCGAGCGTCCGCATGATCGGCGCCGACGCGAGCGACGAGAAGTCATCGCCCAAACCGCAGACCTTCTTGTTTCTGGACTGGTTCCACGTCAAGAAGGGCGAGCTGCAGGTCGTGCTCGACCCGGCGCGCATCTCGGCCGACGGCCAGGAAAAACTGGCCATGTACGACCGTGACTTCAAGAAGAAGTTCTTGCGCGGCAGCCACGGGTTTCGCCAGACCGACGTGCCCAGCGGAGTGCGGATCGTACCCGAGGTGGCTGAGCGGTCAAAACCGTGGCTGGTCGCTGATCAACCGTGGGAAACGAAAGTTAGCAGCCCGACCGTGATCCACGACGAGGGACGATTTCGCTGTTGGTACGGCGCGCGGCTGCAAGGGGTGGAGCTGGGCGGCAGCGCGCTGGCCTACGCCGAAAGCGATGACGGCATCACCTGGCGCAAGCCGTCGGTCGGCACGATTCCGTTTGCCGGGTCGAAGGAGCACAACCTGGTCAGCGGCTTTGGCAACGGCGGCGCGGTGTTTCGCGACGATCACGGTCCGGCCGAGGAGCGCTATAAGTATTTTGAGTTCGCCGAGCTGTCCGAGACCGACCGCGCGGCCGATGCCGGCAACAAGGCCCGCTACGCGCTGTTTGGCATCACCTCGCCCGACGGCTATCGCTGGACCAAGAACCCCAAGCCGCTGGTGAGGTACTTCAGCGACACGGTCAACGTGGCGGCCTGGGATGCGGCACTGGGCAAGTACGTCGGCTACTTTCGCCATCACTTCAGCAGCCGCACGATCTCGCGGTCTGAGACCGACGATTTCTGGAACTGGCCCGACCCGCAACCCTTCTGGTACGCCGGGCCGCTGGACGCGCCGGCCGACGATTTTTACACCAATTGCTACACGTCCTATCCGGGAGATCCCAAACTGCGGCTCTTGTTTCCGGCCATCTATCATCGCGACGACGATTCGGTAAACGCGCGGCTGGCGGTGAGCCGCGACGGCCGCGTGTTTCAATGGGTCTCGTACGACCCGGTGGTCACGCTGGGCGCTCCCGGCGGGTGGGACGGCGGTTCGATTTACACGCAGCCGAACCTGGTCCAACTGCCCGACGGTCGCCTGGCGTTGCCGTTTGACGCCTACAACGGCACGCACAACGAGGCCTGGTTCGAGATTTTCTACGGCGACCACGGACACGAGGTAGCCGTCGGCTGGGCACTTTGGAAAGACGGGCGGCTGGCAGGTATCGAAGCGGCAGACCGTGGTGAGTTCACCACGACCACGGCCCAGTTTAAGGGAAGCCGCATCGAGCTGAATGCGCGGACCACGCGCGGCGGCAGTGTCGAAGTGGAATTGGCCGAGCGCGGCGAGGCCCTACCGGGGTTCACCTTTGCCGAGTGTGTGCCGTTTGCAGGCGACGAATTGTGGACCCCGCTCAAGTGGCAAGGCCGCGACGACCTGTCGAGCTTGAGCGGCAAGTCGATCGATTTGCGCATTCGCCTGCGCAGCGCCAAGATTTTTGCCGTGCGGTTTGGGTGACGGCAAATTTGGTAGTCGCGTGCGTTACCGCATCGCCGGTCTGGACCCGCCCTGGCGTTTGCTAGCACCTCGCGCCGGCGTCGCAGCGTGCGGCGTGCTATTGCACGAGTCTGCGAGCGCGGAATCTGGGCGCTCTGCTTTGGCTTTGACTTCTGGCGTGGGTTTACTGCCCCGCGAGTAGCGAAACCAATGGGACCTTGACGGTTAGTCCGCCTGCGCCTGGAGCATCGACACCCGATTGTAGGGGATTTTCTTGGTCACATGGTCGTGTCCGGACGATTGCTAAAAGTGAGTACAAGCGCCATGGAACGGATTTATGGCACCGCTACCAGGGAATGGGTCTGCATGACGATCACCGCCAGAGCAACTTGTGCCAGTGTCGCCGTGACGGCGTCGTTGGCCGTCGCTTGGGGCGTCTGCCAAATTGGCGGCGCTTCGCGCGGCCAGGTATCGTCGGCCGCTCCACGCGAGCTCAGTGCTCAGGCCGTGCGCGAAGCGGACAGCCTGCAGCTTTCCTTTGGTGACGTAACCGTGCGGCCCGCCGCACTGATCGAGGCTGCCCAGCCGCCCCGTCCAACGGTCGTCAAGCCGGCCGAATCCAACGAGCCCGAGCACTTGCGCGTCGGGCAGGCCAGCCAGGCCCAACCCAACGCCAAGATCACGCTGGGCGCACCCAGCGACGAGCCGGTATCGGGCGGCAGTCAGTTTGTCATTCGCGGCATCGCCGCCCCGCCGAAGGCCGGCGCGCTCAAGGCGCCCGGCCGCGGTATCGTCAAGCGCAAGACCAATTTCGCCACGCCCGGCATCGCCGCCGCGCCGGTCCCGGGGTCAGCCGCTCACGACGAGCTTCCTAGCGCCGACGCAGGTCTCGAAGCGCCGCAGGTCGTCGCCACGCCGTCGCTCATTGCGAAGCCAGAAGCGACTGCGAAGCCGGAAGCGACTGCCAAGCTGGAAGCGAGTGCCGAGACCAAGGTGACCGCCGACCCAGAGTCGACCGACAAGGTGGCCGAGCAAACGCCGACCCCGTCGAAGCACGACCCCGCGACACCCTCGCAAAGCCGTCTGAAGGTCGCCCAGAAATCGCCGGCAGCGACTGCCAAGGCTGCGCCCGAGGCGATCGCGCCTGCGGCGCCGAGCCGCACGGCGAGCAAGCCGCGGAGCAAGGCCTCGGCCAAGATCGCCGCCGCGCCGCCGACCGAGTCAAGATTGCATATCTCCGCCCGGCCTCCGGTGAAGGTCGAGCCGCATAAGCCGGCGTTAAAGGTTCAAGCACCGGCGAGTCCTCCGCTATTGGCTGCCAAGGAGCCCGTGCCTGCTGCCGTGCATCCGGAGCCTGCACCTGTGGTGGAAAAAAAGGAGCCCCTGGCAGACGTTGCGGTCGAGAAGAGCACGCCCGCGGTCGAGTCGGTCGTCGAGGCCGAACCCGTTCCTGCCGAGTTGGCCGCGCCGCAAGCGTCGCAGTCTGCCGCCCTGCCGGCGCACGCACCCAAGTCTGCCGAGCCGGTGGAAACCAGGCGTGAGGTGGCCCAGCGTGAAATAGTCCAGGTCGAGCCGTCAGCTCCCGCCGTACCCGAGCCGGTCGTTTCTCATCCGGCGATCAAGTCAGAGCCCGTTGTCGCGGCGCCTGCGATTCAGGCCGCGCCGCCGGCGGTCGAACGAGAGACTCAGCGCGAGCTGGCCAAGGTCGAAGCGCCTGCCGCGCCGGAAGTCATGCCCGAGGATCCGCCGGCCGACGTGGCCGACGTGCAGAACCCGGCTCAAACCCGGTTGCCGTTGGCTCGCACAGCGGCCAAGAGTCCGGAGTTGGTGGCCGCCGTGAGGCGGGCTGACGAACGCGTGCGACACGGTTTTGACCTGGCGTCGCGCGGGGCGACTTACGCTGGCAAGACTGAGTTTCTCTCGGCAGTCAAGCTGATCGCGCAGGCCTACGACGCCCACGAGGGCACTCGACACTACAGCAAGGCAGCGGCCGCGGGCATCACGGCGTTGCACGAATCAGCCGACTTTGTCCGCCAGACGCAACGTCTGGCCGAAACAGACGTCACAAAGATCATCGCGCATCACGCCACTCCGGTGTTGAAGGATAAGGACGTCTCGGATCTGCCGGCCAATGCGGCCGCGCACGCTTATTACACTTATGCTCAAGAGCAGTTGGCCGCGGCGGTCGGAGGCGAGCCCTGTGGCTCCATGGCGCTGTTCGGCATGGGCAAGGTGGCGATGTTTTCGAGCAAGACCACCAATGCCAACCTCGAGCAGACCGGCCAGGCGATCGCCCTGTTTCGGGCGGCGTTGATCGCGGGTCCGCAAAACTATCAGGCCGCCAACGAGCTGGGCGTGATGCTGGCCGAGAACGGGCAACTGGAGCTGGCCCGCGACCTGCTGATCCGCAGCGTCGCGGTGTCGCCGCAAGTGACCACCTGGAGGAACCTGGCGGTCGTTCACAAGCGGGCCGGCGACGGCGACCTGGCCAAGCGCGCCGAGAGTCAGGCCCTGGCGCTGCAAAAAAATCGCCCGGCTCAGTCGGACGTGCCGAGCGTGCAGTGGGTCGACCCGGCCACGTTCTCGTCGACCAGCTCGTCCACCGACAGTATTCCCGTTGCCAACGCTCCCAAGAAGCAGAGCCCCGCGCCCGCCAAACCATCGGTTGAAGTAGCCCGCACCCCAAACGAGGCTCCGAAGAAGGGAATCGGTGAGATTCTCGGTCTGAGCCCCCGCCGCTAATAACCTTGCCAGCCCACCTACCCCGCTACCACGCCATGAACAACACTCCGAATCTACGCGAAGCTGATACCCCTGCTGCGCACCGCGGACCGCGTCTCGGTCAGCGGGCGCTCATTGCGGCGTCGCTCGCCGCAACTTTGGCGGTCGTCGCCTGGTGCAACGCGCCAGCTGCGGGCGAGTCGCCGCAGGAAGTGACCGCCCAGCCTGTCGTCAGGTCCGCGCCGCCAGCGGCGCCGATGACGACCGACGCAGCGATTCAACTGTGCCAGATGCTCAGTCCGGCCGATCCGAACCCGATTCCGGCCGTGGATTGCTACAACCATTGTCCGCCGGGCTACACCGCGACCTGGGGCGCGATGGGTCCGGTGTCCGGATTCCAAGAGTGGGCCCAGGGCGAATATGTGGGCCGAGCCCGCCTTTCGCACGTGCCCGAGTACCGGCTGCGCGTGGACGACACGTTGCAGTTTGTGTTTCGCGTCACGCGCAACGAAATTCCCGCACCGTACAAGCTGAATGTGGGCGACGAGATCTCGGTCGAGAGTACCAACGACCGCGAGCTGCGGCGGGCCCTCGTCGTGCTGCCCGACGGCACGATCACGCTGCCCCTGGTGGGCCAGGTCCGCGCGGCCGACCTGACCGTCGCCCAGTTGCGAGACGAGTTGGAAAAGCAGTTTGAGAAGTACTACAACCTGCCGGGCATCACGGTCACGCCGACCAAAGTGGACACCAAGCTGGAAGACCTGCGCTACACCGTCAGCGGTCGCAGCGGTTTCGGCGGGCAGGTGCTGCAAGGCCGCATCACACCGGAAGGTTCGATCCAATTGCCGGCCGTCGGCTCGATCCCAGCTCAAGGACTGACGATCGAGGAGTTCAAGGCCGAGCTCGATGCCCGGTTTTCCGAGAAGGTCGAGGGCATCGAAGTGATGCCGGTGTTGCAAGCCCGGGCGCCGCGCTATGTCTATGTGCTGGGCGAAGTGCGCACGCCGGGCCGCTACTCGCTGGAGCAGCCGACCACCGTCATGCAGGCCATCGCCATGGCCGGCAGTTGGACGGTCGGTGCCCACATCACCAACGTGGTCGTCTTTCGCCGGGTAGACGATTGGCGCCTGGTCGCCACGGTGCTCGACCTGCGGGCGGCATTGTTGGGTAAGCGGCCCTGCCCTGCCAGCGAGATCTGGGTCGGCGATGCCGACCTGGTGATCGTGCCCAAGAGCAAGCTGCTGCGGACCGACAATTTCATCGACCTGGTCTTCACCCGCGGCCTCTACGGCGTGGTGCCGGTCAACGGCAGCTTGTCGTATACCGTGTTCCGCGGCCTGACTCCGATTCCCTAGTCGTCGGCCGAAGATTGCCGTTTCTCGCCGGCCGCTTGGAACCGCCCTTTCGCTCGGGTAGCATATCCGCGAGCGAACAATCCCCGTGGGCGGCGAGGGGCGGCGATGAACACCAGGCGACGTGCAGGATTTGGTTTTCGTTACTGTTGCGCCGCGGGGCGCTGTTTCGCGACGACCGCATTGGCGTTGCTAGTCGCCTGGCCGGCATCCTTCGCCGAGCCGACCGCAGATCCCGCGGCGTCGCGATTTGTCGACCTCTCGCTTTTGGTCGCGCCGGATCTGCCCTGCATCTGGCCGGCTCCTGGTTTCGCGCCGTTCCATCTCGACCACTACCTCGTGATCGGGCCGCGCAGTGCGGTCAACGCCGACATCCTCTCGATCGACGGCAACACGGGCACGCAGTTTGACGTGCCGCCTCACTCGATCCCGCATCCCGACAAGAACCTGCCGAATGCCGGTCCCTGGGGCAGAATGGTCACCGACAAAGTGCCGGCCTGGCAATTGGTCGGCGAGGCTTGCGTCGTCGATTGCCGCGACCTCCGCGACGGCACGACCAACGGACAGAGTCCGCTGGTGACCAAGGATCGGGTCATACGTTGGGAGCGCGAGCACCGGCCGCTGGGACCCGGCGACGTGGCGGTGTTCGCCAGCGGCTACACCGACGAGTACTATCGCCCGTTGCCGGCCGGTCGCAGATTTTGCGCCGACCCGGTCGAGGGTCGCTCGCCGGGCTGGCCCGATCCCGACCCCGAGTGCATGGAGTATGTCGCGACGCGCAAGGTGATGGCCGCGGCGACCGATAGCGCCAGCATGGGGCCGCTCCCCAACGGCGAACCGACTCACCTGGCCGGGCTGAAGTATGGCATGATCTGGACCGAGAGCGCCACCAATCTGGCCGCGCTGCCGCCGACAGGCGCGTTCTATTGCCTGTTGCCGCCCAAGCACGCCGACGGATTGTATGGAGAGGCCCGGGCCATCGCGATCATGGGCAATCCGCTGGCCAAAGAGCTCATCGAACGGGCGCGGAAGAAGCAAGTGCTCGACCTGTCGGTCACGCTCTCCGCGGACCTGCCGACCACCTGGCCCGGGCGCGGCGCGGGCGATCATCGCCATCCCTACCTCAAGGTGTCGCTGTTCTTTGCTCCCAACTTGGGCACGTATCACACCACGCACCTGCTGGACGCACAGGCCGGCACGCACCTGGTGCCGCCGGCCTATGCTTTGCCCCCGGCTGGATTTGACAACAGCCAGTACGCGCCGGAGGTGCGGCAGTGGTTGGCTGAATATGAGTCCCAATATGGTCCGCGCGGCACGAGTGACGTGACTGCTGATCGCGTGCCGCTCGAGCAGACCTGCGGAGTCGCGCGGGTGATCGACGTCGCCCAGCTAATCGGCACGACCGACGCCAATCGCTGGCCCCGCTCGCCCGAGATCACGGTGGCCGACATTCAACGTCACGAAAATAAGACAGGGCCGCTAGCGGCTGGCGAGATCGTGATCTTTCGCAGCGGCTACAGCGACCGTTGGTACAAGCCGGCCCCCGCCGGTCTGGCTTGCCTGGCCGATCCGCTCAATGGCAAGCGCGAGGGGTGGCCGGCGCCGGGTCCCACGGCCATTGCCTATCTGCACGACAAAGGCATCCGCTGCGTGGCGACCGACGCTCCGACGTTGGGCGGCAGCGAGCCCAAGGCCGCGCAGTTGACCTACTGGATGCTGGGGACCAAGGGCCTGGCAGGTGTCGAGTTCCTTACCGGTCTGGCGCGGCTGCCCGAACGGGCATACTTTATTTTTGCCGCCGGCAGGATCCGTGGCTGTCATGGCGGGCCGGGTCGCGCGATCGCGCTATACTAATTTGCGGTCCCGCGGAAACAGGCGGCAACGGCCCGCCCTTGCTAGCATCGAGAGGGTAATATTCCATGGAAGAACCGCGCATTGCAACGGTCCGCCCCGTGGCCGAAAACGAAGCCACGGGCCGCGTCGCCGAGATCTTTGCCGACATTCGCCGCACGAAGAACATCGACTTCGTGCCGAACATGTGGCGCGTGCTGGCCACCAATCCCACCGAGCTGGAGGTGGTTTGGAACGCGCTCAAAACGCTCATGCACCCCGAGGCCGTGGGTCGGACGTCGCCGCTAGAACCGGCCACGCGCGAGATGATCGCGCTGGCGGTATCTGCTACCAATGGCTGTGCTTATTGCGTGAATTCTCACACGGCAGCGTTGCGCAAGCTCGGCGCTTCGTCCTCAATGGTAGGCGAGGTGCTGGCGATCGCCGGATTGTTCAACATGACCAATACCCTGGCCGACGGCTATCAGATCTCTCCGGACGTCCTGCCGCCGCTGGAAGACCCCTGACGCCGACACCCGGTTAGCGTCTCCGGACCACTCCGAGTGAGCGGTTGTACACGTGGCCGTGGCGTCTGATAATTCGGAAGTCGCCCAACGAAATCGCGTCGGCCTGCAGGGATGTCGCCGACCCTCTCGAATGCGTATTGGCGAACCGCAAGGAAGCCTCTAAGCTACGCACGTCGAAATCGGGGCGGACACGTCGCCGGAAATTGGCACCCGGCGTCGGCTTCAGGAACAGAGTATCGATCGCGGTCGCATTCTCTATGCGCCGCAATCCGTTTGCGATTGCCAGGCAAGGCATCTCCTGCAACTAAGGACGGCTTCGATGAGTTCCCACCCTAGGCGTGGTTTCTCGGCTCGCGCGCGTCACATTACCTGGAGTGCCGTGGGCGGTGAGCCGCTCGAGCCGCGCGTCGTGCTGGACGGCGCGACGTCACCCGCGCAACAGGCGATCGCTCTGGCGCCGGGCGTCGAACTGCTCGCCACAGCCGCGCACGACATGGCGATGTTTCCGGGCGGCGTCACTGTCACGGACACGCAGATTCTTACCGAGAGCGAGACGATTCCGCGATTCGGCGCCAATCCGACGATCACCGCGGCGCGCAGCGGCGATTGGAGCAATCCCGCCACCTGGTCGGCCGGCCGAGTGCCGTCGGCCGGCGACCGCGTAAACATTCCCGCCGGGGTCACCATCGCTTATGGCGAGGTCAGCTCTGCGCGAATCAATGCGCTGGAAATCTCCGGACGGCTGATTTTCGCTTCGACCTCCAATACGCGGCTTACCGTGGGAACGGTGACCGTGATGCCCAGCGGCACGTTGCAGATCGGCACCCCCGAGTGGCCCATCGCGGCGACGGTCAAGGCCGAGCTGGTCATCGCCGATCAACCGCTGGATCTGGTCAAGGACCCCCGACAATACGGCACTGGTCTGATCGTGCTGGGCAATGTGACAATGCATGGCACTACCTTGGCCCAGACTTGGACCGGCCTGTCGGCCGAGCCACGGGCTGGCAACGTCGCGTTCCTGGTAGACAAAGTCGACCCGGCCTGGAAGCCTGGCGACACGTTGATTCTGCCCGACTCACGCCAACCGTTGACCTCGCAAGACACGCAGTTCTTGAGCGGCGACTTCACGGGACAGTGGGAGGAAGTGACGATCCAAAGCGTCGTCGGTCGACGGGTGATTCTGACCGCGCCGCTGAAATACGATCATCTCGGTGCGCGCGACGTTGACGGCGTGCTGGTCCAGTTGCCTCACGTGGGCGTGTTGACCCGCAATGTCATTGTTCGCTCCGAGAATCCGGCCGGCACCCGCGGTCATACCTTCTACACGGCGCGGGCCGCCGTCGACCTGGAATACGTCCGTTTCCAGGACCTGGGGCGGACCGACGCCATGCGCGAGCTGGACAGCAGCACCTTCAACGCCAGCGGCCAGGTCACGCACGTCGGCACCAACCAGGTCGGGCGCTACGCGGTTCACTTGCATCATCTGATGGGGCCCGAGAATCCCACGAACACCGGTTATCAGTTCAAGTTCATCGGCAATACGGTCAGCGGCGCGAAGAAATGGGCCGTGGCGGTCCACGACACCAGCTTTGGGCTGTTGGATCAGAACGTGGTCTACAATGCCCAGGGCGCCGGCTTCGTCACTGAAGATGGCTCCGAGATTCAAAACGTATTCTCGAATAACTTCACCGTGCGCGTCGTTGGCACGGGGGTCGACGGAAAGTACGGAACCGACGACGGCAACTACGGCGCCGGCGGCAGCGGGTTCTGGTTCCGCCGCGGCGGCAACAGCGTGATCGGCAACGTCGCGGCGGACAGCCTGTACGCCGGATTCGTCTGGGATAGCTACAACAACCTGGGCACGGTGGTTCTGCCCAAGTTTCGCGGCGCCGAGAAGCACGAATCGGGGCAGGGCATCACCGTCGCGGTTAATCCGCCGGCCGCGATCGTCAACAACGAAGCCTATGGCATGAGCGCCTACGGTTTGTGGGCGGCCTATATCAACGGCGGCAACCTTTCGCCCAATCAGCCGGAAACCCTGTTCTTCAATCTGCGAATCTGGAACGTGCTGCAGGCCGGAGTGGAGATGTACCACACCAGCAACGTCACGTTTCGCTACTTGAAGATCTACGGAGATCAAGCCGCGCAGAACCGCAATGACTATGGCACTCGCGGCATGAACCTGCCGACCTACGAGAACCAGAACCTGTCCCTTTACAACGTGCGCATCGAAGGAGTGCGGATCGGCATGGTTGCTCCACGCAGCGACGCCAGCAACGCCGGCATCGACGCACCGACCCTCATTCAGAACTCGACTTTCAGGAACTACATCAATCTGTTCGTCAACCCGGCCTGGGACAACGAGCCAGGCAATGGCACCGTGGTCGAAGTGCGCAACAGCAATTTCACGATGGTCACCAAGCTTCCGCCCGGGCCGTCGCCCACGGCGGGTCTGCTGCCGCCGGCCAATTTCTTCATGCAAATGGCGACCGAGAACGTGGACCTGACGCAGCGGGCCATTGTCCGGGTTTACAACTTCAACCAGGTCACTGGCAATAACTTCCAGGTCTATTTCCGCGAGCAGGCGGCGGGCACGATTGTTCCGCAAACCACGGCGACCGCAGCCTCTGGAATCGCCAGCGGCGGCATCATCGGCGCGCCAGTCGCCGGATTGACCAATGCGCAATCGTGGGCGGCCTACCGCATCGCCATCGCCGGCGCCGTGGCGCCGGCCAACGCGGTCTCACGCGCCGACGTGGTGGGCCTGGTCGCGCCGATTAACAGCACGGTCGTCACGCCCCGCGTGGTGCTGGTCACCCCGTGGCCTGCGGTCGTGATCGACGGCGCGCCGCCGCTGCGTATCCGCTACAACATCCTGGGCAACCTGCCGAAAAACTCGTACGTGTGGTTTTCTATCGACAATGGCACGCCGTTCACCGCGTTTACCAACGGCGGTACCTATGGCATCGCCAAGGGCCTGCACACGCTACGGGCCTGGATCGGCGACCTGGGCACGCGGCTGATACCTGGAACCGAGATGGCCAGCGTGAGTTTTACCTTGCTCAAGGATTTCGGTTTTTCGTCAGGGACCGGTCTCGAGAAGTCTGCGTCCGTTGCCAGCAGTCTCGCCACGCCAGCGGCCGCGGCCACTCTTGGCAATGCCGCGGCATTGACCATCAGCGGCGAATCGACGGCTGCGAAGACTTCAACCGACATCACGACTGAGGTCGCCACGGCGGTTGCCCAGGCCGCCAAGGTGGGGCAGTCGCCGCCGACCGCAGCGGCACAGGTCGCCGCCTGGCGTTCGCTGGCCTCCGCCGACGAGCAGGACGACGACGAGGAGGACGTTCTCGAGCAACTGGCGTCCAACCTGCATGTGAGTCGCCGCACCGCGTAGAGTGACGCCGAGGGCTGAGCTACGCCGATTCGCGCCGCTCGTTTCCATCTGCCGATTGCTGGCTGGCTAGCCGTGCCAGGTCGTTTGCGTCGTAGCGGTGGTGTATGGTCCGCTGCGGAAACGGTATCTCGATGCCCAGTTCATCGAACCGCCGCTTGACACGTTTCAAAAGTTCGCGCCGCACCGGCCAGCGCTGCAGAGGCTGCGTTTTGACGAAGAACTTGATGACCACGGCCGAGTCGGCCAGGTTGTCGACGCCGAGCATCTCCGGCCCGTCCAGGATCAGCGGGCCGAACTTGGCGTCTTGCCGCAGGTCGCGGGCAACCTCCATCAGCACGTCGATCACCTGATCCACGTCTTCGTGGTAGGCCACGGTCGCTTCGACCACGGCGCGCGACCAGCCGTGGGTCATGTTTGTCACCCGGGTAATGCTGCCGTGCGGAATGAAGTGCAGGGCGCCTTCCAGGTCGCGCAACACCGTGACTCGCAAGGTGATTTTCTCAACGCTGCCGGCCACGTCGCCGATTTTCACGACGTCGTTAATGCCGTATTGATCCTCCATCAGGACCATGAAGCCAGAGAAGTAATCGCGTATCAGGTTTTGCGCGCCGAAAGCCACGGCCAGACCGACAACCGCCGCACCGCCCATCAGCGGGCCGATCGGCACGCCCACTTCGTCCAGGGCCATCAGCGACCCACCGGCCACCAGGGCCAGCGAGCTGGCGTTGCGAAACACGCTGACCAGCGTCAGCGCCCGGTTCTCGCGATCGTGCGCCGTGCCGCGACTGCCGCTGCGGGCCACGGCCTGGGCGATCTGCCGGCCACAGAGCTTGACCATCAGGCTCAAGGCCAGCGTCGCCAGCAGGATCGTCAGCAGTTTTGGACCGTGGTCCAGGGCCCATTGCATCAGGTTGCCGGGCGTGAACGGGTTTTGCAGTTTGGCGAGCTTGCCCTGCGCCGCCTCGGCCGCGGCCTGGGTCTCTTTGGCTTCCTTGAGTGCGGAGATCTGCTCGTCTTGCACCGACGCCAACTCGCCCCGCAGGTCGTCCAGCCGGCTTTGAATGTCGCGGGCCTCTTCTTCGGCCTCGCCGCGGCGCTGCTCAGAGGTGGTGATGCGGTTCCAGACTTCGCCGACCGAGGCCGGGTCGTCGGCTTGTTTCTCTTGCAGCTCCTTGTCGAGCTCGACTCGTGATCTCTTGGCCTGCTCGGCCTTGGCGCGCGAAATCTCCAGCAGGTGTTGCTCGATCGCGATGTTCTCTTTCAGCCCGGCAATGCGCTCGGTCACGCTGACCACGTTGTGCTCGGCGTCGCGGGCAGCCGCCAGGCGAATCTCGGCTTCTTTGCGGGCCTGGGCCACTTCCTCGTCGTGCTCTTCGTCGCGGGCCGACTCGCTGCGTGCTTCAGCCTCGGTCGGCTCGGGCACGCCCGCGCGGGCCAGCGGAGCGAGGTTCGGGCCGCTAATGCTGGCCGGCTCATGGGCCGGCGCGTCGTCGGGTGTCGCCGGGCGCGCGGCGCTCGCCGTTTTGACCTCTGGCTGCGGCGGTTCTTGACCCTTGCCTGGCTCCTTCTCGCCCGCTCGTTCATCCTTGGACGACTCGGCCTGATTCTGCTCTCCGAGCGCCGCCAGCAGCTCCGGCGGCTCGATGCCGGTCAGGTCATCCAGAGCCGCAATGTCTTGCTTGATCTTCTTTTCCAGCGCGGCGGCCTTCTCGCGCAGCGCCTTCCGCTCCTGGATCGCCAGGTCAAATCGTTCCTTGGCCGCGTGCCATTCTTCCTGCAGGTCCTTGCTGCCGGCCAGTTGCTCGTCGGCCGCGGCTTTCTTGCCGGCACGGCGGAGGTCGGTGACCTGCTTGCGGAGCGTGTTCCATTGCTCGTCGAGGTCTTGAAATTCGCTCTCGGCTTCTTCGTACTCGCCCTCGGGCGACTCGCTTTGTTCCTTGAGTGACGACAGTTCGCGGCGGTCGGCCTCGAGGGTGCGCTGCAGGCGGGCGACGCGGAGTGCTTCGGATTGGGTGCGATCGTCGCGCCGGGCAGTGCGCGGACTTTTAGCAGGGGCGCTCGGGTCCTCTGGATCGGCCCCTTGCGCGGCTAACGGGTCGTCGCCCCCTGGTGCGTCGGCCGTGTCCAGCGCGCCGCCGACCAGCCACCAGGTGCCGCTGGTCAGGGTCAGGAACAGGGTCGCCGCCAAGACTACGCGTCGACGGGTCAGCGGTTGAATTGCATGATAGCGCATAGCTCGTTCGATCAGGACGCGAGGGAATTGCTCCCGACGACCGGCAGGCGCTACGCACCCGCGCAGCCGGTCTCCAGGCGGAGAGGGGCAGACGATAGGGGCAACCGGGCGAAAACGCCAGATCAACCAGGCGGATGCCGGGACTGCTAGCAGCCATGGCCTGGGAAGGCTGCGCGATTCAGGCCCGCGTCAGTCGGTGGGCAAGGTTATTTTGCCCGCCAACGTCGGTCAGACGTCGCAGGCGCCCTTCGAACAGGTAGGTCAGCCGCTGGTGGTCGAGCCCCAGCAGTGACAGCATCGTGGCGTGCAGGTCGTGCACGTGCACCCGGTCGTCCACCGCGCGAAAGCCCAGCTCGTCGGTGGCGCCAATTGCCTTTCCCCCCTGCACTCCTCCGCCCGCAAGCCAGGCGGAGAATCCGTAAGGATTGTGGTCGCGTCCCTTGTTGCCTTGCATCACCGGAGTGCGGCCAAACTCGCCTGTCCACAACACCAAGGTGCTGTCCAGCAGCCCGCGCTGCCCCAGGTCCGCCAGCAGCGCGCCAATCGGCTGGTCTGTCTTGTCGGCATTGCCGCGATGATTGCCCGGGCAGTCGCCGTGACCATCCCAATCGTTAGAGTAAAGTTCGACGAACCGCACCCCGCGTTCGACCATCCGCCGGGCCAGCAGGCACATTCGCCCAAAGCGATCGGCGGGGCCAGCGCCGATGCCGTAGCGATCCAGCGTCTGCTGCGTTTCTTGCTTGAGGTCGATCAGCTCTGGCGCGGCGGCCTGCATGCGGAAAGCCAGCTCGTAGTTGGCGATCCGCGCCGCCAGGTTCGAGTCGTCCTCGCGCGTGGCCAGGTGGGCCTGGTTCCAGCGGCCGATCTGGTCCAAGAGCGCTCGCTGCTGCGACCGATTGAGCTCTGCCGGCAGGGCCAGGTTCTGGATCGGCGCGCCCTCGGCGCGGATCAGCGTGCCTTGGTATACCGCCGGTAGAAAGCCAGAGCTGTAGGCGCTGCTCGATCCGCGAATCACGCCGTCGGTCATGACGATGAAAGCCGGCAGGTTATCGCTCTCAGAGCCCAGGCCCGAGACGACCCAGCTACCGACGCTGGGATGACCCAAGAGCAGGTTGCCCGAGTGCACCATGCTCAGCGCCGGACCATGGATGAACGATTCGTGATAGCACGAGCGGATGACGGCCAACTGGTCGGCGTGGCCGGCGATGTGCGGGAACAGGTCCGAGATTTCCAGGCCAGACTGACCATGCCGGCGGAACGGAAACGGCGAAGCCATCAGGTTGGCCCCCGCCGCCGACATGAACTGCAGCTTGAGGTCGTCGGAGTGGAAACTGGCCGGCAGCGGCTGACCGTCCAGCCGGGCAAGCTCGGGCTTGGGGTCGAACGAGTCCATCTGCGCCGGCCCCCCCTGCATGAACAGCGAGATCACGCGCTGGGCCTTGGCCGGAAGGTGGGGCGATCGCGGCGCAAGCGGATTCGTCGCCGCGGCGGCGTTATTCGACGGCGGCACGGCCAGGGCACCGTCGCGGGACAACAGCGACCCCAGCGCGATTGCCCCCAGACCGCTGCCCGCCTGCGCCAGGGCCTCACGGCGTGACAGCACGGACTGCCGGCGCTGGCAATGGGTCGACCCGCTGGTGGGCTGAATGTTCATGGTGTCGCCATTCCCGTTGCGGGGCGAGGTCAATCGATAAACAGGAACTCGTTGAGATTGAGAATCGCCAGACAGAGCTTGGTCAATGCTGCGGCACGGTCCGGGCCAAGCTTGGCCAGTTCGGCCGCAGGGTTCACCAGCGCCACTGCGGTCGTGTCGGCGGCCAATGCAGTGATTAATGCGAGCGACTCGGTTTGCTCCACGGTTGTCGGCGACCGACCCAGGGCCAATCGCCAGGCCCGGTCCACGCACGCCGTTGACTCAGGCCCTGCTTCTTTCGCCACGCGACCGGCCAGCGCTTGAGCCTGGTCAAAGGCGCGGCGATTGTTTAGCGACCACAAGGTTTGCGGCGTGACCACAGTGACGTCGCGGCGGGGACTGCTGACCGAACTGATCGGACTGTCGAAGACCTCAAACATGGGAAAGCGGAAGTTGCGCCGCACCAGCACGTATAGCCCGCGCCGGGTATGGTCCAGCGGATCGGCAGAGACGGTCCACTGCCACTGCTCGCGTAGCGCCGAGAGCTCATCGTCAGCCAAGGGAGGCACCACGGGCCGGCCGCCGAGTTTGCGATTGAGGGTGCCGCTGGTGGCGTGGATATAATCCCACAATGTTTCGGCTTCCAGCCGGCGGCGGTTCATTCGCCACAGATTGCGATTGTCGGCGTCCAGGGTCAGATTCTCAGGCGCTGCATACTGGCTCGTGCGGCGATAGGCCTCGCTGGTCATGATCGTGCGGTGCAGTTGCTTGAGGCTATAACCCTGCTCGACAAATTGCCGGGCCAGCCAATCGAGCAGCTGCGGATGGCTGGGGGGCGATCCCATCTTGCCAAAATCGTTTGGCGTGGGGACCAGGCCGGTGCCAAAGTGCCCCTGCCAGACGCGGTTGACCATCACTCGCCAGGTGAGCGGATGTTCGGGCGCGGTCAGCCACAGGGCCAGTTGCTTGCGGGTTGTGTGTGGACCGCCGAACGGTTCCTGATAGTGGGTCGCCGCGCGCAGCACGGCCGGCAGGTCGGCCGCGGCTTGCCGTTTTGGCCGATCGAGGTCGCCACGCTGCAGGATGTGGATTGCAGGCACCAGCGGCCCCTCGACGTGGCCCAAGACCGAGGCGGTGGGAATCTCCATCAGGCCGTCGAAGCGGTCGTTGGGCGTCGAAGCCCCGGCCTCGGGCAATTCCAGAACGGCCGCCGCGATCTTATCGCGCAGCGCTTGCTTCTCGCGCTGCTGGTCGTCGGTGAGCTTTTGCCCCGCCACGCGTTTTTCAAACAATCGATAGGCGCGACGGGCTTCGTCGATGGCCAGGATCCGCGGATAGTGCTGCTTGAAATCGGCGATCTGCATGCCGTTGATCAGCGGCGCCTCGACCTCGCAACTGCCGGCAAACACGGCTTGCAGGTTGTAATAATCACGCTGTGAGATTGGGTCGAACTTGTGATCGTGACAGCGGGCGCAACCCAGTGTGAGCCCAAGGAACACGCTGCCGGTGGTGTCGACCCAGTCGGTCAGCCGCTCATAGTCCAGCTTGCGGCCGTCCATGTTCGATTCGTGAATCTGCGGGCCCAGCGCGTACAACCCGGTGCCGATGCGGGCCTCGAGGTGCGCCAGCTTTTCGCGCGGCATCACGTAGCTGCCGCCCAGGGCCAGGTCATCGGGCCAGAGCTCGTCGCCTGCGATCTGCTCCTGCACAAACTGCCGATACGGCTTGTCGTCGTTGAAGCTCTTGACCACATAGTCGCGATACCGCCAGGCATTGCGAAAGTACATGTCGGTCTCGTAACCGCCGCTGTCGGCATAGCGTGCGACGTCCAGCCAGTGGCGACCCCAACGCTCTCCGTAGTGAGGCGAAGCCAGCAGTCGGTCGACCAGGCGAGCAAAGGCGTCGGCCGCCGGATCGTTGACAAATTGCTCGACCTCCTCCGGCGACGGCGGCAGACCCAGCAGGTCGTAGTACGCGCGACGCACCAGCACGCGCCGTTCGGCCTGGGGCGCCGGCGTGAGCCCTCGCGCGGCCAGTCCCTCATCGATGAAGCGGTCGATGGCCGAGGCGTTCTCGCGGCCCGGTTGCGCGGCCGGCGGTGGCGCGTCGGACAAGGGGCGCAGCGCCCAGAGCGGATCGGGCTCGCCCGGCGGCGGTGCTATGAGCAGTTCGGTGGCGGACGCATCGTTGTCTGGCGGGTCGCTGGTCTCGATGGCCCGAGGCCATGGCGCGCCGCGCTTGACCCAGGTGACCAGGGCCGCGATTTCCGTTTCGCTCAGCTTGGCGTCCGGCGGCATCTTCGGTTCGTCCGACCAGCGCACCGCGGCGATCATCGGACTGCGTTCGGGGTCGCCTGGCACCACGGCCGGACCCGAGTCGCCGCCAAGGGTCACCGCCGCGGACGAATCCAATCGCAAGCTGGCTTGCTGCTTGTCAGCGCCGTGACACTTCCAACATTTGGCTGCCAACAGCGGGCGGATGTGGGTCTCGAAATGGTTGACCGCCTCGGCGGCCGCGGATTCGGCAGGCGCTTGATCGTCGGCAACTGAGATCGCCGGAGTGAGCACCAGGGCGACGACACACCACGCGAGTCCCGAGACGGCTCGGCGGGCGACCATGCGCGGGTCCTCGGCGTGCGAAAAGGGGGCGGGGTGGGGCGGCAAGAGGTCCGCTCTCAAATGCGAGAACCGGCCGCCCTCCAGGTTACCGACCTGCCGAGCCGAAGTCCACGATTTGGACCAGGCTGCAGATTCGCCCAGAAAACCGCGGTTATCCGCGCGGCAGCCAACTGGCCAGGGCGCCACAGGCACGGTCGGTCGCGGTCAGTGTGAAACCGGTGCTCGTGAACTGCTCGCATACACAACCCGGGTCGGGCTGCCGATAAATCGCCGAGCGGGCACGCCGCACCTGATGACGGGCTCCGCAGCTAGGGGTGCGAGGTTCGACAAAACGGGCAGTCCAGGGACGATCAATGGCGTTCACGATTCGCTCCCTCCGGCAGATTCTGTTCCAGTCGCAATACGGCGGCCCTCGCCAACTCTTGGTCTCAATGCAGCGCTCGGGATGCGTCCGCCGCGTCACCTCTCAAGCTCGTTGCCAACAGACAGCAAATCATGTGCCCCTGAATGTGAAATGCCAGTCCACCCAGGTCAGTTGCGTTTTCGCCGCGCTGTCACGCCCCCAGCGTAGGCACCGCGTGCGCGCACTTTGGGCTCAGCTGCCGCGCTGCGCACCATCCTTGAGCAGATCGGCTCCGACGTCGGCGCCACGCACCACACGACCTTGCTCCTCGATCTGTTCGGCGTCGCTGTCCAGACCTCCCTCGGCCGCGGTGGTCGCCGGCTCTTTGCGCGCCTTGTTGGCCGCGGGCTCCTTGTTGGCGTCGGGCATTTTTGCGGTTGAGTTGCTCTGGGTTTTCTGGCCGTCGACCAATTGCACGTCCAGACGGTTGGGAAAGACCACGGCTTGAGGTGGATTAGGCACGAGGTAGCCTGCGTCTTGAAACGCGCGTTTGACCTGACGGATGACGCTGGAGCGAACTTTCAGCCAGCTGTGCTGCCGCCCATCCAGCCAGAAATAAACCTTCAACACGATGTTTGGCACGGCGACCGAATCGGCCAGCACCCACGGTTCGGGCTCGGTCAGCACCGCCGGATGTTGCCGCAGAATTCCCATGGCCAGCTTCTGGGCGTCGGCGATCGTCACTTGCAGGCCGATCGCCA
>Ga0163144_10005102_pt1 | contig 29273 bp, 28 predicted proteins | sample OliLak19BULKMAT1_FD_123175 | JGI IMG/M metagenome (GOLD analysis project Ga0163144, IMG submission 123175) | Freshwater microbial mat bacterial communities from Lake Vanda, McMurdo Dry Valleys, Antarctica - Oligotrophic Lake LV.19.BULKMAT1 | ecosystem: Environmental > Aquatic > Freshwater >...
ACTTCTGTGACATCGCCGCAACCAATGATACCCCAACGAATGACATCGCGGGCCCGAAACGAGGTGAGCGTGGACATGGTGGCCAGCGAAAGGAAAGCGGCGGCCGACCGCAAGCGGTCACCGCGGCGACGTGGATTTGCGGCACACCTGGTTTAGTCGAGCGCTCGGCGGCGCACGCCTCAGCGATTTAGCTGCCAGATGGTAAAGTTCAGAAAGGCGGCAAACGACACCCAAGCCACGTAAGGGGCCCACAGCATTCCCGCGATGCGATCCAGCCGCCAGAATCGCACCAACCCGAGGACGAGAAGGATCCAAAGGGCAATGATGTCGATCAAGGCCAAATCAGGCCGTTGCATGCCAAAAAAAAGGATCGACCAAAGGGCGTTCAGGATCAGCTGCGCACCATAGAGCCGGATCACAGCGCCGCCGGCACCCGGCGCCAAGGCCCGCCAGGCCCGCCAGGCTGCGATCGACATCGCAATATAAAGAAGCGTCCAGACGGGGCTGAAGACTGCGCTGGGCGGGTTCCACGTCGGCTTCTGCAGGGTCTGATACCATGGGCCAACACTTTGAAACGTCGCGGCGGAGCCAATTGCGGCAGCGACGAAGGTGACGGCGACAAAGCCGATGAGAGGGGCGACCCGGAAGGGTTTCACGATGGAAGGTGCGCTCGGCTTGAGGGTTGGTTTGCAGAAGGCTCAACGTATCCCGTCTGACTTGCTCCCCATTGATATAGAACGCAAACAAGTCGTTGAATAAGTTCAGACATCCTGATCTCCGGCGGGGAATTGAGGTTGCTCGACGGGGTCGGAAATGCCCGGTCCCAGCCAATCCTGTCGTTACCGGCGGGGCGACTCTTCAGGACAGGATGGCGGCCGGGGGACGCTCAATTCGGGTCCGCCGGAGCGTTTCCTGCGAGCCGCGGTGGTCTCTTTGGCGTGGCCGGGTCTGTCGGTATTTCCGATCCTGGAAAGGACGGGGTTACTCGGGACTCCTTCAAGCCGAAAGACCGCAACTGCCGATTGGAACCCGAGCCAGCGCGAGTCGGGCCGGTCGGACAGCGGAGCTTGAAGCGGTTTATCCCGGGTTGCAGGAGGTGACCGGGCAATTGGATTTCCGTGGGATCGGGTCCGATTTCGACGTCGCGAACCCCTTTGCCGTCATGCTCGATTGTGACCATTCGCGGCGAAATCCCGACGAGCGTCAGCTTTATACTTAGCGGAGTCGACTGGGAGTGGGGATTGAAGTAGGAAAGGAACGCGTCCTCGAAAGCCCAGCGCACGCCTGCATCGGGTCGCAGGTGCCAGCCGCGCCCCAGGGTCAGCGCGTTGGCCAGCGGCGGTTCGGGCCGCTCCACGGAACGGAGAGGGATGGCAATTTGTTGACCGTTCTCCGACTGGATCCGGGCGTGATAGCCCAGTTTTTTGAGGTCTTCCAGCAGTTGCTCCGCGCCATCTTTAAAGCCCTTTCGGTTTAAATAGAGGGCGGCGAAGCCGTGCGATTCCAGCGCGGGAATCAAGGTATCGAGCGACATGCCTTCGAGGTCCCTCTGCCACCGGCCTCGCGCACGGTATTTGGGGCCGCCATAACTGAACCGGAGCTGGTCGGTAACAAGATAAGGTCGGAAATGCTCATAATCAGTCAGCTGATACGGAGGCACAATCTCCGGAAAGCCCAGGACGGGCAGCTGGAATACCATGGCTCCGGTTGGCAATTGCGCCTCGAGCGCCTGGCCGAACGCCGCATCGGCTTCCACCGCCCGGGCAATCGTTGCCATCTCGGTACGACTGTCCGAACCCGGTAGTTGTTCAAAAACGCCGATGCCCGCAACGAGCATGGCTGCGCTTAGCCGGAGCCAACCAGGCCAATTCTTCGTTGCGTGGGATAAACGAACCGCGAGGAAGAAGAGAACGATGGCAGAGATGAAAATCGCCGCTCGATTGGTCGCTCGGAAGATCTGAAACCCGGCGAACAAGGCCAGAAAATTGGTTACTCCGCCCAGACTGGCGTAGGCCAAGATCCAACCAATCGACAAGGTTTGGCCGGGAAGCGGTCGGCGCTGGACGATGCTGCGCACCGTGGTGACAGCGAGCCAGATCGCGCCGGCAATTCCGACCAAACCGAGATACGGAAGAAAGGCTTCGCCGCGCCACTCCGACCAACGCAAATAGCGGTGACCAAAAAAAGCCAGCCAGTCCCACCGGTGAAAGGGCGGGGGAATCACCATTTCAACCGCCTTCAAAGCATAAATCTCGGTGCCGCTATAATTGCGAGTGAGCAGGGGCAGCGCATCGGGATTATCCGTATATAGCCAAGCCTCCGCATGAACGATCAGGAACGCCGCCAAGGCGATTCCGATTGTGGCCACGCCGATTTGCAGGTTGGGTTTGCGGCGATCGCCGAGGGACTGGAGGATGAGCGCCCAGCCGATCAGTTGGAGCCAAAAAAATAGATTGTACGGATTAGCGCTGCCGAGCGCGACGCCGGCCCCGAGGCAGACGATCGCTCCCGGGCGGCGCCACTCAAGGCGTTGACTGCGGGCGATGAGCCAGACGGCCAGCAATCCCACAGGAATCGTCCACGTGAAAATCAGGGAAAAGTGGGCCAGCCCGCGATGAAAGGTATGGTACGTATAGGCAAACAAGAGCGCACCGGCGGCCGCCCATTCCCACCGACAGCGCAACCAGCGGGCAACCAAGTAAAATGCCAGCGCCGCCGACACTTGGGCGAGGAGCATCCCCAGATTCGCCGCTCCATATAGCCCCACGGCATGGACCAGTGCGCCTAATGCGAGCATCAGCGGTTTATCGGGAGTGGGATACGCATTCCAGTGGGCGCCAAACGGCGCGCCCAGACGGGTGATGACTTGGGAGCGGAGCGGAATGATGTCGCCCTCGGATGCTGCTTTCAGCCGCGCGAGCGTCTCATGTGCGTCCCCCACATAATCCGTCGGAAGCTCCCAGCTGTCCAACGACCATCGATCGAAATGGCCGATCCAGATGAAGGCCGCGACGAGCGCGACCAAGACACCGCGCCAAAACGCGGCCGATGAAGACGGAATCATTCGAAGCGAGGGTCGCAAAGCGGAGCTGGAGGGGTGGGCGACGGACGTAAGAACAAGCGGGCGAACCGCTGGCGACAAGACGACAGATCGATTCTGACGAAAATGTCAGGTGACTGACGCCATTCGTTCGCGAATCCGCCCCGCGTCATCCGGAGGCACCCCTCGCACGCGCAAAGCGCCGTCTGCCTTCGTGACGCGCATTCAGGTTTTCTGCGGCCGCGGGTTTGTGCGTTGCACCGGTAGTCTCCGAAGTCCGATGGTGCTGTTCGCCCCGACTCCGCTGCCAGGATCGGCGATTGCCCCATGGCAACCTTGGTGCGGCTGGTTATGGTGATAAATGGCTATAGCAGAGAGCAACATCCGACCCACTGCAACGGTACGCGCGAGAGCGGGAAAAAACTATTCGCGCGCCAAAATCGCGGTCCCGGGGAATCGTGGGATTAAGGTCGTTCAAGCGGTAACCATCCGGAAACCGGCCGCGGAGCTTTACGCCTTTTGGCGGGATCTTCCCAATCTGATGCAGGTGATCAATCACCCGGTTTCGATTACGGCTCTTTCTCCGGACGAGTCACATTGGTCGGTGAGCGCTCCTGCGGGCAAACGGGTCGAGTGGGATGCCCTGATCATAAACGACGTGACGGATTGTCTGATCGCCTGGCGCTCGCGCGATGGGGCCGAGGTGCAGAACGCGGGATCAGTCCGCTTTGAAGCCGCCCCCGGAGATGAAGGGACCGAGGTCACCGTCGCGCTGGAGTATAATCCGCCGGGTGGCAAGCTCGGCGCCATGGTGGCGAAACTCACGCGTGATTCCGCGGGGTCGCAGGTTTACGATGCGCTGCGCCGCTTCAAAGCCCTGATGGAAACGGGAGAGATCCCGACGATCAAAGGGCAACCTGTGGGCGGTCCGCAGCGCGGCCAGAAAGGAAAAAAATGAAGGCGCTCGTCTGAATGGGAAAGCGCAAGGTGGAAGTCCAGCGGGTCGATGATCCCCGGATTTTGCGCCCGCGTGATTGCATCGTAAAGATCACATCGACGGCGATCTGCAGCTCGGACATTCATCTCTATAATGGATATATCCCAACGCTGGAGAAGGGCGATATTCTGGGGCATGAGTTTATGGGCGAAGTGGTGGAAATCGGCCCGCAGGTGAAGACCCTGAAAGTGGGCGATCGCGTTGTCGTACCGTTCACGATTTCCTGCGGGAAGTGCACGCATTGCGTGCGCCAGCAGTATTCAGTGTGCGATAACACCAACCCCAACTGGCACGTCGCGGAAACAGCGATGGGTTTCCCGCCGGCCGGCATTTTGGGTTACTCCCACATGACCGGCGGATATGCGGGTGGGCAGGCGCAGTATGCGCGCGTACCGCATGCGGATGTGGGCCCGATTAAAATCGAAAACGACCTGCCGGACGACAAGGTTCTCTTTCTCTCGGACATCTTTCCGACCGGTTACATGGCGGCGGAAGCGTGTGACATTGTTCCGGGGCAGAGCGTGGTGGCGGTCTGGGGCTGCGGGCCGGTGGGGCAGTTTGCCATCCGGAGTGCGTTCCTGCTGGGCGCGGCCAAGGTCATCCGCATCGATTCGCTCCCCGAGCGGCGAGCCATGGCGGAAGCTGCCGGGGCGCTGACGATTCACTCTGGGATGGACGTGATGGAGGAGTTGAAGGCGTTGACAGGAGGAAGAGGTCCGGATGCCTCCATCGATGCGGTCGGAATGGAAGCGCATGGATCGGCGTACGATCAGGTGAGGCAAACGCTGAAAATGGAAACGGATCGACCCTTCGCGCTGCGTCAGGCGATTCGGTGCACGCGCAAGGCGGGAATCGTTTCGGTGCCGGGGGTTTACGGCGGATTCATCGACAAGGTCCCGATGGGCGCCGCGATGAACAAGGGACTAACGTTTAGAATGGGGCAGACGCACATGCAGAAATACATGAAGCCGCTCCTCAAGCTGATCGAAGGGGGTAAGATCGACCCTTCCTTTGTGGTTACGCACCGGGTGCCATTGAGTAAGGCGGCCAAGGCGTATCCGCTTTTCGTCGAAAAAAAGGACAAGTGCATCAAGGTCGTACTCGATCCGGCGGCCTAGCGGCGACGGAGTCCGTTCGCTCGCACGTCCGGAGCGATCGAGCGCGATGATGCGAAACGCGCTTTTGGGACAGAGCATTCTTCGCGGCGGGCCGGCAGGATCGAATCGTGAGCCGAGTGGGGGGATTCCCCGAATGAAGGTAAGGTAACTGAACAGTGATTCGTAGAGTTGACGTTAGCCCACTAATGGTGGAGATATTCCCCGCTTCCTTTGCTCCGCGGCCGCGTCTAGCAACGCGTCGACGGTCGCAGAACGCATCTCCTCAATCCTCCCCTATGAATAACTGGACACGCAAAGATTTCCTCAAGACCACGCTGGTTGGCGGCGGCGCCACACTTCTCGCAACCAGTCGGGTGCGAGCCGCTACGACGGGTAGTGCCAACGGCGACATCCGCGTCGCGGTTGTCGGACTGAATCAGCAGGGCAACGGCCACATGCAAAACTATGTGCCCGGCAGCAAAAGCAAAGTCGATGGGGCGATCCTCGTCGCGGTCTGTGACGCTGATAGTGCCGTATTGGCCAAGCGGAAAGGTGAAGCCGAGATGGGTGGCCTCAAGGTCACGGGCTACTCCGATTACCGAAAGATGCTTGAAGACAAGAATATCGATGCGGTTGTCCTCGCCACTCCTAATCATCAGCACTCTTTGATGACGATCTGGGCGCTTCAGGCCGGTAAGGATGTATATGTGGAGAAGCCGCTCTCACACAATGTCTGGGAGGGTCGTCAGGCGGTCGAAGCTTCGAAGAAGTACTCGAAGAACATCGTCTTCGCCGGCACGCAGAATCGGTCTTCAGAAGATATCGCCGAAGCAATCGCCTTCGTGCGCTCGGGCAAGATGGGAAAGATCAAATGGGCGCGGGGCCTCTGTTACAAACAGCGCGATGGGATCGGCAAGACCACCGGCGCGCAGCCCGTTCCTTCGACGGTCGACTATGATTTGTGGACCGGTCCGGCCGCCCTCACCCAGCCGCGCCGCAATTCACCCAAGTATGGTACCATCCATTATGATTGGCACTGGTTCTGGAACTACGGTGGCGGCGACATCACCAATCAAGGCATCCACCAAATGGATGTGGCGCGCTGGTTCCTCGGCGAAAAAGGTCTTCCTCCTTCCGTCATGAGCTTTGGTGGCCGGTTTGGCTATACTGATGACGCCGAAACCCCCAACACTCTCGTGTCGGTGTTCAACTATGCGGCCGCGCCGTTGATCTTTGAAGTGCGTGGTCTGCCGCAAAAAGCAGGCATGCGCGCGATGGATGCGTATCGTGGTACGCGCGTCGGAGTCGTGATCCAGTGCGAATCGGGTTACGTGACCGTCAGCGAACAGGGCACCTGCAATATCTTCGACAACGACAACAAGCGCATTTCGCAGCACGCGAAGAACACCTTGGCTCAACATCGCCCCAACTTCGTTAAGGCAGTCAACGCCCGGAAGGTGACTATTGGGGACGTGCTTGAGTGTCACTACTCGTCGGCGCTTTGCCATCTCGGCAATGTGTCCTACTTGGTCGGAGCAGACAAATCGAACGCCGAACTCGCCGAGTCCATCAAGTCCAGCGAAGTCACCAAAGAGACGTTCGGCCGCGTGCTTGAGCATCTCAAGGCCAACGATGTCAACACTGACACGACGAAGACCATGGTCGGACCACTCCTCACAATCAACGCGAAGTCGGAAAGCTTCACCGGGTCAGAGGCCTTCGTTGCAGCGGCCAACAAGAGCCCGCTCCTAAAGCGTGAAGGCCGCGGCGCATTTAAGATTCCGGTCATGCAAACGGGTTCGGTCGCGTCGTCCTAAGCCTTGATTCCAGTGACTCCTCGCGGGGTTACTAAAAGCCAAGCCCTGCGTCTAAAGCGCAGGGTTTTTTCTTGGAGTCACGAGACGCCGACCCGGTGGCTTTTCTTCCCGCGAACCTCACGGAAGAGGGAGTGGTTCGCGACTGGCAATCCTCGCCGGCCTGCCTTTGCTCGTTTCATGCGTTCAACTCTTCGTTTTGCGTGGGGCTTTCTTCTCCTGCTCGCGGTGGGAATTTCCGCGGCGCCGGCACCGGCTGGCGCACCTGCGCATGGTCAGGTCAAGCAGCTCAAAATTACCGTGCTTTCCACCATGTTGGCGGACGGTGATGAATTGGGTGAATGGGGCTTCGCCGCCCTGATCGAGGCCGATGGACGACGCTTGCTATTCGATACCGGCGCCAAAGCCGACGTGGTTTTGAGAAATCTGGCCACGCTCAAACTCGATCTCAGCGACACGCCTGAGGCCGTTCTGAGTCACTGGCATTCCGATCACCTCGGCGGATTTCTTCCCCTGCGCCGCGCAGTGATGGCACAGTCTCCCCGTGCTTTGGCCCGCACGCATGTCGGCGCGGGCATCTTCGATCCACGCATCGGGACGCCGCCTCGCGTGGAACTCAATCCGATGATCCGGATGAAGCCGGAGTATGAAGCGACCGGCGGGCAATTTATCGAGCATGACAAGCCGGTGCAGCTGTGGCCCGGCGTCTGGTTGACCGGACCGGTACCGCGGAAACATTCCGAGCGAAACTGGAGCGGTCGTGCGCGGGTGAAAACGGCCGAAGGCATCGTCGAAGACACGATTCGCGATGATATGGCCCTGATCATCGACACGGCTGAAGGCCTCGTGGTCGTGACCGGTTGTGGCCACGCGGGCGTAATTAACATCATCGACCATGCGCGGACATTTGTGCGCCCGGCGCGCGTGTACGCGCTGCTCGGTGGTATCCATCTTTTCAATGCGTCTGATGCAACGCTCAAGTGGACCACCGACAAACTCCGCGACGTCGGGATCGATCACTTTATAGGAGCGCATTGCACCGGGATCGAAACCGTCTATAGATTCCGCGCCGATCTGAATATGTCGCGGGACCGTTGTGTGGTTGGCGCCGTGGGAGCGAGCTTCGAATTGGGCAAAGGCATCGACCCACTCGCGATCGCCAAATAGGGGCGGGATGGGGGGCTGGGGATACGGTGCCAGGTCGGTGCGTTAAGCCTTCGGGTGTTGGTAGCCCTTGCGGTATTCACGGCGGAGCAGCCGGTTGGCGGTATCATCACCGATGATACGCTCTTTTTCGCCGTCCCACTCGATGCTTCGACCATGCTTCATCGAGAGCATGCCGAGAAGCGCCATGTTCGTCGAAAGGTGAATCTCGCCGATGTCGCAGACGGGCTTTGATCCGGTTCGGATCGCGTGGAGGAAGTCAGACCAGAGCTCCTTGATGTTTTGGGAGTCAGGCTGGTTGAGCTGCGGGGCTTCGGTAATGACGGGATCGTTCGCGTTCGACGGATAAAACGTCCAACCTTTTTGCCAGCCCATGTGGAAGATGCCTTTGGTGCCGTAGAAGTAGCAGCCGACGTTTTCGCCTTTGTCGGTGTTGTTGCCGGCGAAGCGCCGGTGCTCCCATTGCACGTCGAATTTATCGAAGCTGTACGTCGCGAGTTGGTGATCCGGAGCGTCGGTGGTCTGCTCTTGGGCGGTGAGCACGGCGGGGCCGGCGATGGGGCGGCCACCCGCGGAGTAAACGCGTTTCGGATACTTCTCGCCAGTGATCCATAGCACTTGATCGAGCCAGTGAATGCCCCAATCGCCCAAGGTGCCGTTGGCATAATCCAAGTAATTGCGAAAGCCGCGTGGATGGATCCCTCCGCGACTTGCGCCGGTGGTCTCGCGGGGATCACCACCATTGAACGGTCGCATGGGGGCCGGGCCGCACCACATCTCCCAGTCCAACTCCTTTGGCACGGCGACCGTGGGCCGTGGCCGCTCGGGACCGCCGGCGTAGTGGACAAAGCAACGGACCATCCCGATGTCACCGGCTTTGCCGCTTCGGATGAATTCACGACCACTGACGTTGTGCGGGGACACGCGTCGATGCGTTCCCACTTGGGCGACGCGCCCGGTTTTCCGGGCCGCATTCACCATGGCGCGGCCTTCCGCAATGGTGTGGCCGATGGGTTTCTCCACGTAAATGTGAGCGCCGGCCTCCATCGCGGCGATGGCGGGCAAGGCGTGCCAGTGGTCAGGCGTGCCGATGATGGCGATCTCCGGCTTGGTCTGGGCGAGAAGTTCGCGGTAGTCCTTGAACGTCTTCGGCGTGTCGCCGGTGCCCGTGCGTACATGAGCGAGCGTGGCTTCGAACTGCCGGGCGTCGACATCGCACAAGCCGACGATCTCGCAGGAGCCGCTGGCCATGGCTTCACGGAGGATGTTGTTGCCCCACCAGCCGCAGCCGATGAGGACGGTCCGGAACTTGCGCCCGCCGGATTTTTCAGCGCCGCGAATGCTGAACGGGAGAGCGGCGAAGGCAGTGGCCGCAGCGGAACGTTGCAGGAAATTTCGTCGATTCATGGGGTGGGGGGTGGAGGAAAGGGCTAACGGGTTCAGTGTCCGGCGGAAAGGATGGAATCGCGTTTCTAGAGAGTTGTGCGGCCGTCGGTGAAAAATCGACCGATGCGCGGATCCGCCGTTGACGCCATACCGTGACAGGGGTTTTTCTGGCGCGTTGCCCCGTAGCGTTGACCGGTTGCAGGGCTCCCCGCTTTCCATCCTTCACACGATCTGCCCCGGGCGCCCGGCTCTGCTTTGCTGCTGATCTGCGCTTGTTCGTGCCGTTCCCAATCATCGGTCCTCCTCATTTCCACGCCCTCCCCATCTCTGCGGGCTTCGCGCCTGATCCAATGGATCTTGTTCCTCGCCCTATGCTCATTGCTGGCGATGTCAGCCGCCCGGCTGGTTGTATATAGTGTTTTCAGCCACGAGGCGTCCACCCTGGCGCAAATCTGGCCGGCGTTTTGGTTGGGGTTCCGCTTCGACGCCCGGGTTGTCGCGAGTGTTCTCGTCGTCCTCCTCGTTTTCGGTCAGAGTCGATGGTTCGATCCTTTTCAAACCGCTTGGGCGCGTCGATTCTGGCTGGTCCTGCTCGCGCTCTGCAGCACCGCGCTCGTCATCTTCTACGTCGGCGACTTCCTGCATTACCGCTACCTGAATCAGCGGCTTAACGCATCGGTCCTTGGCTTTGCGGCCGATGCGCAGATCTCGGCGGGAATGGCGTGGCAAACGTATCCTCTGATCCGGATCGGGCTCGGGATGGTGGTAGCCATCGCGGCCAGCGTCCTGATCGCGAGCCGCTTGCATCGCCGCGCCGCGAGCTCTCTGGATTCGCCCGGGAAAGCGGTGAATCGTCTTTGGTTTTTCGGGGCCTTGGTGGTTTGTGTGGTGGGAATTTTCGGGCGAGTCGGCCAGTACCCGTTGCGGTGGAGCGATGCCTTTAATTTGCGCGACGATGCCAGTGCCAACCTGGCGCTCAATCCGATCCAGTCGTTTGTCAGCTCGCTCAGTTTTCGTTCGTCCGGTTATGATCGGGCGCGGACGAAGGCGCATTATCCGCAAATGCGTGCGTATCTGGGGGTGACGGAAAGCGACGCTGACGGACTTCGCTTCGAGCGCAGGGAAGCGGGCTTACCGCCCGCGGGAGCCGCCGGAAGTCCGCCCCGACCGCGCAACGTGGTGCTCGTGCTGTGCGAGTCATTCAGCGGCTACAAGAGTTCGATGTGGGGCAATCCGCTGAACACCACGCCCTTTTTTGCCGGGCTTTGTCGGGAAGGCGTTTTCTTCGATAACTGTTTTACGCCGCATATCGGCACGGCGCGCGGCGTCTGGGCGACGATCACGGGGATCCCCGATGTGGAGCCCGTGAAGACGGCGAGCCGCAATCCCGCCACGGTCGATCAACACACGATCATCAACGACTTCGTGGACCACGAAAAACTCTACTTTCTCGGCGGGAGTTCCAGCTGGGCCAATATCCGAGGGCTGCTCACCAACAACATCAAGGGCCTGCAGCTGTATGAAGAAGACAGTTACGATTCACCGCGCATCGATGTATGGGGAATCAGCGACAAGAATTTGTTCCTCGAGGCGAATGATCGGTTGCGGCAGCAGAAGAAGCCGTTTTTCGCGGTGATTCAAACTGCGGACAATCATCGCCCCTATACCATTCCGAAGGAGGACCTCGGCGCCTTCCAACTCCTGGAATTACCGGAGGACGAGCTGAAGCGGAGCGGCTTCGAATCGAATGCGGAATTCAACGCGTTTCGTTATACTGATTTTGCGTTTCAGGCCTTCATGGAGGCCGCGCGCCGGGAGCCTTATTTCGAAGACACGCTCTTCGTCTTCATTGGCGACCACGGCATCGGGGGCAATGCGGGCATGATGTTTCCCCCGTCGTGGACCGACAATAATCTCACCTGTTACCATGTGCCGCTGCTCTTTTACGCCCCGAAGTATCTGAAGGCGCAGCGCATCCACTCGGTGTCCTCGATGGTGGATGTGTTGCCGACCATCGCCGGCATCGTAGGTATCCCGTATCGCAATACAACGCTAGGGAGGGACCTCCTCCGGCAGCAGCAGCGGGATGGTGGCCGGAGCAACGTCGCCTTCATCGTCGATCAGCACAGTCAATCCATCGGGGTGATCCGAGGCTCGTATTTTGGCAATCACCAGCGCCGCGGTGAACGGGATGATTTCGTCTGGGCGGACTTTTCCCAAGCGCCCCGCGAGCCCGAAGTGTCCTCCGCTCGCGAGGAGTATAAATCCCTCGCGCAGGCGTTCTATGAGACCGCCCGGTACTTGTTGCTCACCAATCGCAAGACCTCGGATCCAACGGTCGTGCGGGCCGAGCACTCGAATTAGTCCGGTCCCTGTCACCCTGTTCCCCGTCGCCATCCCTCTCCAACCTCCGCTTCAATGCAGCATTCCCGGAACGACGCGATACCCCCGCCAGAGTCTCCCGGCGGATTGCCGTCTCTCCATCGGGTCGTATTGATTGCCCTTACGCTGGTGGCCGCCGTAATCGCGGCCAGCAATGCGCCGCGAGGCGGCATCGTGGCTCCGGCTGATATGGCTCCGGCGTTGCAGGCCACCGCGGCCTCCGAGCGGTTGCCGGATTCGTTGCCCATCATCCGGCAATCCTGGATCAACCCGGCGGACCACACGGCTTCCGCCCACGGCAGTACGATCTGTGCGTTGCCAAGCGGTGATTTGCTTTCGATTTGGTATGGCGGCTCGCGCGAAGGCGCAGCCGACGTCGCTCTCTTCACTTCGCGCCTCGGGCTCGGAGCCCGCACGTGGGACAAACCGCAACGCGTCGTCGATCGGGCGACGGCGGAAACCGAACTCGGTCGGTCGGTGAAAAAGGTGGGGAACGCGGTGATCTTTCCCGACCGCTCCGGTTTGCTTTGGATGGTCTATGTTAGTGTGACCGTCGGTGGCTGGTCCGGCAGCGCTTTGAACGTGAAGACGTCACGGGACGAAGGCCGGACTTGGGGCGAGAGTCACCGGCTGACGCTAAACCCTTTTCTCAACATCAGTTCGCTGGTGCGCAACAAGCCGATCTTCACGGCCGACGGCCGGATTGGCCTGCCCATTTATCATGAGTTGGCGTGGAAGTATCCGCAGATGCTCTGGCTCACGCCGGATGCCGCGGGCGGTGTAGAAGAATATCGGATCCGCAATGTCTCGACGCAGGCGGGATTGATCCAGCCCACGCTGGTGCCGCTGGATGACGATCGCGTGCTTATGATGCTGCGCGATGGAGGCCCGGAGCGCCGGTTGCGCACAGCGTTTTCCGACGACAATGGCTGGACTTGGTCGGACGCAAGCCTCTCGGGGCTGCCGAATCCGGACGCGGCGGTGGACGCTTTGCGCCTGCGGGACGGTCGGATTTTACTCGTCTATAATGACGCGGCGAGCGGCCGCGAAAATTTGCGCCTTGCGCTATCCTCCGACCAAGGCCGGACGTGGACTCCGCATGCCGTGATCGAGGCGGGGGTGCTTAAGGAATATTCTTATCCCTGTCTGGTCGAGGATCAGCAAGGTCGGATCCATCTTACCTATACCTGGCAACGCGAACGCATCAAACACGTGGAGTTTAACGTCGCCTGGCTTGATCGACCGTCGGAAATGTTGGAGAGCCTCGCGCAATGAGTGACCGGATCGATCCTGTTTTCTACGGTTTCATTTGTGCCGCGCTCCTCTGGCTGGCCACGTTGTGGCTGGTGATGCGATTCCGCACCCGTGAATGCAGTCGCGGACTGAAGGCGATCTTAGGAATCACAACGGTCTTAATATTGTTTATTCCGATTGCGGGGCTGCCCCTTTGGAAGTGGGCGTTCAGCTTCTGTCCGAATCCCAGTTTGCCCATGCTGGGGGTGGTCTGCGCGGCGTTGTGGTTGCGTCTCTGCCGGGTCACCGTGTTCAAGCCGGCGGATTGGCGTGCCATTTGGCTCTTTGGAGCAGTGGCGGGCACGGCGTTATATTTGCACCCGCTGTTGGTTCCTTCCGTGGATCTTTATTACTGGGGCTGGCACCACCAGATCGCGCCGTGGGCGCTCGCCGCCGCCGCGCTCGTGAGTCTGGCGGGGGGCAACCGGATCGGGGTGCTTTTTCTCGCGGCCTTGGTCGCCTACGACTTGAGTGCGCTCGAATCCCACAATGGGTGGGATTACGTCATCGATCCATTCTACTGGTTGGTTAGTCTGGCCGTGATTGGCGCCCGGGCCACCCGGGCGACGATCGGATGGTCCCGCCGACGTACCATCGGGCGTGCGCCAGGCATGTTTGATACGAGCATCCCCGACTGTGTGCAGACGCCCGGCCAGGCCGCCGCGATGCCCGCGTCGTTAAGCCCGTAAACCCAAGCCAATCTGCGTCTGCAGATAGGTGATCGATTTCTCGATCTCGGCTTTTTGAAATGCCTGCGTAATCTTGCGCCCCTCCTCGCCGGGAGGCGCGCGGAACGGCGTCAGAGGCTTGCCGCGCTTGGCGAGCGCTTCAAATTTTGCCAGGGCTTCGGGACGCTTGTCGTAGTTCTGCCAGAACTCGGGCTTCCGGTAAGCGAAGGTGCGTTGGGCGCCGGAGATCGTTTCGATCATGATCGGCACGTGCGGACAAAGTGCGCGCCAGCGACTCGCGAATTTTTTCCAGTCAATCAGGCCGTCACCCGCGGCGGTCCACTGCACGACCGCGCCCTCCGGAACGTCCCACACCATATTGTCGCGCAGGCTCGAACAAAGCGTGACCGGGCCGAGTCGCTCCAGAACGTCCATTGGATCTTCGAGCGTCCACGCCGCGTTTCCCGAGTCGATATTGGCTCCCACGAAGTCACGCCCCGCGGAATCAATCAGCTGGAGGAGCTCCCACGAGTGCATATCGCCGGCGTGGTTTTCCATCGCGATCTTGACTCCGGCGTCCATGGCCTCGCGGCGGCAGGCTTTGAGCACCTTCACGGTGTCGGCGATCCGCGCCTGCATGCCGCCCTCCGTCTTTCGGTCTTCCATGTTGCCGAGAACGACGCGAAACACGGGCGAACCGAGCGTCCTTGCCACGCGGATACCCAGCTTGAGGTGTTCCTCGGCGGTGCCCCAATTGGGCTTAAAGGTCTTTGAGGTGGGGCAGATACTCCAGCTGCCAACATAGAGAGCGATGCCAGAGGCGTCGGCCTGACGGCGCACCTCACGCAGGCTCGGATCGTCGAGACTTTCAAACGCGTCGAGATCCGAGATCAGCAAGGTGTCGAGCCGCAGGGAGGCGGCGTAGGTGATTAAATCGCGGGCCTTCCAGCTCATGGCGCGCACCGCAAAGTTATCGATGCCAAGCTTGCTCTTTGGGGCTGCAGGCGCGGCCGCGATGAGCGGACGGGTCGCGAGTGCGATGGTGGTGGCGGAGGCCAAACCGGTGAGAAAGGGGCGGCGATTCATAGGGGTGAGGGCGCCATCGGAGCGCGTTTCCTCCAGCGAAGCCACACCGTTTTTCCACGATCGACCCGGTGAACCTTTAAAATGCAGTTGAAGCCACAGATTTCACAGATGGGCACAGATTATCAGAGCCTTCTGTATTTCGGGCCCTTCACCTTGCAGGTAATTGGCCGGCAGGTGCTCCTTGATCTACCATTCTCTGTATCCGTGCCATTCGTGGCTAATCTGAACTGCCGGGAATTTAAGGTGAAGCGCGCGGCATCGCTCTGCGACTGATGGCGCGAGTTCATTCTCGAGGATGGGTTCGATCTTGAACCTCGGGCAGCACCACGCACTCCACCTTGACCCGCGACGTTGTCGTCGGCTTCGCGTTCAGGAAGACTCCCGCGGCTGCTCCACGGGCGACGAGGGCGCGTCGACTTGGATGCCGGCCCGTTCCAGGTCGGTGCGAAGTGGAACGAGGAACTCGTCCAACTGATTGATCTCGAAGTTGAGTTCGTGCGAGGGGTGGCCCGTAGCATAACCGAGGACATCTGCGAGAACGATCAAGTCCTCGTCGGAGAAGTGTTCTTCGATCACAGACTGATTGCCTTCGAGAGCGGTGAGGGTGGCGCAGAAGCGCTCCTCCTCCGGATTCACGGGCCGCAGGAGAACGCCTCCTTGTAGGCGGGCGCGAGTGATGCGCGAGGCGAAGTCGAGTAGCGTCTGGTAGGCATACGCCAAGTTGGACAGCCGCACCTGCCGGAGCAGGTCCGGCCGTTGAGCGATAAGGTTGGAAAGCTTCATCGAGTTCATCGGTACACCTGTTTGGTTTTAAGGTTGAACGCCCCATCGACCCATCCGAGCTGAGCTGATCGCGACTATGCGGGACTGCCGCCGGCGTTCCGGCCCAAGGGCAACCCCCACGCAGTGGGACCACTGTCCTGCTGCCCCGAAATAAACTGAAGTGCTCTGACGGACGAGTTACCTGCTCTGCTGCCGCAGCTGTCTCTGACTCCTGCACCTTCTCTGTCACACTGTCGGACTCAAATCACGATGACTGAACCGTGCATCTGAACGCTGACTGGACTGGAGGGAAGGTCGCACAGAAGGTGGCAATTTCAAGGCCATTGTCGCTTTTAGCCGGAGAAAATATTAGGAGGGAAACCTCAGGATTGAGACGGGAAAGGTGCGATGCCGATCCGGGATTTGAACCTGTTGACTTGGGTCTCGGAATTGAAGTTCGCGATCGCCCTTTGGAGTCGCGCCAGGAGATCGACTTGCCCGGCGTTCATTTTCTTGGCCGCAGTTTCCAGCGGAAACCATTCACCGCGATCGACCTCCGGAAAGTCGACCGTGCGTCCCGAACGCGGCGGCCACTCCAGGGGAAACGGATTGCTCACAATCACCGCCGCTTCGAAATCGGCTGAACTCGCAAACGCATGGATGGTTTTTCCGCCGGCCTGGCGCACCAAGCCGAGCGACACGAAAGGCCCGGGTGGCGTGAGGCTCGTCTCCTCCTGAAACTCGCGTAACGCGGCCGCGAGCGGCTCTTCACCCGGAGCGAGTTCGCCTTTCGGAATCGTCCACGTGCCGGCATCTTTGTTTTTCCAGAAGGGCCCGCCCGGATGTACGAGGAAAACCTCAAGGCCGCGGAGTTGCCGGTAAACGTGGAGCGACAACCGCTCCGCTTTCCCAAGTGAGCGTTACTCGTGCAAGCTGTAGGATACCTGGTCGAACTTCGTGCCTTTGATTTCGACGGTGAAAATGCCGGCGAACTCGCCCGCCTCTTTGAGCCAGTCGGCTTGAACTTCGAATTGAGACGTGTCGCCGATGGTTTCGCCGGTGGCTGGATTGGCGACCGCCTGCAAGGTGAGCCGCGTGAAGTCTCCGCCGGGCATGGCGATGAGCTCCAGTGTCGGTGATTTTAGGCGGATAAACTGTTCCGCATGCCCGTCGAGGATCCAGGCGGTGAGCTTGCCGGCGGTGCGGTCGCGAACCAGTTCGATGTTGTAGGCATGGTCACCCAATTCGACAAGGGTGCCGCCGTGCGGTGCCTTGTGGGCGTGCCCGGCGTGTGCGTTCGAAGCGTGGTCGTGGGATTTGGAACAACCGGAAGCCATCATGGCCGCGGCGATCACGAGGAGGGCAAGGTGGGGGATTTTCATGGTGGAGGTCGCTGGAGGGAAAGGGCCGCAGAGACTGAGAGGCACGAGTGAGGTGAGCGCAATCTGCGGGTGAATCAAATCGCTCAGGAAGATCAGGGCCACCGCTCCGCCCCGAGCGGCAGTTCGTTCAATTCGGCGCGAGCTTCGCGCCAGGTCGGGTAATGCTGGTCGAGGATGGCGACGAAACGGTCGCTGTGAGTGGGTGCGAGCAGGTGAGCCATCTCGTGGACGACAACGTACTCGACGAGGTCCATGGGTTTTTTGACCAGTTCAGTGTTGAGACGGATGTGGCCCTGCCGGGGGTTGCAGCTGCCCCACTTGGTTTTCATACGCTGGAGAAAATACCCGGAGACGTTCACCCCCAGCTTCGGCTCTCATTTCTTGACCAGCACGGGCACCACGTGGTGAAGGAGGTCCTTGTGCCAGTCATGCATTACCTCGGCGCGTTTTTGGGCGGTGCTGGCGGAACGCACCGTCAGCGTGATGCGCTTGTGGTCGATGGCTACGGAAGGCTTGGCGTCGCGATACACCACCGTGAGCAGATGCCGGCGTCCCCATAGAAAATGACTCTCACGCTCAATGAAACGGCGGGGCGCTTCTCTCGCTTGCCCCTTCAGTGTTTGCTGCTGCTTTCTAATCCAGCCGAGCTTGGAAATGGCGTAGGCCCGGGCGACCTCCAGCCGGGTTGCTTTGGGGGCTACCAGCGTCACCCGCCCGTGCGGCGGGTGGACGGAAAGGTGTACGTGTTTGATGTCCCTCCGGAACACCTGAATCGATAGGTCTCCGAGTCGGATTGTCTCGGTCATCAGTAGCCGGCTTGTTTTAGAATGATATCGAACAAGGCTTTCGTCGCGACGCGATCCTTCGAAAGGAGGGGGAACAACGCGTTGAGTACTTGGGCTCCGCGCGGTCCATCGCTGTCGCTTTTCCAGCCGGCCGGGGCTCGCTCACGAATGGCGAAATCGAGCTCGAGGGCGAGTACCGCCTTCTCGTTTTCGTCCGCCGGACTTTGAAACGTAGTCGCCTCGATCGTGGCGAGATTGTTGAAGAGCACGATGGCTTCGGCGTTGTTGTTAAGGGACGCGGGATGGGCGCCTGTGTTCTTTTTGGCCATCTGCTGCACCATCGCCTCCGCGTTCTTGAGGAACGCTTCATACTCGGTGGCACCCTCACGACTCTGCTTGATCAGATCATCGAGCAGCTTGGACATCTGCTCATAAAACCGGGGGGCGGTGAGCCGGTCGCGAATGATGGTTTTGCGGACGTTGTTGATGATCCCTTCGGCAATGGCGTTCCGGGAAAGCTTACCTTTTACGTTCAACTTTTTGGCGATCGCGTTGTGAATGCCGGTCTCGACGATTTGCTCCGTGAGCGTGAGGCCGTTGAGGTTGCCGATGACGACCGCGTGATCAGCCTGGATGTACGTGTTGATGAGGTGGCGCATCTCCGCCTCGTACGGCTTGATGTCCAGCTCTTCGCCCGAGTGGCGTTTGATGGCAGCGCGGACCTCCGCATGCCATTCGGTTTCCTCACGAATAGCAGCTGCTTCCTCGACCCGGTAGCCCGCCTCCATGAGATTTTGCGCCAGATCGGCGTAGGCGCGCAGCAGAGCGGCGGTGCCTTTGTAGTAAGCGATGCGGAGGGGCTCGGTTTCGTCGAGCGATGCAGCGCGATTCCCGTCGCCGCAAAAGTAGCGTCGCTGCCGATGACGCCCGCATTGCGCATCACACCTTCGATCTGTTTGTCGAGTTCGTCGCGGTCGGTGATGACCAGGATGCGGGCCTCGGGATCGTGTTCGAGCAGCCACTTGGCGATGAGCACCATGAGGATGCTTTTGCCGCTGCCCTGGGTGTGCCAGATGCCGCCGCCTTCGCGCTGGGCGATGCCGTTGAGGTAAATCACCACGTCAGGACGGCGTTCGTGACCACCGCGCAAGGTCACCTCCTCGGCGATCGCAAAATCATTCCGTTCCGGATGGTCCCAGTCCACCAGGTGCACTGTCGCGAAGGGCTGATCGCCGGCGGTCTGCACCGGCACGCCGTAACGGAGAAGCTGATACGTGCGCAGATTGGCTTGGTAAAGGGTGATGCCCGTGGTGTCGGCGGCGGTTTCCAGTTTTCGCAACGCGGCGGAAATCTGGGCGCCGGAGTAGCCGCGCGCCTGGAGATTCGTGGTGAGCAGGTCCGTTTCGACGCAGCGGTTGTTCTCCCGTTTGCTCCAGTCCCCGGGGTAGCGATAGCCAAGGTGGTCGCCACGCGAGGGGTCGGTGAAGAGAGCGACGACGCGGTTCTGCGTGCGGCGTTCGGAGCGGGGGGGCTGGCTCATAGATTGATCTCCCAGTGGCCGCTCTTGCGCGAACCGGCCCGGCGGAGTTGGCCCAGAGTTTGCAATCGCTGGAGGGCGCGGTTCACCGCGCTTTCCGATTTGCCAAGCGGTGCCGCCATTTCGGGCACCGTGAGGTCGGGCTTGTTCTTCAAGAGATCGAGGATGCGGTCGGGCGTCTTTCCTAGCGTTTCCGCCGCCGCGCTGACGGGGTTTTTCAAAGACTCCAGGTAGTCCGGACCAAATGCAAACTCGGTCCAGATCCCGCCGGCATCGAAGCGGAGCCTGGGCTTCGGGGTTCCCGCTTTTCGGCAGGCGGCGAAGATGCGTTCGATGCCACGGCCCCAGGCCTCGATCTCGCCGGCCCGAAAGAAGGTGTTGGAGATGTCGGGATTGTAGGGATGCGAGACATGCCGCCCGACCAGCGTCTGCTGGCTCCAACCCTCGGGAAAAACGGCGGGATTCCAGATGACGAGCCGATCCTCATACACCCGAATTTGAACGGGCGCCGTCACGGCGTAGTCCCGATGCACGAGCGCGTCTACCAACGTTCCACGCAGCGCTCCCTCCTCATGCTCAATGATCTTTTCACCACACTTTATACCCCCCCATATCCCCCCAATCCGAGTCGTGGTTCGCAGCGAAAATGCACTCTGCGCCGCCGCCTGATTCGTCCCTATTCATACGCTAGGACTTAACCAGCGCCAGGAGTCGGCGTTTCAAGGTCTGCGCCGGCAGTGACAACGCATCGTCGTTCTCCAGAGCGTACTCGGTCCAGAGCATGTCGAGCTGGCTGCGCAGCTCCACATTGAGCTCTGCGCACGTGGCTGCAAACACGTCGATATCCAATGATTCGTCGCAGATCCGGATGGCCGGTGGCTTCTCGCTTAGGATGGGTTCAAGCCTCAAGGGCTCGGCTAATCGCACGCCCGTCGCAAACTCGGTGGCAACTACCAAGGCGGGGAGGACGCGAAACTCGATACGGTTGGGATGCGGGGAGTCAGGCATCGGCGGGACAGTCGTGTACCCCAATTTCCGTTGCAAGTCCGTAGGTATGTAAGAGCTGTCTCACTCGGGCCGGACTTCCTAGGCGGGAGGGTAAATATTTTGGCGAAGGGTTGACAAAATCAATGTCTAGTATCGTTTCTGTAAACATGGCTCCCCAACCTTCTGACGTGTTCGCGCGGCGCCTGCGGCAGGCGCGCATCATGCGCGGACTATCCCTGCGCTCGCTTGAAGCGGCGATCGGCGCGTCGGTGTCACACAACGCCCTCGCGAAGTATGAGCGAGGGGAAATGCTGCCCGGCAGCGAGGTGCTGATCGTGCTGGCCGAGGCGCTGGCGCAGCCGGCGGATTTCTTTTTTCGTCCGTTTCAGGTAGAGGTGAATGACGTTCGTTTTCGCAAGAAGGCGAAACTGAGCGTGACCCGTCAGAAGGCCATTCGCGAGCTGGCCGGGGATTATGTGGAGCGTTATCGCGAGGCGGAGGAGCTGGCCGGTGATGTGCGCCAGTTTTCCCCGCCCCTTTCCGGCCGGAAGATATCCACCCTCGCCGAGGCGGAAGCGGCGGCGGGGGCGCTGCGCAAGGCGTGGCATCTTGGGCAGGATCCGTTGCCGAACGTTTTTGAACTCATGGAGAGCAAGGGCATCAAGGTGCTCGAACTTCCCGCCGACGACCGGGATTTCGATGGCCTTTCCGCCGACACCGAGGTCGGGCCGGTGGTCGTAATTGCCGCTCATCTGAACCAAAACCTGCCGCGCAAGCGCATGACGGAGGTTCATGAGCTGGGGCACGTGGTCGCACCGATGGCGGACGGTGTGGACGAGAAAACCGAGGAGAAGTTGATCGGTGCATTTGCCGGCGCTTTCCTGCTCCCGGCTGAGACGTTTACCGCAGCGTTTGGCAGGAACCGTCATCGGTTCGCCGTGGCCGAGCTGGTTGAAATCAAAGCCCTTTTCGGGGCTTCGATCATGGCAATCATGCGCCGAGCCCGGTCACTCGGGCTCATCACTGAGCCGACTTACAAAACTTTTTGCATCACCGTCAATCGATGGGAATGGCGAAGCAAAGGGGAGCCGGGTGATGACCGCTATGTGGGGTGCGAGTCGGACGGACGTTTTCGACAGTTGGTTCGTCGCGCGATCGCGGAGGAGGCGATCAGTCTGTCCAAGGGAGCGGCGCTGCTGAACGAGCCCGTGAGCCGCGTGCGGCATGACTGGGAGCAAGTGATTGGTTAATGTCTCATGCGAATTGCGGTCAAAGACGCCAGCATCCTAATTGATCTCGCCGAAGGAGATCTGCTGGGGCTTTGGTTTCAGCTCAAGATCGAGACCCACACGACCGACCTTGTGCTCGGCGAGGTGCACCGGGAAAGCCAGTGGCAGCAGGTGTCGGCGTTTGTCGATGCGGGGCTGATACAAAAACATGCGACGGCGGCAACTGAGTTGGACGAGGTGGTCGCATATTCTCACGCGAACCGTATCAGTTTGGCCGATGCATCGGTCAGATGTTCGCTTTTTCCACCATTATCTCGTGGTCCTACTACGGAGAGCAGGGGGTGGTGTATCTGTTGGGGGTGCGCGCCGTGATGCTGTATCGGATCATCTATTGCCTGTTGATTCTGGCTTCCGCCGCGCCCCTGGTGCGGACTGAAAACGAATTGGACGTGATCACGACGCTCGGGACCGGTTTCATGTTGTGGGCGAACATTCCGATCATGCTGATCTTTGGTTCGGTGGCCATGCGGGCCTATCATGATTACATGCGACGTCTGCGGGCAGGCGAGTTCAAGGGCCACTCGTATCCGAAAATTACGGACGTCGTGGAGGGGAGGGACGTGACCTGAGCGGTGCGGTGCGGCACGAAACGATTCAGCTGCGCGATTTGTCCGCGACCCGGGGGGGATTCGATGACCGCTATGCATGCTTCATCTGTCAGGCTGAGCGGGGTCGCCGACGACTTATTTAAGGCAGGAGACTGCGAGCTGGCCGTGTTTGAAGTACTTCGATTCATTCTGTGGGTTGAGCCAGGGCGGGTGCGGTGCATTCACGAAGGATCGCGGGGCATGCCTCGGGACGAACGTTCAGGGGGCGAAGCGGTACCGATTGGCTTCGCGCGGTGCGGTTTAGGACCCCCGGAGCGAACTCTGCTCGTTCCAATCCCGATCTGACTGCAATAATCGCGCTTCCCGTCTGCGTCGGAAACGTCCATGGTTAAGCCGATGAAACCCCGTTCTTCTTTATATAGCCTGATGCTTTTTCTCGCGGCCATCGTTGGCTGCTCCGCGGCCGAGCCGAAACTCAAACCGCTTTTCAATGGCAAGGATTTCTCCGGATTTAAGACCGAAGGCGCCAGCGAGTTCTGGCGCATCGAGAGCGGCGTGCTCGTGGGCGAGAACAACGCAGCCAAGACGGGCCACTATCTCTGGACCAACAAGGAATATACCGACTTCGTACTTGAGTTTGATGTGCGCTGGAAGGGCTACACGGATACGGGCATTGAGCTGCGGAAACCGAAAATCCAGTTGCAGCTGGGCATCTCCGGTAGCTTGAAGGTCGACATGTCGGGCTCGTTCTACACGGGCGGCAAACCGGCCTACCCAGAGGCGGGACAGGCGAAAATGGCGGCCAAGCTCATGAAACCCGAAGGCGAGTGGAACACGTTTCGCGTCCAGGCGAAGGGCAATACTTTCACCTGCTGGATTAACGGCGTGAAAGCATCGGAGTACACCGATCCAAAATTTTCGGGTGCGGCGCCGATCGGGCTGCAAATCCACCCGAAGGTGGCGATGAAGGCCGAGTATCGGAATGTGAAACTAGCGGAGCTTTGAGGCGCGGCCATTTCGTTTGGCGGCGGTCGTGATCAGCGATCGCCCGCCACCGTGGTAGAACCGTAGGCGTCAGCCCGGCCATGGGCAGGCATCGGTCATTCGAGCGCGGTTCGACCGCGTTAAGCCGTTCGCGCGGCCGCGATGAGGATCCGACTATCAGTCCTGCCACGTGCGCCGCAGCGGCGAGGGCGCGCTCCCGATCAGGACGATGCGAAATGGCGCGAAAGAGGCCGGCCGCGGGCTACAGTGTCACGTATTACGTGACATTGTACGAAGTCGGCGGACGAAAGCTAACGCGGGCTTCGCCAACGTCGTCTTGCTCAATTCCTGCCGTCGCGCCCAGAAACCCTGCAGCGGACCGAGCCCCGGATTCACCGGGAACGCTTCCCTCGTGCGGGACTTGTCTTTTTCGGGCTTGGGCGGAACCTACCCGTGGCTGGCTTGACGCAACAGGCGTATGCGCCGCATAGCTTTCTCCCGTATGACTCTCGAACTCACCGTCCGGAATTGGCCGCGCGTCCTGTGCTTCGGGTGGATTTTGGCGATGATGCCGGCTTTTGCCGCCGATACTCCCGCCCCCACCCGTGCGTCTGCGGCCGCCAACCGCGTGACGGCCAGCGATAAAAACACGATTGTCTCGACGACCGCCATGGAAATCGAGGCCGAGGGCTCGGGGGCGCATGGTCAACTCGTCGTCCTTCCCGAGATTCTCAGCCCCGATACGCGCACCGATCTGATCTACACGATCTCAGCGGAGCCGCTGCATGGCCGGGTGGGCCTGGCGGGGACCGGCGAAGAGGTGGATTTCTTCCGGAACAAGACGTCGCGGCTCGGCTATTTCGCGTATCGTCCGGAGGACGGTTATGCGGGTGAAGACTCATTCGCCTACACGGTGCGCAATGAGACGTCCGGCTTGGTTTACAAGAACACGGTGGTGATCTCCGTGAAGCCGCCGCCGGCGGTCATGCTGGAGTCTTTCGAGGTCGGCGCCAGTCGCTTGCGCTCCATGAATGTCCGCGGTGTCGTGCTCACGACGCGTCCGAATGCGCCGGTCGCGCACAAGGTCCCGAGCCACGACGATTTCCTGTCCCCCGCCGATCGCCTCGGCATTGCCGATCCGAAAATCTCGTACCTGCTGGACGATAAAGCGAAACCGCTAAACGGTACGGCCAAGCTCGATCGCGCCACTGGCCAGCTTACCTATGCGCCCAATCCAGGGTTCATCGGCGAGGAACGCTTCAAGTATTACACGATCGACGAAAACAACCCGCATCTCGGCGTCGAAAATGTCATTGTGATCAACGTCGAGCCGATTCGCACCGTTAAGCGTGTGGTGGTCGACCGCTCGCACAGCCGTGAGGTCGACCTCGTGTTCGTCATCAATAATTCGCGTTCGATGGCCGCGCACCAGAGCCGCATCGCAACCAATCTGAGTCGCTTTCGGCAGCTCTTCCACGCGCGCGATCTGGATTACCGCATCGCGGTGCTCACGACCGATTTCGTCAACGCGGATCCGGGTCTCCGGCCCGGTGCGCAGCGTTTCTTCAAAGAGGTTCGTTCCCTTCAACTCGACCCCGCGGGAAACCCGGTGCTCGACGGCCGCGGCCGGCCGAAGCAGATCACCAAGCGCGTCGGCAGCAACGGCACGCTCGTGACGCTCCCCGTGATGGATCAGCCGTGGGTCACGCCCCGGACACCGGACAGCATCTTTGAGGAGCTCGTGAAGGTCGGTACCAATGGCGACAGCAACCGGACGGCTTTCACGTCCATATATAATTTTGTCGTGGGCTACTATAACAAGCAGCATACGTTCCTTCGGCCCGATGCCACCACCATTGTGGTCTTCTTCATGGATGAGGAGGAAACGCGCATGGCCATGTGGAAGGAACAAAGGGACGGCACGCGCCAGGCCGACTGGATCGAGAACGGGAAACTCCCCGAGCTGCTCGACCAGTACAATGCACGCAATCCCAGCGCGCGCCAGACGCTGGACGCCTATATCAATTACTGGGTGCTGCGCCCCTTCATCATCGTCAAGGGCAACAAACGCGGGAAGCTCGAGATCCACGCGGTGGTTTCGCCGAACAACATCTCGCACCGGCGCGCGGCCGAGCTCACCGGAGGCACGGTGCTGAACATCGAAAGTGATTTCTCGGAACCGCTCGCCGCCCTCGGCGACCGCATCGCCAATACCGTCGCCGTCGCGCTGGAGCCAGTCGGGGGCACCGCGACATTCTACAAGAAGAGCCTACGCGTGCTGGTCGATGGCCAGGAGGTTCGCGCGGACCCCCAAAACGGCTACGTCTACGACGATCTCACGCACAGCATCCGTTTCCAAGGTGACGCCAAAACGAAAGCCTTCCTCGCCACGATCGATATCACATACGAGGAGCACATGTGACGATGGCGGGGCGGGGCGCCCGGCCCAGCTGGAAATCACCTGCGCAGCGGCGGTGCTCACGCGCGGGGGAGGCGGATCGTTACCCTCAGGCCGCTGACGGCCGTGGAGCCGTTTTGATTTGAGAGGGTGATGTCGCCGCCGTGGGCGCGCACGATGGTGCGCGCGATGGCCAGTCCCAGGCCCACGCCGCCGGTCGAGCGATTGCGGGAGCTTTCCAAGCGTACAAACGGAGCGAATACACGCTCGAATTCGTCGGGAGGAATTCCTGGACCGTCGTCGGCCACGAGAACCTCCAGCGAGTCCGGTGAAACCGCGAGACTGACCCGCGCGCGATTGCCGTAGCGGACGGCGTTTTCAATGACGTTGCGCAGGGCGCGACGCAGGCCATCGGGCCGGCCGCGCCAGGCGACGCGTTCGCCGTTCGAGAAGGTGACATCCCAGCCCATCTCGGCGAGGTCGGCGCAGAGGCTTTCCAAAAGGGCATCGAGATCCGTGGTGCGGGTCGGCTCCGCGGTGGATTCTTCGCGGGCGAAGGCAAGGGCGCCTTCGGTCATTGCCTGCATCTCGTCGAGCGTGGCGATCAGCTTCTCCTTCATTTCCGGATCGGTGACAAACTCGACCCGCAGGCGGAGCGACGTGATCGGGGTCCGCAAGTCGTGGCTGATCGCGGCGATCATCCGCGTGCGATCGGCGACGAAACGCCGCAGGCGCGATTGCATGCGGTTGAACGCTTCCGTCGTGCGCCGGATATCCTCGGGGCCGGCTTCGGGGAGCAACTCGACTTCTTCCCCTCGCCCGAGGCGTTCGGCTGAATCCGTCAGCCGTTGGAGCGGGCGTCCGATGCGTCGAGCCGCCAGGATGGCGACCAGTAGTAACAAGAGCGCGGTAAAACCTAACGACACGTAGTAATGCGTCGCGGAACGCGTGATCAGATCGGGTCGGGCATACACCGTCTGCAACCACAGTCCGTTGCGAATCTGCGCGGCGAGACCAAGGCCGCTCCAGCCTTCCAGCGTGATCAACCGCGCGGGTCGGCTGCCGGGCCAGTTTTCGGAAGCGAGGGGCTCCCATATCGGTTTATCGGATACGCGGAGATCCGTGCCGAAAAAACGCGGGTTGGTGACGAAGCCTGTTTTCTCCGCGGTCCCGACCGGTTGTTCGGACCCGCGGGCGAGCGGCCCGGCCGGTAAGGCGCGCAGGAGATACTCGCGGGCGGTGCGTTGCCAGTTGGCCGGCTCGGCCGGCGTGTCCACGGTGAGCCAGTACCGTGATAGCGTCGTACTGGCGGCGCGGAGGATCTCCGGATGAAGGTTTTCGTCGGTGGTATCGAGCAGCCGGATGACGGACGCGATGCGCGCGAGGAACTCGTCGCGTTGGATGCTGCGCAGGATGGTTTCGCGCTCGCTGCGCGAGAGCAGAAAGAACACGCCCTGCGCGACGACCAGCGCGAGCAGCATGAGTCCGATCAGCTGACTGGTCAGGCTGCGCATCCAGAAGCGTTTCATGCCGGCCCTACTTTCGCCGTGAAGCAATAACCGCCGCCCCAGTGGGTTTTGATCAGCATGGGGTTCTTCGGGTCGAGTTCGATTTTGCGGCGGAGGCGGCTCACTTGGTTGTCGATACTGCGGTCGAAGACATCCGCGGCGCGTCCGGCGGTGAGGTCCAACAACTGATCGCGCGTGAGCACGATGCCAGAGTGTTCGAGAAACACGCAGAGCAGTCGGAACTCCACGGTGCTGAGTGGGATGGCGATGCCATCGGCGCCGACGATTTCCCGGCGAACGGTGTCGAGCACCTTGTCATCGAAACGCGTGCGTTCGCTGAGGTGGCTGCCGCGTTGCGCCGGCAGACTGCGCGAGCGGCGCAAGACTGCCTTGATCCGCGCCAGGAGCTCGCGCGGGTTGAACGGTTTCGTGAGATAGTCATCGGCGCCCATCTCGAGACCGATGATGCGATCGGTATCTTCCGCGACCGCGGTGAGAAAAATGATCGGCAGCTGGGAGGTGGCGCGCAGGTCGCGGCACAACGCGAGGCCGTCTTCGCCCGGCATCATGATGTCGAGAACGAGGACATCGGGGGCGCTGCGTTCGAGCAACCGCCGGCACGCGGCGGCGCTTTCGACGGCGGTGACGCGATAACCGTGCTCCCCGAGGTAACGGCTCATGAGCTCTCGAATATCCCGGTGGTCGTCGACGACGACGATGTGCGGAGTCGGGTCCATGGAATTACGGCGAGGGCGTTCTTAGCACGGGACCAACGTGGGGCGCGGAAAAAAGTGTATCAAAGTATGTCACAGCGGCGGCTTCGTCACACTCCGCCACAACTTTCTGACGGAAAGAGAAAACTTTTCCTTTCGGCCCGCGTTAAGGCCCTTCGGAATCGAATGGACCTCATGCGCGCTTCCCTTGTGTTTCTCCTACCGTTGGCTGGGACCGGCTTTTTTAGCGGCTGCATGGTGGGGCCCACGTATCAGAAGCCCGCGGTGGACGTGGCGGAAACGTTTGTTGAACCCAGTCCATGGACGGTTTCCGCGCCTCGGGATCATCTGCCCAAAGGCCGTTGGTGGACGATTTATGAGGACGCCGAGCTTGACCGGCTGGTGACGCGGGCGACGGCGGCGAGCCCGACGATTGCGGGGGCGATTGCCCGGCGGGATCAGGCGAGGGCGCTGGCTCGTTTTGACCGTGCGGGCTTTTTTCCACAGGCGGCGATCAGTGGAATTGCGGAGCGGGGTCGCACGCCGCCGAATGGGCGCGGCTCCGAGGCCACGACCTCGAACACCTTCATCCTGCCGCTCGACCTGGGTTATGAAGTCGATCTGTGGGGACGGGTGCGGCGAATCAACGAAAGCGCCCGGGCGCGGTCCGAGGCCAGTGAGGCGGATTATCACAACGTGCTGTTGGGCGTGCAGGCGGACGTCGCGCGGGTCTATTTTTCGCTGCGCGCACTCGACCTCGAGCGCTCGCTGGTTTCGCGAAATTTGGAGAGCCGGCAGCGTGCGCTCGAGATCGTGAGTCGCCGGTTGGAGTTGGGAGCCAGCGCGGAACTCGATCGCAGTCTGGCGCAGACGGAACTCGCCACGTCGGAGAGTGATTTGCTCGCGATCGATCAGGAGCGGACGGCGTTGCGTTATGCGCTTGCGGTGCTGTGCGGTGACATGCCGGGGACGTTGACCTTCACGGAGAACGCGGCACCGCTCGATGCCGCGCCGGCGATTCCAACGGGACTGCCGTCGGAGTTGCTGGAGCGCCGGCCCGATGTGGCTTCGGCGGAGCGAATTCTGGCGGCGACCAGCGCGCAGATCGGAATCGCCAAGGCGGCGTTTTTTCCCGCCATCAGTCTCACCGGGACGGCGGGGTTTCGTAGTGACGAACTTGATACGCTGCTCAAGTGGGACCAGCGCCAGTGGGCATTTGGGCCGTCGGTTTCGCTGCCGGTTTTTGAGGGCGGGCGCAATCGGGCGAACTACGAGCGCACGCTCGCGGTTTACGATGAGGCGCTGGCAGCCTATCGGCTGAGGCTCCTGGTCGCGTTTAGTGAAGTGGAGACGGCGCTGTCGGATTTGCGCCGCCTCGCGGAACGTAGCGCGGTCCTTGATCGGGCGGTGACGTCGTCGCGTCGCGCCGCGGATCTGGTCATGGTGCGTTATC
>Ga0163144_10005104_pt1 | contig 29270 bp, 18 predicted proteins | sample OliLak19BULKMAT1_FD_123175 | JGI IMG/M metagenome (GOLD analysis project Ga0163144, IMG submission 123175) | Freshwater microbial mat bacterial communities from Lake Vanda, McMurdo Dry Valleys, Antarctica - Oligotrophic Lake LV.19.BULKMAT1 | ecosystem: Environmental > Aquatic > Freshwater >...
CCTGGCGATCTACGCGTTCTTCAAGTTGGAATGCCTCTCGCTGGCCGAAGGAGTCAACCAGTTCGCCTTTGTCGCTCGGTTATGGCTGCCCGCAATGAAGGCGAGTTTCAAAGAACTACGCGCACGCCAACAACTGGTCGCTGCGTAACATCAGTAATTCATTTGATACGGCCTCAACTATTGATTCGCATTAATCGCTATTGGCTAATCGCTAATCGCTACTCGCTAATCAAGTCCTACGCCATCACCCCTTCATCGGAAACAGCGCCGCCAGGATCAGCACCTCCACCAGCCCGACGACCCCGATCGTGGCCAGCGTCACCGTCCACGTTCGCAAGGTTTCGCGTTCGGTGAAGCCGCTCATGCGGGCCACGACCCAGAAGCCGCTGTCGTTCATCCAGGTCACCACCATGGCGCCGAAGCCGATGGCGAGCAGGATGTAGACCGGGTGATACGGCAGGCCGGCGCCGTCGCCGATCAGGGCGAGCATGATGCTGGAGGTGGTGATCATCGACACGGTGCCCGAGCCCTGGGCGATTTTCATCACCGCCGCGATGATCCAGGCGAGCAGGATGTAGCTGACGGACAGGTCGGCTGTCGCCCACTGGATCGCGTCGCCGATGCCGGAGAGCTTGATCATCGCTCCGAACGCGCCGCCGGCGCAGGTGATGAGGATAATCACGCCCGCGATCTGCAGCGGCTCGCCCATCGCATCCCCCACCTCGCGAATCCCCCAGCCCTTTCGGCGTGCCCACAGCCACAGCGAAATCGCCGTCCCGATGAACATCGCCACGTTTTTGTTGCCGGCAAACGCGACGGCCGTATTGTCGCTCCCGATGGCCGTGGCCACGGTCGCCATGCTGATGAGGATGACCGGCAGCACCACCGGCGCGAGCGACAGGAGCAACCCGGGCGTCCACCCGCCTTCGCGCTGCTGAGGGGGGGCGGATACGAAGTTGGAGGGCTGGAAGGTGACCCCCATCTTGCGGTTGAGGCGCGCGCCCATCGCGTAGGCCGCGATGCCGGGTAGGATGCCGGCGATCAGGCCGGCCATGATCGTCACGCCGAGGTCGATCTGCAGCGTCTCGGACATGATGAGCGGGCCCGGCGTCGGCGGCACGAGGTGGTGGGTCACGGCAGCTCCGCCGGCGATGGCCATCACGAACAACACGTAATCCTTACCCGTGCGCATCCGAAGGGCGAGGACGAGGGGGAGGAGGAGGAAAAAGACCGTGTCGAAAAACACCGGGATGCTGATGATGAAGCCGCTCGCAAACAGCGCCATGGCCGCCCGGGTCTCGCCCAACGCGCCGATCAACGCATTCACGATCCGGTCCGCCGCTCCACTCTGGAGCATCGCCGTCCCGATGATGGCCGCGAGGGCGATGACGAAGGTAATCTGGCCGGCGACCACCCCGAACTCCCTCATCGGGATCTCCACCGCCCGGATCACATGTGCCAGCGCGGCGTCGCCCGGGAGGGTGTGGCTGAGCAGCCCCACAAATACGGCGGCGATCATCAGCGACAAAAACGCGTGGATGCGGGCAACCGCGATCAGGAATACGACAAACGCGATCCCGAGAAACAGGACGATAAACGGCCAATAAGGGGCGGAGGTCATGGGATTAGCGATTAGCGATTCGTGAATAGCGATTTATGCGAATCAGGAGTTGGAATACAGCGCATACTGGCTTCCGCCGCACGCTCCCTGTTCGTCTTCCCCAACTTGATTGGGGATCCATGGAAGCATGAGAATGCAGCATATGCGTCTTTAAGGGCGATAGTAGCACGCCCGGGGTACCCGAAACGCAGCGAGGTTGGTGCTCCTGTCTTTCTGCAGCCTGCATAAGGCCCGGCTGCATGCGATCAGCCGCCTATGGATCCCCAATCAAGTTGGGGAAGACGAGGAAAGGGGGAATGCCAGTCAGATTTATTCATTTGATACGGCCTCAACTCCTGGTTCGCATGATTCGTGATTGGTAAGGGTTAGGGCCGCGCCCCCATCATCCCCATCGCATCGGCGCGGGGTCCGAGACGACGGTCAGGTTCGGGTGCCTCCGCGCCTCGGCGAGCAGGGGCTCGGAGGCGTGGATCTCGGCGAGGGAAAGTGTATCGGCGATCCGCACGATGCGGGCGTGTTCGGGTTTGACGCGGAGGAGGGTTTTGACCGCGAGGCGGACGGCATCCTCGGCGGTGTCCATCACCAGCGGGATGGCCGCGCCGTCGAGGTAGGCGCTGGTGATGACGTTCGCGTAGGTCGAGTTGAAGTCGACCCGGTTCAGCAGCCGGCGCGTGATGACATCCGCCATCCCCACCCCGGTAGCGTTTCCGTGGGTCTGATCCGTGAGGTCGAGCACGACGACCTTCTGGACGCGGGGGCGGTCGAACCCGGTGACGCCGCGGCTATTCCGGCCGGCGATGTTCGGGTCGAAGCCCGAGCCGCTGATCTCTTTCCCGATCCGGTCGATCACCAGCACGTCGATGTCGTCGAAGCAGATGCGGGGCATGTAGGCCGTCGCGAGGGTTAACAGTTCGGCCTCGCGGGTGAGGAGGGTTTCGGGGGGGAGGGCCTCGATGTGGGCGGTGTGGTCGTACGCGTCCTCCACGACGCCGATGCCAAACAGGAACGGGATACGCTCCATCAGGCAGGCGGCGGCCTGCGGCAGCACCTCGGCGAAGCGATCCATCCCATGATCCGTGTGCATGATGCTGGCGCCGGCGATCTTCCCCATCCCGATCACCATCATCTTGATCACCCCGCTCTGGATGGGGCCGCGGACTGTCGTGTGGGGCTTGATGCGGTTGATGAGCACGATCCCATCGGCCTCGTGGGCGAGGCGGTCCATGTGGAGCACCGTGCCGTCGGGCATGCGGGTGATTTCCACGGTATCCATGGTCGCGCGGACGGGCGCGCCGACGCGGGCCTCGGTGACGCCGTAGTCGGCCAACACCCGCGTCTGCCCCTCGGCCGTGGCGCCGCCGTGGCTGCCCATGGCGGGGAAGACGAAGGGGCGGGCGCCGGCTTCTTTCAGGGCGCCGACAAGGGCCCGGACCAGCTCTTCCAGGTTCGCGACCCCGCGGCTGCCGACGCCGACGGCGATGGAGGCGCCGGGAATAATCCGCCGGCGGATGTCCGGCAGCAGCACCTGCTCGCGCACGGCTCCGGGTAGATCGGGCAGGCGGTGGACGTCGAACGTCTGCCGGACGCGGGCCATCGCGGGCATCGGGATGGCGAGGCCGCCGGCGATTTTGAGGGTGGACGTGTCGAACATGAGGGCGGGTAGGGTGGCGGGTGGAGCGCAAGATACACTTTTGTCGGCTTATGCAATGGCTCGTCTGCGCCAAAAGCAAGCGCCGTATGCGCCAGCGGCACCGTAAGCAATTAGTGAAATAGCCGACTCCGAACCGGGGCTTCCCCCCGTACCTTGATGCCATCCTTTCGCCATCCCATTCGTGCCTTTCGGGAGCAGGCGCCAGCGTTTACGGCTTTTCGATACATCTCAGCAGGTCATGATCCTTTCCAACGGAAGTATCTTGCATGGGCGGTATGCCGTCCAGAGCGTACTCGGCGACGTGGGTCCGTTTGATGTCAACTACCTCGCGTGGGACCTCCAGGCGGAGCGCGAGGTGGTGGTGCGCGAGTATTACCCGCTCCGCCTCGCCCAACGCGGGCGCGACGGCGCCACGCTAGAAGTAAACGATCCGCGCCTGTTTGAGTATGGCCTCGGGGCCTACCTGGCCGAGGGGGCGCTGTTGATGGACATCCGCCACGCCGGCGTGGTGACGTGCACCGACCAGTTCAAGGAAAACGGCACGGTGTACCGGGTGAACGCGTACGTCTCCGGCGCGTCGCTCGCCGCCTACATCCGCCAGCACCAGGGCCGGATCGGGGAGGAAGATGCGATTTCCGTCGTCCAGGGGGTGCTGGGCGCCCTCGAAGCCTGCCACGCCCGCCGGCTCTTCCACGCCGGCATCACCCCGAAGTCGATCTACATGACGGTGGCCGGCCCGGCGGTGTTGCTCGGTTTTCAGTCGGCCCGCTTCAAACTCGCCCGCCGGTGCGAGGCGGTCGACGAGGCGCTGCATCCGGGCTTCTCGCCGCCCGAACTCGCGGGCGGCGACGCACCGGACGGTCCCTGGTGGGATGTCTACGGCTGTGCCGCGACGCTGCTGTTCATGCTCTCGGGGCGGGTGCCGCCGGCGATTACGATTCCCTCGGAGGCCGGCCGCATCCAGACGGCCTTGCACCGGGCGTCCGGATTATCAGCCGAGTTGAGGGGCGTCCTGGAACGGGCGATGGCGTTCCACCCGGCCGACCGGCCGGCCACGGCGGACGCGTTCGGGGCGCTGCTGGCCGAGGTGGGCACGCGCCGGCTCCGCCCGAGCGCCGCCCGCCCGATGCTCCACGTGGGCATCGACCTCGAGGAAGCCAGCAGCGATGCCCTCTGGCACAGCGACATCGAGCTGGTCGCCGCCACGCCTTACGAACGATCCGAACCCTCCGCCCCAATCCTTTCATCTACCCAAAAGGCGGAACGTCCCATGCCACGCGAATCATCCGACATCATTTCTTCCCAGCCCCCCTCTTACGCCCTTTCCAACGGCCACGACCGGGAGCCTGCTTCGCCGGCCCGCGAATCGAGCCGAGAACCGCGTCGCGAGCACGAACTGGAGCTGCTCGTCGTGAAGATGGTCAAGTGGCAGCAGGTGTTCGTCGGCAGCATCCTCGCCATCGTCTTCCTGGCCATGATCGGGGTGATCGGGGGCGTGTTCTTTGCGCCGGGCGTGGCGCAGCGGCTGATGGCGTCGGATCCGGGGGGATCGATCCCGGAAGCGCAGGCCGCGCCGGCCGTCGTGGCCCCGCTGATGGCGGCTACGACGGTTGATAGCCTTGCGGCGGCGATTCCCGCCGCGGAAGCGCTGGCAGAGGATGAGGGGGTCGAGTTCGACCTGTACGAGCCCGAACCGATCGCCGCTGTGATCGAGTCTGTGACTGAAACGGTGGTCGATGAGCCGGCGGCCCCAGAAGTAGCACCCACCCGTGAAGCGGTGTCGCGCGAAATACCAGCCCGAGACGTGCTGCCCGAGCCTGTCCCCGAAATCGAAGCGCCCGCTGTGGCGGAGCGTGTCGCGCCAGAGCCCGAAGAGCCTGAGCCCGAACCAGAGCCGGCCGTTGCGGCGCCACCGCCTGTCTCCCCCGAAGTGCTGGCGGCACAGATCCGGCGGGAGCAGTACACCTATTACCGGGCGCAGGGGGACAGCCTCATCCGGCTCGGCTTTTACGCAGCCGCGCTCCACCTGTACCAGTCCGCCCAGCGCATCGAACCCACCGACGCGTACGTGGCGACGCAGCTCGCCACCATCGAGACGCAGCTCCAGGACGATGCACGCCAGCGGGAAATCGCGGACTCGCTGAAGGTGCGGATCGGCAAGGTGACGGATGGGGAGGGGTATTTCGTGGCGCCGGACACGCCGGTGGCGGTGGTGGAGGAGCCAGCGATGCGCCGGGCGATCCGCTACCCGTTCGCGGCGTCGCAAGCCAGCATAACGGGGCGCGTGACCGTCCAGTATCTGGTGGATGCCAACGGCCGCTTCGTGACGGCCCGGGTGGTGAACGGCATTGGCGGGGGGTGCGACGAGGAAGTCGTGCGGGCCCTGCGCGAGGCGCGGTTCGCGCCGGCGACGTTTAACGGCCAGCCGGTGGTGGCCTGGGCGCGGTTCAGCGTCGTGTTTGGGGGGCGGTGAGCGTTATCGGAGCACTACGGTCCGCCCCGTAACACGGGTGGTTTGGGACTCCAACACATAGAGATACATCCCCGACCGCACCGGCAGCTCGGCCTGGTTCTGTCCATCCCAGATAATCGAATGAAAGCCCCGCTCCGCAGCCGAGCGGGAGAGCAGCGTGGCCACCTCTTTTCCGAGTAGATCGTATACCTTGAGCGTCACCACATCGTCGGCCGGCAGGCCGAAACGGATCGAGGTGGACGTGCGGAAGGGATTCGGGAAGCTCTCGATGGTCATCGATTCAGGGAGTTCACGGGCACCCGCCAGCGTGGCCGCCAACACGTCCGGCTCACCCACCAGGAGTGAGAACCGATCGGCGAACGCCTCGGGAGAGCCGGCCACCGTATAGGCCGGCTGCCGGCGGATATTGATGTGAGTATGCAGCAGGCGGTCGAGGAGCCAGATCTCCAGGTCCTCGGGGACCGATTCGAGCCCGTCGAACGTTAGCTGGATGGGTTCGTCGACGGACGTGCTCAGCTCAAACGTCCATTCCACCTGGCCGGCGCCAAACGGGCGGGCGTCGGTGCTGAAACGCCGGAAGGGCACGTCCCAGTCCTGTCGACCGAAATAGAGCGAAACGTACGCTCCGATGACCGGCGGCTCGGGACGATCGAGGGCATCCCAGCGCGGGCTGGACGACGCGGAGAGAGCGGCGTAGTTGTCGGTATCCTGCGCATGGGTGGATCGAGCCTGGATATGGATCTGCCAGTCGACCTCCGCCTCCGTTTTTGCCGTCGGGAGCGCGCGAGCCGGCGCCGGCTCGCCATCGAACCGCGCCAGCACATCGGCCGTAAACGGCGCCACGAGCAGCTGGTCCGATGCCACGGACGCCACGGCATACCCGACAAACGGCTGCATTGAGCCGGTGAAGGCGCTCCACGAGCCTGTAAAGGTTCGGATGTCCACCGTGCCGCCCGATGCCAGCCGTAGCTGCGGCCGGCTGACCGGGAAGTTGAAGGGCGTGCCTACGAAAGTCCACCCCGGATTCAGCGGAATCGCGTACTCGCCGGCGAGGGAGACCGATGTTGCGGGTCCGGTGGTGATCTCCCGGCCGGCCTCGCTGCTCGCCAGCCAGAACGCGGCGCCCGGGGCCATGGCGCCTGAGTTGGGGAATTCGCCGTAGGACTGGTCGGCGTTCAGGCCGAAGAGCCGCCAGCTGGATGGGTCGTAGTTGCCGAGGTCGTCCTGGAGGACGGCAGCCGGCGTGGTATTGTTCGCCACGACGGGAATCGACACGAGGCGGTAGGCGGACTCCGTGGAGCCGGTCACGGAGATCGGTTGGGAGAGCCCCTCGTCATCGCTTACGCGGACGTTGAAGTCTGCCGTATTCGCCGTGACACCATTCCCATCCGCCGCGCCGATGGCGTATCGCAGGCCCCGCAGGTTGACGTCGGTGCCCGGAATCGTGGCCTGCCACACATTGCCACCCGTGTTGCTCATCGTCAGCAACGGCGGCGTGGCCGAGTTGCTGCCCTGGGCATAAGCGACCAGCGCCAACGACGTGCCGCCGGTGGCGCTAATTGTGGCGGAGATGGTCAGGTCCTCTCCCGCGGTGGCTGAGGTGATGGGGGTGTGGGTGATGGTCGGAGGGTTGTTGGACTGCGCGTCGTAGCGCACGACAGCATCGAGCCACATCAGCCAGCCGTCATCCGCGTCCGACAGCCAGGAGGTGGACATGTTGATCCAGCCGCCGCTGGCGAGCTGTTCCCAGTCTTCCGCCACGAACCGCCCCAGGAAATCGGTCGAAGCGATCGCGATACTTTCGTAGACGGCCGAGCCGTAGGTGCCAAAATCGACGACGAGGAAAAAGTCGTCGGACACCGGAATGGGGTTGTCCAGCACATGGATGGTCGTAACCGCCGGCGTGCCGAGGTCTTCGTCGGCATCGACGAAAGCGTAACTAAAAATCTGGCCGCCGAGGAGCGTTCCCGGGCCGCCGGTGAGCGGGTCGACATCAAAGATCTCGACGGCATACTCTTCGGTGGTGACGTTATTTCCCTTATGGATAAAGGTCACCAGGATTTCCTCAACCGTCGCGTTCTCCGCATTGGATGGGAGGGCTAACCGGGTGGCCTTGGCGCGGTCCTCGAACGAGTTGGTCCCGTGGATCCAGCCGGTCGAACTCGGAAAAAGGGTGGATGAGGGGATGCGAAAGACCGTGTTGCTCCGCTGGTAATTGCGAAGGGTATCCCGCGCGACGCCCGGCGCACGCGCGGTGCGTGGGGCGGGTGGGGTTGTCGGGGCGATGGTCGAATGTGGGGTGGCGGTGATGACGGGCAGGGGACCCGACGCGGCCTTTTCCTGCGCCAGGGCAGGAGGCGCGAACGCGATGATCAGGAGCAGGATTCCGACCTGCGGGCGACAAACGAACAGATTCATAGTGCGTGCGAGGTCGACGGATGGTGCCAGAAATGCGAGAAGAGCAGACTCACTGGGCCAATTTACTGGGCCAATTCACTGGGCCAATTCACTGGGCCAATTCACTGGGGAAGAGCGGGTGGATTGGCGATCGCGTCACCACCGTCGGAATCCCCGCCGCCTTTCAGGAGGAGAAACGCGAGGCCCCCGACGGCCCCGGCGCCGAGGCCGGCCAGCACGTATTTGCCGGTGCTGCTTTTTTTGCGTCGCGGGTTGCTAACAACGGGCCGGGTAGCGGGCTGACTAGCAGGTTGCTGCGGCGGCGCCTGCACAACGGCCGGCGGCTGCGTTTGGGGCTCTGCCGATGGCGCGAGTTCCGTGTTGATTTCCGCGCGCACTTCCTGGATCATGGCCACGAAGTTGGGCGGGTCCATCGCGATGTCGGGCTCATAATCCGGTACCAGGTTCAGCAGCCGGCGAACGGATTCCCGGGCGTCGACCTCCAGGCCTTTGCCGATAAAACACAACCCCTTCAGCCGATAGGCCGTCCGTCGCTCCCCATCCGTCACGTCGGGCAGGGCGATACACTGGTCGATCAACGCGATCGTCGGGTCGAAAGCGCCGCGGGAGTAGAGTTGATTGGCCTCCACGAGCAGGTCGCTGCAACGCACCGCCTGGGCGCTGGCGGTCGTGGCGCACGCCAGCAGGGCCAGGGCGAGGATCATCGTTCGCGGCTGAACGGTGGAGTTGCGAATCCGCATGATCAGGTAGCGAATGGTGTCAGGTTGTCGAAAATGACAGCGGCGAAGCAAGAATTGTGCAAACTGAATTGCGGGCCAACAAACCGCGATGTGTTGGGGCTATTCCCGGTTGGCTTCGACGAGTGTAAAGGCTAACGGATCTTTCAGGTCTCCTTCCAGCGTCAGCGACCTGGGTCCTCCTTCCAGGCGATACCCTTCTTTTCGTACTTCGATGGTATGGTTGCCGGGATGGAGCTTGATGGTGCTGGGCGTGTGCGCTTCCCGCGAGACGCCGTCGACAAAAATTTCTGCGTTGGTAACGGGTGGGGAAACGACGGTCAGGGTGTATTCCGGCTCGAAATTAAACAAAATGAGGAGGTCTTTGTCGCCAGGTCGAATCACCACCTGTTTTTCCCAGGTGCCGAGCGCTGGGTTTGTGGCGCGCATCGTGTAGCGCCCGGGCGGCAGCCGGTCTTCGTACGCCGCCACATCGCCATCCAGTTTTTTATCTCCATTTACAAACAGCGACCCATAGGGGCGCACCACGACCCGTGTCGAGACTAGTTGCGCACGGAGTTGGGCTGAGAGGGTGGTTTTCTCCTGCGGCTTGAGGCTGCCGGTCCAGTTCTGATAGCCATCGAGCCGCAGCTGAACCGGATACGTGCCGGCGGAAAGTCCAGGTACCTTCAGCGGTGTCGTGCCCTGGCGCTGGCCGTCGAATACGACCTGCGCGCCGGACGGGGTAGAGGTGATCGTGACTTCATAAACAACATTGCCGCCCTGCTCGGGACGCTCGATAGGGGCCTGTCCGCCGGGATTCGGTTCGGCCTGGGACGGAGTGGACGACGGCGTGCCAGAGGCGGCCCCTTCGAACTCCGCGCCGGCCGTCCCGTTGTCGGGAACAGCAAGAGCGCCATCAGCCAGGGTGGACGAGGGGGTTGTATCTCCCGTTTGCTGCGTCGCGGGATCCTCCCCCATGAATCGAAACAGGCCAAAGGCAACGATCACCACGGCCAGTGCGGCAACGGCAAAAAGCAGGATACGCCCTCCCGCCGGCCGCGTGGCGGCCGCATCTCGTCCGGGAGGCAACGTCGCGAGTTCCGGCACCGCAGCCGCGCGGGCGTTGTTCATCGGGCGCGGTGGTGGGGGCGTGAATTTCGGTGCGTCAGCCGGCGTGAACATAACGGTTTTGTCAATCGCCACAGGGCGCGCCGGCGTTTTCGCCGGGGCAGGACGCTGCTCGGTCTCAAACGCTTCGATCGCCTCGCGCATGGCGCGGGCGCTCTGGTAGCGTTTGTCCGGGTCTTTTTTGATCGCCCGCATCACAATAGCTACCAGCCCGGGCGGCATATGCTGGTTGAACGTGTCGGGCGATGGGATTTGCTCTTCGGCGACGGCCTTCATGATCGAATAGGCCGAACTGCCCGCGTTGAAAGGCATCCGGCCGGCGAGCATCTGGTAGAGCGTCATGCCGAGCGCGTACAGGTCGCCCCGGTGATCGACCTTGCTCAGGGCTTCGGACTGCTCGGGAGGCATGTAATACAGCGTCCCGCCGGTAACACCCACCCGAGTCATCATCGAAGAGCTTTCTTCCTGGATCTTGGCCAGCCCGAAATCACTGATCTTGACGTCCCCCCGTTCGGTGAGGAGGATGTTGGCGGGCTTAATGTCCCGATGGATGATATTCGCCTCGTGCGCCACTTCGAGCGCATGGAGGCTCTGCTTGATGATCGGAAGCGCCTGCCTGGGTTGGAGGATGCCCTGGCGTTCGATCAGATGGCCGAGCGTCCCGCCGCCCACATACTCCATCACTATAAACAGATGGGAGTCGATGTGACGGAAAGCATACACGTTGACGATGTTCGCGTGCTGGAGCCGGCCGAGCACCCGGGCTTCCGACTTGAATCGCCACAAAAACTCCTCGTTCGTCGCCACGCCGGGGTTCATCACCTTCAAGGCCACTACCCGGTCTAGCGAGGTGTCGAGGGCTTTGTACACAATACCCATCCCCCCATGCCCTAGCACGGCCTCGATCGCATAATTCTCGATGGACTGACCAATCATCGTACTTTTAGACCAGGGATCCTGTGGTGGAACGATGCTGAATGGGTGCTCAGGGGGATGTACGAAGATACAACACGAGGTGTTGGCAAAAAGGTGAGGACAGGATATTGTGTCTTCGATGCCGGGTTCAAGTTCCGGAAGATAACGTATTCGAGTCCGATCCGAATCCTGCGGAGGAAGGAAAAAAGCACCCCGGCCCTCCGCGAGCGGCCCCGTACCGCAGGAAGTTTTTCTTTGACGCCGGCGGCTTGTCCGTTGACTGTCGAGTTTCGTTGGCAGATATTCACGACAGCACGCTCGGAACGAACATTGCTTCCAGGTCACATTCTCGTCCAGAGCGCACGGTTAGATATTTTGTAGTAAGCCGATCTTTGCGCATTTTCGCGGTCCTGCCTGAAAGCTCCTAAGGGCTACTGGGTATAGAAGTAGTGTAGTGTTCATTCAATTCATTTGACCCGTTCCCCGGGGTCGTTGCCTGATGTCTATGCGTCAGCTTGTACGTTCGTTTTTGCTCACACGTCGTTGCTATTCTCGTAGCGCTCTCCCTGGTGGACTCGCACTCGTCGTTTTTCTTGTAGCCGCGTTCGCGCCTCCCGCGGAGGACTCCGCGAACCGCGTCGATCCTGAAAAGAAGCTGGCCACGGTCTCGAAGGTGCCGGCGTACGAAGCCATTTTACTTGGCGAGGCGGCGCTGTGGCCCGGTAAATCAACGATGCCGGCGACGGACGACAGCCTCAAATACGCCCGCTGGGTGGACTCGGTGCACGCCGCACTGGATCTGGAGGAGCGTTTCCCGTCCGCGAACACGTGCGCGAACTGCCATCCCGATCACTTCAAAGAGTGGTCCGTTTCGTCGCATGCTTATGCCCAGCTGAGCCCGGTATTTAATGCGATGCACGGGAAGATCCTCAAGCTCACCAACGGGACCAATGGGGACTTCTGCATCCGGTGCCACACGCCAGTGGGGATGAACTTGGGCGAGCCGGAGTACATGACGAACATGGATCGTCATCCCACGTCGCGCGAAGGCATAACCTGTATTGCCTGTCACCGAATATCCGAAGGCTACGGAAAAGTCAGCGGCCGCCTGGCCATTGTGGAGGGGGATATTTTTGACCCGGTGTTTGGTTCGCTCGGCAATGAGATCCTGACGGAGGTTACCGCCGACGACAGCGGGTACAGCGTCAACACCGAGCGCGGTAAGTCGGGGCGTTCCATCCACACCGATGCGAAGCAACTCCCGCAGATCACTACCTCGGCTTTTTGCGGTGCCTGCCACGACGTCAATCTGGTAAACGGGTTTCGGCTGGAGGAGGCCTTTAGTGAGTACAAAGCGGCGGACGCGGCCCGGAATAATATATCCTGCCAGGACTGCCACATGGGTCTCGAGCCCGGAAAGGCCTCTGGCTACGCCACCGGACCTGCCGCCATCGTAGGGGGTAAGCCGACCCGCGACCGCAAGCGCACGAACCATATGTTCGCCGGCCCGGACTATTCGATCGTCCACCCCGGCTTCTTCCCGCACAACGTGCGCGCCGCGGAGATGGCGACGATCCGAGAATGGCTCACCTTCGAAACAGAAGCCGGCTGGGGAACGGACGCCTTCGAGGACAACATCCCGGCAGGGTTCGTTTTCCCGGAGCGTTGGACCTTCGCCGATGACCGGTACGACGCCCGGGAAATTCTCAACGAGAATCAGGTGTTGTTGGATAAGATCGCCGAGCAGCGCCTGACGATCCTGCGTGTCGGCTACGTGCTCGGAGACGTCGAACTGGAGAAGTCGGGGCCTGGCGGCATATCGTTCAAGGTAGAAGTGTCGAACGGCACCGACGGCCACAACGTACCCACCGGGTTCGACGCCGAGCGCCTCGTCTTCCTCGAAGTCACCGTAACCGACGCGAATGGCAACGTCGTTTTTGTGTCCGGCGATCGGGACCCGAACGGCGACGTGCGCGATCTCCACTCGATCTACGTCCACAACGGGGAATTGCCGCTGGACAAGTACCTGTTCAGCCTGCAGTCGAAGTTCCTCACCCGCATGATCCGTGGCGGCGAGCGAGAGCAGGTGCTGGCCGTCAACTACTCGCCCGATCCGTTGCCGTTCTTGCGCCCGTCCACGCGTTCTACCGTGCTGCTGGGGCGGCCTACCGGCGCGCGAAAACACAGGGCTACAATTGCTCCGGGAGACAGTCAGTGGCCGGAGTATGTCGTCTCGCGGTCCGATCTCATCGGGAGCACGCCACCCTATCGCGCGCAAATCCGGCTGATTGCACAGATGGTGCCGGTGAACCTCGTCGCCGAGATCCAGGATGTCGGTTTCGACTATTACATGTCGCCCAGAACCGTGGCGACACGTGTCGCCGAAGGCGCTCAGGTCCTGTGGGAACGGGAAGTCATGTTGAGCGCTCAGTAACGCCGCGTTCGAAGCGTCCCGTCATTCATTCCGGCATCTCGTTACCTATTCGTCTATGCCACTACCCATCTGTCGCGCAAACGCATCGTTTACCTCTCGCCTCCTTGCCGGGCTCTTCATCGGCGTGTTTAGCCTTGTGCCGGCCTCGTCGGCCCGTGCCCAGGATCATGGCGGCGAGGACGAAAGTAATAGCCGTTATTCAGATGAGCCTATCCCGCTTGCCATCCTTCCAGATCGCCCAAAGCCCATTTTTGAGCTGGGAGAGCCGTTTTTAGGCACCGGGACGCTGAAGAAAGGGATGCGTATGCCGACGGGGGCGGTGTGGCAGCCGGCGCTGATGGCGTTCGGCACACTCCGTTCCGCCGTCCAGGGGTTAAATAGGTCTGTGGGGGATCAGGACATCAACCTCACGGAGGCGGCCTTCCGCTTCGACCTGTTTGGGAATCTGTACCTCACATCGACCGAGCGCGTGCTGGTGGGATTCCGACCACTCGACCAGGACGGGCGCTTCACACGATACACGCTTGCATCCAGCGCCGAGTCGACGGAGGAAGACTTCGAAGAGGAGTTAAATTTCGGGGTGCGGACACTCTTTTTTGAGGGAGATCTGGGCGAACTGTTTCCGGCGGCAGACTGGCGCGACAGTAAAGGCCTGGATATCGGGATTTCGGTGGGCCGGCAGCCGCTGAGCTTTCAGGAAGGCCTGCTGTTGAATGAGGACGCGATCGACATGGTCGGCCTCACGAAAGCGAATATGCGATTCGGCGCGCTCGTCAACATGCGCGCCACGCTTCTCTTTGGTTGGGGGGATATCGACCGCACCGTGGGTGCCGGCGAAGGCGCGAACGGCGCAAATCGGGGCGATAAGTCCGCCATGTTGTTCGGCCTCTTTACCGAAACCGACACCCGCAAACGGACGGTCGAGGCGGACGTGGCCGTTGTCCTGGCGGACGATCTGGAGGGGGATGGCGCTTATGCCGGGCTCTCGAGCATCCGGCGCATCGGCCGCTTCAACAACGTGTGGCGCGCCGTCGCATCGGGGGTAATTGGCGAGCAGGGCATTCATACCGGCAACGGCGTCATCCTGACCGATCAATTTTCGTGGACGCCCCACCATACCCACAACCACGTCTACATCAGTGGGTTCGTCGGGCTAGGGGAGTTCCGCTCGGCGGCACGGGGTCCGTCTACAGGCGGGCCGCTCGGAGGGACCGGCCTGCTCTTCGCCTCGGTGGGGCTCGGGCGGTTTGGAGCGCCGCTGGGCAACCAGCCGGACTATGCCTACGGGGGAAGTATCGGTTACCAGCTCTTTTTTAAGGGCACCCGTCAACAGGTCATCGTCGAAGTCGGGGGGCGATCCAATTACGACGTACAAGGATTGGTTCAAACCGATGCTTTTGGCGGAACGGCCCGATATCAGGTGGCCCTGCTCCGTCGGGGGGTGCTCCTCGTCGATGGGCTTGTTGTTTCTACCACCGAGGGCGATGTGACCACGGGTGCGCGTCTGGAACTGGTAATTCAACTATGAATGTGCGCTGGATGCCCGCGACGATGGTCGCCTGGATGCGAACCTATGCCGGGCTGATCCTCCCGGGCGCGGTCATCCTTGGCCTGGCAATGGCTTACCCCGCCCTGCGCGCCCTGGCCCTGGTACCCGCGCAAGAAGCGGATTCCCCCTATCTTCGCACCGACCCGGAAAAGATCGTTCTCTCGACCACGGACGATCGGGTGCCCTGCGGCGAGTGTCACAGCCTCGAATACGATACCTGGAAAAGTACCCCTCACGCGAGCGGGTTCGACACGATGCACCGCTCCGAGCAGGCGCAGGGCATTCTCGAACGCATGGACTTCCGCCTGTCGAAACGCGAGAGCCTCTGCCTGACGTGCCACTACACCGCGGAAGTACGCGACGGCGAAGCGCGTGCGATCGCGGGGGTCTCCTGCGAGTCGTGCCACGGCGCCGCCAGGGACTGGCTCGACCAGCACAACGACTACGGTGGCGCGACCCACGATACCGAATCGGATGCCCATCAGGCGCAGCGCGTGCAGGCCAGCATCGCCGGCGGGATGCTGCGTCCCTCGGACGACATCTACGCCGTGGCGGCCAATTGCTTTGAGTGCCACACCGTGCCGTCCGAGAAGCTCATCAACGTGGGCCGGCACCCGAGCGGCAGCAAGCTCGAACTGACGGAGTGGTCGGGCAAGATCAGCCACAATTTCTTGCAGGCGCAATGGAGCAACGACGAAAGCAACCGTCCTCGGACGCCCGAGCGGACGCGTTTGCTGTATGTCGTGGGCAGGATGCTCGATTATGAGTACAGCATCCGTGCCGCCGCCGTCTCAACGGAGGCCGGCAGTTATGCCAAGGCCATGGAGCGCCGCGTCGCTTCGGCCGTTCGCGAAATCGAACAGATCATGCTCGCGAGCCCGATCGAGGAAATCGGCGAAATCCTGCGCCTGCACAAGGACGTCCGCCTGGTCCCGAACAACAACGCCTCGTTGATGGCCATCGCCGAAAGGATTCGGGACGCCGGCCAGCGCGCCAGCGCGCGCCTGGATGGAAGCACCCTCGCCGCGCTCGACCCCATCATCGCAGGCGGGACCGCCGAGCCATCGGATGTGCCAGTTCCCTCGGAGGAAACGGTCGCCGAGATCGTCCCCAATGCCGCCACGATTTCGGACCCCTCGGCCCCATCTCCGGACCCGGACCCGCCGACGGCTGCGCCCCCCGTCACGCCACCGCCGGCCTCACCGGTCGCCGCCATACGTGTTTCCGGCGAGCTGAGGAGTAAGCCGGCCTGGTTTCCCGCCGAGACCTTCGAGGTGACGATCCCCGGCTGCAATTGCCACGGCGGGGCGGAAGACTGGTTGTTTGACGATGCGCACAGCCGCAGCTCCGAACCCGTGGCGAACGGCTCGTCGAAAGCACTCCAGATTGCCCGGGTGTACGGGTTGACGCCGGCTCAGATGAAACAGGGCGACCAGATCTGTATGCAGTGCCACGGCACCATTGAGTCTGGCATCGGCAGCGCGGCCGTGTTTGAAAGCGTGGGGTGTGAAAGCTGCCATGGCCCGAGTTCGGGCTACTTCACGCCCCACAAGCGGGGGCAAGGATTCCAGAAAGGACTAGTCGATCTGCGCGACGTGGAAGTTCGCGCTGCAAACTGCGCCCGCTGTCATCACATTACCGACGAGCGACTGCTGGCATCCGGGCATTCGTCCGGCAGTGGGTACGACATCCGCGAGGGCAACGCCGCGATAAAACACTGGCCGGATCCTGAACTCGAGCGGCCGGCGCAACCCGATATCGACGAAAACGCGCTCAGTGCCGCGTTTGACCGGATCAAGCAGCAACGCCCGGTCCCCTCCGTGGATGTGGTGCGTGCTCCCGATCCGCCGCCGACAGCGGCCCGGCCACCCGCCGCCCCGGCCCGAGCGATCGAGGCCTCGACCACGGCCGGCGATCCGGTAGTGAGCGCCCCGCCCGTCCCGCCGCGTCCGCGCCCGGTGGCGCGTGGCCTTCCGGCGGCGCCCGCGACCAGCCCCGACATTCAGCTCCCGCCCCTGCCGGCTGTTGCGGATTCCGTCGCCGCCGAAGAGGTGTTACGCATCGTCAAGCAGCGGCTCGAAGCCGTATACAAAGCCCTGGGCCGGAATGAGTAAAGAACCACGCTCGACGGCGACGATCAAGGTGGATGCGCCGAAAAACTTGTTTGACGACCGGTGGTCGGGGTTTGGGAATCAGTCGGGCATCAAACGATTCTCGAATCAGCTCAGCTCGGCCGAGCTGATGAAGCTGGATCTGTTTAAGGACTTCGACGCCCCGGCGCTTGACGCGATCGCGCACGACATCTCGGTGGCGACGTGGGAGCAAGGCGCCATCCTGTTCGAAGAGGGCAGCTACCTGGATCTCGCCTTTTACGTGCTCTCCGGAAGGGTCGAGGTGTACATCGACAAGCTCCGTAGGGATACGGCGCGCCCGATCTTCAACAGCACGGTGCTCACGGGGTCTGAAAACGTCGCGCCGGCTACTGCGGCGCCGATGCCGCAGCCCGGGCACAATCGTCCGATCACGTTCCTGTCCAACATGGACGTCGACATCCCGCGCGGAGAGTCGATGTCGCTGGGCGCCGGCGAAATCTTCGGCGAGATCGGGAGCCTGAACGGGTGGCCGCAGTCCGCCACCGCGCGCGTGGCCCAGGAAGCGACTCTCATCCAGATCCGTCTGCCGGCGCTCCGCGAGCTGAAAAAACGATCCGACACCTTTAAAGCGACGCTTGATGCGCTGTACCGGGAGCGTGCGTTGATGAGCCAGCTCGTCAACACCCCTCTGTTTGAGCAGGTCGATCGCGCATTCATGCAGCGGTTGGCCGGACGCGTCGAGCTGGTTTCTCTGTCGCCCGGTGATCGGTTCATGGAGGAAGGCGCCCCCGTGCACGCCGTGTACATGGTGCGCTCGGGCTTCATCCAACTGGGGCAGACGATCGGCGAGCGCGAAGCGACCGTCACCTACCTCAGCAAAGGGATGACGCTGGGCGAAATCGAACTGCTGCTGGACGGGATCGACACGGCGCTGTTCTCCGCGACTTCGGTAGGATACAGCGAACTGGTGCGCATCGATCGGGGCGACCTGCGAGAATTGCTGGAGACCGAGCCGACGGTGACGCGCCAGCTGTGGGAAGCCGCCGTGCAGCGGATTCAGGACACCGGGTACACGCGCAAACGGCCGGACAAGGCCGCGCTGATCGAATTTGCCCTCGAGAAGGGCCTCGTTCAGGGCAACAGCATGCTCGTGATCGACCTTGAGGTGTGCACGCGGTGTGATGACTGTGTCGAGGGATGCGCCAGCACCCACGGCGGCCGGCCTCGTTTTGTCCGCGAGGGCGATACGTACGGAAATTTTATGATCGCCCGCTCGTGTTATCACTGCGAAGACCCGGTCTGCCTCATCGGATGCCCCACCGGCGCCATTCGGCGGACCAACGTCGCGGAGGTGGTCGCGATCGACGACGACCTGTGTATCGGCTGCGGAAATTGCGCCAACAAGTGTCCATACGACGCCATCGTGATGCACGACACCGGCACGACTTGGCCGGACAGCGCGACGCCGGCCTGGCTGCGGGGGCGCGATCGGAAGGTGGCGAGTAAGTGTGATTTGTGCCACACGTCGGACGCCGGCCCCGCCTGCGTCAACAGCTGTCCGCATTCGTGCGCCTTTCGCATCGGCAGTCTGGACGATTTTCAAACCCTGCTGGCCAGCACGGATGTTCACTTACAAGTGGCGGCCCGATGAGAAAAACGGCGATCTACCAGCGCAAACGTGTGAACACGCCGGGCTGGCTCAACATCTGGGTCCAATCGCCGACATGGCTGCTGGGCTTTCTGGCGGCCGTCGCCGTTTGCGTCGCGGTGTACGGCGCCAATGCCCTGTGGGGCCGGTTCGATCCGGGCAACGCGTGGGGCATGGGGTATGGCATCGCCGCCTCCGTGCTGCTCGTCGCACTGTCGCTCTACGGGTTGCGACGCCGGGTCGTGCGTGTGGCGCGGCTGCAGCGGGCCTGGTTCTACCTCCAATTTCATGTGTATGGCGGCGTGCTTTTTCTCCTGCTGGTCCTCATGCACACCCATTTCAGCGTGCCTGATGGCGTCCTGACCAGCCTGCTCTGGGTGCTGAGTCTCTGGCTGGTGGGGAGCGGACTGGTGGGGATTGTCCTTCAAAAGTGGATCCCGCGTCTCCTCACGGGGGGCCTATCGACGGAGGTCAATTATGCTCGCATCGCCGAGCTGCTCGAAGGGCTCCAGAAGGACGGCGCGGCGCTGGCAGCTACGGCCTCCGAACGGGTTCAGGCGCTGTATCGGGATCGGGTGGCGGGTCAACTCCAGACGATTCGTCCGCGGATGGCCTATTTTATCGACCCCGCCGGCCATATCCAGCGGCATAGCGCCTTTTTCGAAGCAACCCGTAAATTCCTGGCCGGCGAGGAGCGCCAACAATTCGATGCCCTGGCCGCGCTGTATCGCGCCAAGCTGGAGCTGGATGCGCACGCTACACTCCAGCGCGCCCTGCGCTCCTGGCTGGTGCTTCACATCCCCGTTGCGATGGCGCTGATCGTGCTGCTGGCCGCGCATGTCGTCACCGTACTGTATTATTGAATGCGTTACGCGTTGAACGTTTTTCCGTTATAAGGCCAACAAATAACGCCAATGGCAGAGGAAAATTCAGGAAGAAAGGGCCTATTTGGGAAGTTTGGCTTTCCGGTGGCCACCCGATATCCGGCGCGGCGCCGGCGGATGACCCTGTACCTGGCCGGTTCACTCGGTGCGCTAGCGCTGGCGATCCTTTTTGCCTTCGACGCGGCCTTCTCTGACGGGTCGTTTGTTTCCAATGGGCCCCTCTCGTCGAACCACGCCGGCTTTGGAGGGGATTGCGCCAGTTGCCACACCCCGTCGATGGGAGTGGAGGACACCAAGTGCGCGGTTTGCCACGAGAAATTTGGCGATGACCTGGGCCTGCATTCCCTGGATGCCCACTATGTCTACCGTTCGGGCGACTATAGCCGCATCGTGCCGGCGTCCACCGAGGCGACGTGCGCCTCATGCCACCGCGAACACGAAGGCCCCCGCGCCGACATCTCGGCCGTGAATGATGTGTCCTGTGCGCAATGCCACGAGGTGGACTCGTTTGAAGAACACCCCCAGTTCGACGCCGTGACGGAACGGACGGCCGACGCCGCAAATCTGCATTTTTCCCATTCGCAGCACGTGAGCGAGTTGCGACGCAAGGAAGATCTCGCCGACATCGAACAGACCTGTCTCTATTGCCACAATGCCGACGCCGAGGGCAAGGGCTTCGAGCCGATCCAGTTTGATGCCCATTGCGACGCCTGCCACCTGACCACGAGCACCGCCACGCCGTTTGTCGAGGTAACGTCCGGGGCGTCTCCCGGAGTGCGGACGCTCCAGGCGATCGCCGGCGCCCAGGCGGCCGGCAACCGGTGGGCCTACTTCACGAATCCCGACGAATTCCAGGCGCGGGGCACCACGCTGCGGAAGCGCCCCGTGTATCATGCCGATCCCTGGGTGCTCGAAAACCTGCGTACCCTGCGCCAGGCGCTTTACCCCTCCAGCAACCTCGCCGACCTGTTGACCACGTCGGCCGACGTGGATCCCCGCGATGCGCACCTGTTGTATGGCGAAGCGATCGAGACCCTGCGTTCCTACATCGATGAACTGCGTAACCAGCCCGATCGGGCCGTGCAAACGGAACTTGAGCAGGCCGGCGCGCTCCTGACGCGGGTGGAACGCCAGCTGGCCGACCCGCTGCGGCTCCGGGATGAAACCCAGTTCATGGTCAGCGCGGCCGAATTAAACCCCGCCCTCACGCCGGCGCAGGTAAAGGCCTACGAGCACGTGGTCGACGAATTGACGATGCCCTGTCAGACGTGCCACGTCGTTGAGAAAGCTACCATCAAACGCGTACAGGCGGATCAAGGCACGTACATCCGCTCCGAGTTTAATCACCGCGCGCATATCATCCAGGCGCGCTGCCTCGATTGCCACGGCGAACTCCCCATACGCCAGTTCGCGGCGATCGACAGCATCCCGTCGCCTGAAGTCGATCGCGCTGAAATCCACAATCTTCCCGGCATCGCGACCTGCCAGACGTGCCACGCAACGGATAAGGCGCCGGATACGTGTCTGACATGCCACGCCTTCCATCCCGACACCGCGCAGCGCTCCAACCTGTTGCAGTATCTGGAGTAGCCGCATTCACAGGGTGACCGACGACGAAATCGTATGACAGCCAGGCTTTTCTCGAAAACCGGCGCACTCGCCGGCACAGACTATCAGATCGGGCGGGAGGCCGTGATCGGGCGGGATGCGCAGTGCGACCTCATCCTCTTCCCTCACACGATTTCCAGCCGGCATGCCCGCATTTTTTATAAGGAAGATGCTCGCGCCTACTTCATCGAGGATCTGGGCAGCAGCAACGGCACGTTGGTGGACCGGATACCGCTCGGTGAAGCTGTTCGGCTCGGCCCGCTCCATGTGATTACGTTCGCGAGCGACATCCATTTTATCTTCCAGGTAGGCGCGCCAGCCCCCTCCGTTGCCCCCCGCCCGACTCCCGCCCGTCCCGCCGCGAGCCGAGCCACTGGAACTACTCCGGGCAGCCCGCCCCTTCCCGCTTCGAGCCGCGGCACTGGAACTACGCTGGGCAGTCCGCCCGTCCTTCCGTCCCAGGGGATTGCTTCCTTTGGACCGGACGATCCGGGGATGCGCACCAGCATGGGGCAATCGTTCGCGGCGCTGCCGGACCTGCCCGGCATGAACGAGGATCCCCTGCCGCCAGCCACTGCCCAGCCCGCAGCGCTGCCGGACCTGCCCGGCATGAACGAGGATCCCATGCCGCCAGCCACTGCCCAGCCTGCGGCGCTGCCGGACCTGCCCGGCATGAACGAGGATACCATGCCGCCAGCCACTGCCCAGCCCGCGGCGATCCCGTTTGTTCTGGAGCTGGGTCTGGGCGATGGAAAGGAATCTCGCCTGACGCTGAATCCCGGCAAATACGTCCTCGGCCGGGGGCAGGCGTGCAACATCGTCGTGGCAGACAGTTTTGTGTCGACGCGGCATGCGGAGCTCATCGTCACCGATTCGAGCGTCGAGATCATCGATCTCAAGAGCAGCAACCACACGTATGTCGACGATGTCCAGATCAGCCAGCCCACCCGTTTGACCGTTGGCGCCCGGCTTCGTTTTGGGCCAAAAGCGACCGCGGTGCTGCGCTGAGCCGGCGTGGCCATCACATCGGATTATACCCCACACGAAGACGGATAGCGACGCATGGAGCTCCCTGAGGTACTGGATCTACTGGTGGTTGGCGGTGGGCCGGCCGGCACCGCTACGGCGTTTCGCGCGCGCGAGCTCGGACTCTCCGTCCTGGTCCTCGATTACGATGACCTGATGAAGCGTATTCGCGACTACGCCAAGGAAAAGCTGATCCTGCCCCATTTCGGCGGCGGGGACCAGATGCAGTTCCCCGCCGGCGGACCCCTCGTGGCGGCGCTACAGTTTGGCCCGATCGACAAGGACGACATGTGCAGCCGGTGGCAGGGCCTGTATCGTGAGCATGCGATCCCGACAAAAATCGGGCTGGAACTCACGAGCATCAGCAAACAACCCGGCGGATTGATTCGTGCGAAGACCTGGAATCATCGGACTCGGCTGGAAGAGACGTTCACCGCGCGCCATCTTGTTCTGGCCATCGGCCGGGGCGTGCCCCGGCGGTTCGACATCCCCGGCGACACAGCAGGAATCACGTATCGGCTTGACGACGCGCAGACCTATATCGGCGAGCCGGCGTGTGTGATCGGCGGCGGGACATCGGCTGCCGAAGCGGTCATCGCGATCTCAAACGCCAAAGCCGCCGCTGGCGACGCGTGTCCGGTCTACTGGTCGTACCGTGGCAATAGCATGCCGAAGGTGTCCCGCGCGTTGTCGGAAGTGTTTTTCGAGGCCTACCTGGGCAACGGCAATATCCGGTATTACCCGCATAGCGAGCCCGTGGCCGTGTTGGTGGGGCCGGACCGACAGGAGTATGTGTCGATTCGAGTCGATCGCCGGCTCATCGAAGGCCGGTCGATCGAGACGACGCACCTGGAGTTTCCGAAGACGCAGTGTATCGCGTGCATCGGCGAGGACATCCCCGAGGCGTTCCTGGAGAGTCTGGGGATCACGATGGTGGAGGGCGGGGCCAGGGGCAAACGGCGTATGGCGGTGACGCCGCTGCTGGAAACGCAGGTGCCCGATGTGTTTATGATCGGTGACATTCTGAGCCCGGTCTATCTCGAAGCCGACGACCATCGCGCCGACGCCACGACGTTTCGGGAGGTGCGCCGCGCCGGCAACATCAAGGCGGCCCTGCGCGACGGCGTGTTCATCGCGGAGGTGATCCGGCAGAAGGTGGATGGCCGCTCGAAAATCGATGTTGCTCTGCGGTTCGTCGAGGATGCCACACCGGGCGAAAGCGAGGCGATCCCGGAAGAAGTGCGACAGAGCGCGTCGTTTTTGCGGCCGGCGGACGACGACACGGCTCGCGAAGTAGCGGCGCCGCGGCTCGTCCGCATCACCCTCGCGGGAGTCGAGGAAGACGAGTACCTGCTGAACTTGGGCGCGGACACCCCCATCGGCCGCGCCGACTCCAATACGATTGTCGTCTCCGATGAAGGGTCCATGGCCGACCGTCACGCGACGATCCGGAACACCGAGAAGGGCTTTTTTCTGCGCGACGAAGGCAGCAAGGCGGGTTCGTTCCTACAACTGACGGCCGGCGAACTGCGCCCGCTCTCGAGTGGCGATTTGCTCCAACTGGGGCGGCAGTTCCTGGTGTTTAACCGGCAACCGAACGGCTGGCTTTGCCTGCACTACGACCACAACGGGACGGTGGTCGGCCGGCACCTGCTCTCCGAGGGCACGGTGGTCCTCGGGCGCGATGCCCCCGATATTGTACTCGCCGCCGACGACCGGATGCTCTCGCGTCGGCATCTGGCGGTGCAGGTGAAGGGGGGCGAGCTGGCGGCCAAGGATCTCAATAGCCTCAACCGCACCTACCTGCGCATCCGAGCGGAGTATCCGATCCGGCATGATGAAGTGATCCGGCTCGGGCAGTCGCTGTTCCGATTCAGCGAGCGTCAGCGCGAGCCGGCGAAGGAGGTCTCGTTTATCCAGCCGGCACCCGCCAGCGTTCCGGTCCAGCCGGCGCCCGAATCCATGGCGCCAGCCGGGTCACCGAAGCCTGTCGCCGCTCCGGACGCGCCGGCTGTAACCTTCCTGGGTAAAGGAGGCCCGTTCCCGATGTCGGCTGCCGGCACCGTCCTGAGCACGGCGCGCCAGCATAATATCCCGATCAATTACGAGTGCGAGAGCGGTCGGTGTGGCTACGACCCGGTGCGCATCGTGTCTGGCGCCGAGCATCTGAACGCGTTGGACGAAGATGAGGAGGGGTGGACGATTTCGGAGGTGTGTAAGCTAAAATCTGGCGAACACCGGTTGGCCTGCATGTTGCGCGTGAAAGGCCACGTCGTGGTGCAGATCGTAGAGAAGTAGGGGACGCGGCTCAGGTGAGGCGATCCTGGATGAAGCGGACGTTCGCGCGGGTGTCTTCCTGGAAGCGCTCGTCGCGGCCGCTCGTTTCGAGGATGAACCACTTGTCGTAGCCGATCTCCTGGCAGGCGTCCGCCACGCCGGCGAAGTTGACCCCGTGTTGAGCCGGCCCGCCCAGCATCGCGCCCATCGGATCCTCCAGGCCGAGGGTCTCCTTGATGTGGATCTCGCAGATCCGGTCGTTACCGAGCAGGCGGATCTCGGTGGGGACGTCGTATCCGTAGGCGGTGGAATTTCCCACGTCGTAATAGACCTGCACCATCGGCGAGGCGACGCGGTCCAGGATCTCCAGATTTTGTTCGGCCGTGAGGGTGTTTTCGAGGCCGAGGACCACGCCGGCGTCTTCTGCCCGCGGCGTGATCTGGCGGAGTGCCTCTACGACCCGCGTGACCCCCGGGGCGTCGAGTTCGTAGACGCTAAAAGCGCTTTCGCCGATGCGCCGAAATTCGCCGAGGCTGTCCTTTAGCCGCAGATCCCCATTCCCGAAAAACGCCACCAGCACACAGGAAGACCCAAGCGCGGCGGCGGCCTCGACGGCGTCGATGACGTAGACGGTGGACTGAGGTTCGGACTTCAGCGGGATCCGGTTGAGGATGCTGCCGGCGGCGACGGATGGGAACGTGATGCCGTGTTCGCGGCCGAGGTCCAGGTAGCGCTCCCGCACAGCGTCGATGCGGAGGGGCATGAAGTCCGGCCGGGTACCCACGCTTACCTGGATGCCGGCGAGGTGGGCGGCTTTGGCCTTCGGGATGTCGTCCGGGTCGCACGAGCGGCCGAGGTTCCAGTCGCACATTCCGATCGGGTTGGCGGCGAAACGAGCGGCAAAGGTCGCCCTGGACAGTGCGAGGGTGGCGACGGTGGCGCTCGTGGTCTGAAGAAAGCGGCGGCGGGAGACGCGCATGGCGGTTTCGGGTTCGGAGTTCGGGGTTCAATGTATGACGCCAATCGTATTATACAGGCCTGACTGGAGGCTAACTCACATATTCGGAGACATTACGCACGATTTTTCCGGTCAAAACCACATCTTCGTGCGATTGCCGGCCCCCCGGAGTTTGGCTACGTTATGTACGCGTTCATCAGCACATGGGAATGCGGCCCTCTATCGCCCGGAAGCAAGCATCGGGCGCACTGCCTGCCGGGCCTCGTTTCGGCGGATGAACCCTCTCCACCTTTTGAAGCATCCCATGATCAGTGGGCGGTCAGGCATGGCCTCTTTCCTTGCCTCCCCGGCGAGCCGATCCCCTTCCCGTATCCCGGCGGGCAGGGGATCGTCATTTTATGGAGAACGGAAGGTATCTGGAAACGCATCGGGTGAAAAATCCCATACGCCCGGGAGGAACAGGTAGACGATGAGGGTGACGATGACGATGGAGATGAGGTTGAGTCCGAAGCCGGCGCGGATCATATCCGCCATCCCCACATAACCCGATCCGAACACCACCGCGTTTGGTGGGGTGGCTACCGGCAGCATGAAGGCGCAGGAGGCCGCCAGCGTGGCGCCGATCATCAGGATATAGGGGTGCACGTCCAGCGAGAGCGCCATCGCCGCGAGCACCGGCAGCATCATGGCCGTTGTCGCGAGGTTGGACGTGATCTCCGTCAGGAAATTGACGCTGGCCACCACCACGATCAGCAACACGAGGAGCGACACCCCTTCGAGCAGGGTCATCTGCTGGCCGATCCACAGGGCCAGTCCCGTAGCCTGGAAGCCGTTGGCGATGGCCAGTCCGCCGCCAAAAAGCAGCAGAATGCCCCAGGGGAGCTTGACGGCCGTCTCCCAGTCGAGGATCTTGCCGCCCTGCGCCCGTGACGCCGGCAGCAAAAAGAGCGCGATGGCGCCGGCGATGCCGATGATGGTGTCGTCGAGCGCCGGCATGAACCTCACCAGCAGAAACGAGCGGGTGATCCAGGCCAGGGCGGTGCCGGCGAACACGAGCAGCACCATCTTTTCCTCGAACGTAAGCGGTCCCAGCGCCCGCAGCTGAGCGCGGATTTCGGTGCGGCCGCCGGGGATGGCGGTTTGCCGCAGCGGGAAGACGACGCGGGTGAGGTAGGCCCAACACAAAACAAGGAGGATGATGGAGATGGGCAGGCCGAGTACGATCCATCGCGCGAAGGTGATCTCGACCCCGTAGGTCTCTCGGATGACGCCGGCGAGCACCAGATTGGGCGGCGTCCCAATCAGCGTGGCGATCCCTCCGATCGAGGCGCTGTAGGCGACGGCCAGCATCAGCGCCTTGCCAAAAAGGGCCGTCTCGTTCTCGGGCGTCCCCGGATGATCCTTGAACTGGGCGACGATGGCCATCGCGATCGGCAGCATCATGACGGCCGTGGCGGTGTTCGAGATCCACATGGAAATAAACCCCGTCGCCACCATGAACCCGAGGATCATGCGCGGCGCGTTGGTCCCGATGACGCTGATGATGGCGAGCGCGATCCGCCGGTGTAGCCGCCACCGCTCGATGGCGATGGCGATGATGAATCCGCCCACATACAGGAAGACGAACTTGTCGCCATACGCAACGCTCGTCGCGTTCAGGCTGAGGCTGCCGGTGAGGGGGAAGAGGACGAGCGGGAGGAGGGAGGTGACGGCGATGGGCACGGCCTCGGTGATCCACCAGATGGCGATCCAGACCGTCGACGCCAGCACGGCCTGGCCCTCCGGTGAAAGGCCCTCCGGGCGGACGAAGAAGAGCAGGATGATGAAAAGGGCGGGGCCGAGGACGAGGCCGGCGGAGCGGGGGGTAAAGGAGGTGTTTTTCATGCGGGTGTGATCCTCAGGGCAGCCCCTTTGACGCGGGAGTTCTCACGATTCGCTGTGCTGTTCGTGGATCTTTCCCGAAGATAGGCCGCTGTAAGCAGGTATCCCAAAAAGCGACACGACGATGCGATACGGACTTCTTGTATTATTTCTGGCTGGATGTGCGGGGATTCATTACCCGGCCGGCAGCCTCGTCGAGGGTGATCCACAGACGCTTTGGATGAAAAAAGTCGTCTCGGTGGGTAAACAATGCGTGCCGGCCCCTCCCGTCGGTGAAACGGTGGATGCCCTGCTGCTGGAACTGGCCGACGCCGACCTCGCTATCTATGACCATGTCTGGATCGGAAAGCCGACCTGCCGCGGCTGCGACGGATGCCCGGCCTACCACGGAGATCTATTTATTCGGGCCGAGCGCCGGGATGTGCATAGGATGAGTCAGATGGGGTACGAGGTGTCGATGGCGCCAGAGCATGCTCGGTGAGGAAAGGTCGTTTTGTAAAGGGATCACGCTTACCGAGTAGTCACAGGCTTGGATCTGTCGCCGAGTGGTGTGAAAAAATAGTCGCACTGTCATCGCGATGTCTATGACTTAGTCAAGAGACAAGGAGCCTCGGGTAGACCGAGACATAGCCATCGATGTAGGGTTTTTTGTTTTTTAACATACTGCAGAGTACGCGTAGCAGCTGGTTGGACACATTGTTGAGGACCAGCGTTTTGGGCTTGCCCTCGGCGAGCTTGCGATGGTAATAAAGCTGGTAGGTGCGCTTATGGGTGACCACGGAGCGCGCGGCCAGGTGCAGGAGTTTTCGCATCGTTCTGGGGCCGTATCCCCGGGATAGGGGCTTTCGCTTCACGCTCGTTCCGCTGGTGTGCTCCAGAGGTGCGATGCCTAACTGGGCCGCCATTTGCCGATAGGTGATCGGCTCGGAGAACCCCTTCGTGATCACGAGCAGGTGAGCAGCCAGAAGGATTCCGACGCCCGGTGCGCTCACGATCAGATTGACAATGTTGGCCATCGTGGGATGCTGCTTGATCAGGCGCTTGATCTCCTGTTCAAGTTGCTTGATCTGCTCCTTCGCCTGCTGGATCATGACATCGAGCGAGGCATTGGCCGCCGGTGTCTGGATGTACTTGCGCTGGAGCGCCTGGCGCGCGTTGGAGAGGGCTGTTTGCTGTTTGACCAACTGCTCTCGCGTACTCAAAAGCACCCTGATTTGCTCTGTAATGGCCTCATGAGGCTCCCAGAGCTTGAGTTTATCGCGAAAGCGGTAGGCATACTCGGCGATCTTAAGGCTATCGAGCGGATCGGTTTTGGCCGTGCCTTGCCCGAGCGCCCGGTGGATCTTGATCGGTTCAATGAGTAGGATCTGGAAACCGGCTTGATGGAGCGTGTAGCAGAGCAATTCGGAGTATACACCCGTATTCTCGATGCACATCACCGTCTGTTCGGGCGTACAGCCCTGCTTTTCAAGCGAGGCCAGGAACTGCGCTATACCGTCGGCATGACTGTCAAAGGTACTCGAGTTTCCGGCCAGCTTCGAATCAGGTATGTAGCGGGTGAACGTAAACGAATCCGCCGCGGGATCGATTCCGATGTAGTTCATAATCGGGGGGGTCTAGGTGAGCGAGCGGGTTCGCAGGAGGCTACGAGCTGAGTCTGTTAGTGACCTGCGGAGAGGTCGGTTTGTCTATTTAGCTTCAAGCCGCCGAAGGAAGGGGTCTGGTATCGCGATAGGCATCACTATCGTGTGCATGAACGAACGGTAGACTTAAGCCTTCCCTCGAACCCGTACTGAAAACTCGAAAAAACGAACGAAATAATCTAACAGAACGAACGCAGCGGCGCCAGCCGATGCGGCAGCTGAGCGACCTCCCGAAGCGGACGCCGCGTCAATCCGTTATGGAGCCATCCGTACGGAGGTCCCTCCACTCCAGCGCCGGCTGGCGCCGTCGCTTCCGGTCGGGATGACAAGCGGATACGTTAAAA
>Ga0163144_10005105_pt1 | contig 29269 bp, 21 predicted proteins | sample OliLak19BULKMAT1_FD_123175 | JGI IMG/M metagenome (GOLD analysis project Ga0163144, IMG submission 123175) | Freshwater microbial mat bacterial communities from Lake Vanda, McMurdo Dry Valleys, Antarctica - Oligotrophic Lake LV.19.BULKMAT1 | ecosystem: Environmental > Aquatic > Freshwater >...
CGGAGTACCGGACCAGCGATCTCGGCCTCCGTCCCGCCAGGGCATCACGCCTTTCTCCTTCACCACTTCACCCATCGGGGAAGTGACTTGGCCCGTTGCCAGGCGCGCGGCCGACCGGCGTGCGTAGCCGCCAGGGGAGGCCGAGCGCCGGGGCACTTGCGCGAACCGTGAGTTTTTCCGATTTTCCTGCTTTTGCCCGCGACGTTAGGGTGGGCGGGAGGGGACTTCTGGCGGTGTGTAGTGTGCGCGCGGATCAGCCATGCGCGTGAAACTGATCACCTTTCGCTACTCGGCCGCGTTGGTCGAGGGTCGTGCGTGTCCGGACGATCCCACCACGGCCGCACCCGCCGCGAAGGAGGTCGTATGAGCACCAGCGATGGACGTCGCCCGCCGAAGGAGGCGGGACCCGAGTTGCTGGTTCTGGCGCGCTGGGAAGAACGCTCGGGTTGGTTGCTCGAACAGACCGCGAAGTGGCCCAAGTCGGCGCGCTTCGCACTCGTCCAGAAGGTCGACAACCATGCGCTCGACGTGCTGGAGCTGCTCGTCGTGGCGCGCTACGAACCCGCGGCGCGCGCCGGTCTCCTGCGCGAGATCAACCTGCGCCTGGAGCGCCTCCGATTCCTGCTGCGCACCGCGCGTAGGGCGAGCGTGATGCCCGCCAGCGGGTTCTAGACTGCGATGCGCGGTATCGACGAGACCGGGCGCATGGTGCACGGTTGGCGCGTGGCGATCGGGGAGCGCTCTTCGGTAGCGACGGCGCACCCGTTGGGGCAGACCTTGGCGCAGGATGTCGCGACGTGAGCGGGACCGCGTGGAACGAGATCTGTTCGTTCGCGAACCTGTGTCGCAGCGCGCGACGTGCCGCACGAGGCAAGCGGCACGTGCGTGGGACGGCGGCGTTCCTCGAGCGGCTTGAACCCGCCTGTCTCGACCTCTCGCGGCGCCTCGTCGAAGAGTCCTGGCGACCGTCGCGGCCGACGGTGTTTGTCATCCGCGACCCGCAGTTGCGCGAGATCAGCGCGGCGCCCTTCGAGGACCGCGTCGTGCACCATGCGCTCGTCGACCCGCTCGAAGAGCGCTTCGACGCGGCCCTGGATCCGCGGACGTTTGCGTGCCGGCGCGGCAAGGGCACCCTGCGCGCCATCGAGCATGCGCGTGCGCTCGTGCGGACCCGGTCGTACTTCTTGAAGCTCGACGTGGCACCACTGCGATCGAGGCTCCCAGTACGCGAGCCGTGCTTACCGCAAGCTGCTCGCGTTGCACGGCATCGAATGCAGCATGAGCCGGGCCGGGAACTGCTACGACAACGCCGTGATCGAGAGCTTCTTTGGAACCTTCAAGCAGGAATGGGCCCATCAACACCAGTGGTCAGGGCGCGCCGATGCGCGGCCAGCGACGCACGACGACATCGAGGTCTTCTACAACCGCCAACGGCTCCATTCGGCGCTTGGGTACAAGACCCCGGCCGAGGCCGATTCGGACGTGGCGTGCTGAGGACCTCTCAACAACTTGGGAATCGCCCGCCCTTGGACACCCTTCTGCGGGGGCTCCGCCCCCGCACCGCCGCGCTTCGCTCCAGCCAGCTTGAGCGCTGGCTTCGCGCGGCTCCCCCAGAAGCGCGGCTGCGTGCCGCACTTCACCGCCGTTGGATCGTCTTACTCTCCTGAACCACCTCTATCCCAGGTGTCCGACGAACCCAGGGACGGTCACCCAAGACCTGGCCGCTGCCAAGGACGCCGCTGTGGCCGCGCCGCTTGAACTTCGCGTCGAACGGGCCCCCCCGGTTTGCGCTCGGGCCACACCCTCCCAGCCCTACCGCCGAGCCGCAGCACCCCCCGGCGACCACGCCCGCAAGCGCGCGGGCCGAAGGGGTGCCAGCGCGGCCTATACTGCCTGCCGGCGCCCGCGCGCCACACGCGACCCGCGCCCCTGGAGGTGGCCGCGCCTGCCCCGCCGGGTGGGTGTCCGCTCGGCCCTCCCCTTGCCGCGCGCCGCGCGCCGGCGGGCCCCGCCACGCCGTGCGACACCGTCCGCTTCTTGAGCTACTCCCGTATTACCGTCGCTACCGGCGGGCTTATGCGCTGGGATCGATCTTCCTTGTGGGGACGATCGCCCTGCGGCTCGTGATCCCGTGGCTATTCGGCGACGCGATGGACGACCTGCGCGGACTTGAGAGCGCGGATTCCGGGGACGGCAAGAGCTCCGCGGCGGCGCGCGCGGGACGCTTGGTCGCCATCAACGCGGCGATCATCGCGGGATCGGCGCTGGTGGGAGCGGTCCTGCGCACGGCCAGCCGCTTGCACATCCTCGGCACATCGCGGCGTGTCGTGCACGACCTGCGCGAGGACCTGTTCGCCAAACTCACGCGCCTTGCACCGTCGTACTTCCTGCGCACGAATACCGGGCAGATCATGTCGCGGGCCGTGAACGACATGAACAACGTGCAGGGCCTGACAGGCCCGGTGTTCATGTACATCGCGGAGACGGCGCTTCTGTTCGCGATCGGCCTGGGTGTGATGTTGACCATCGACCCCGCGGTCACGCTGTGGGCCGTCGCGCCCTTTCCGTTTTTCATCTGGCGTGCGCGCTCGCTCGCGAAGGTGATCCAGGAGGGCTCGCGCGCGGCCCAGGACAGCTTGGGGACGGTCAGCGACAAGGTCGCCGAGAGTCTTGCGGGTCAACTCGTCATCAAGACGTTGGGGCTCGAAGGTCCGGACTTCGAGCGCTTCGCGGTCCACGCGGCCGAATACCGCCGCCTCAACCTCGAGGTTACGACTGCGCGTGCGCGCCTGATGCCATTGATGTCGTGGCTCGCAGCGCTCGCGATCATGCTGGCGCTTGTCGCCGCCGCCCCACGGATCCACGCGGGCACGCTGACACCGGGCGAGTTCGTCAGCCTGATCTTCTACCTCCAAATGCTGGCTGCGCCCGTCGCCACGCTGGGTTTTGTGATCAGCTCGCTGGAGCGCGGTGAAGCGGCTCTCGTGCGCATTTTCGAAGTGGTCCACGCCCAGGAGGGATTGCCTGAGCGCCCCGAGCACCTGCGCCCCGATTCGATGCAGGGCGAGCTCGAAGTCAGGAACCTATCCGTCTGGCGCGAACCCGCGCCGACCGCCGACGGTGCGCCGGCACCTGCGCCGCGGCGTGTCCTTTGCGACGTCTCGTTCAAAGTCCCCGCCGGGACGACCTTGGGCATCGTCGGGCACACGGGTTCGGGCAAAAGCACGCTCGTCGCCGTGCTGGCGCGACAACTGGAGGTCGACGAAGGCCGTGTTTTCGTCGACGGCCGCGACATCACGCACCTCTCGCCTATTTGGCTGCGCCGTCACATCGGGCTCGTGCCCCAGGACCCGTTCCTGTTCTCCGCCACCCTGTCGGAAAACGTCGCCCTCGGCGTGTGCGACGCCACGCCGGAGCGCATCCAGACGGCGGTGAAGATCGCCCGGCTCGACGTGGACCTGCCGCAGTTGCCCGCGGGGCTCGACACGGTCGTGGGCGAACGCGGAGTCAACCTGTCGGGTGGCCAGCGCCAGCGCGCCGCGCTTGCGCGTGCGGTGCTCCTCGAACCCAAGATCCTGATCCTTGACGACACCCTGTCCGCGGTCGACCGCCACACCTGTGATGCGATCCTCAGCGCACTTGAGCCCGTCATGGCCGGCCGCACAACCCTCGTTGTCGCCCACCGGATCTCCACCGTCGCACACTGTGACCAGGTGCTGCTGCTGGAGGAGGGCCGCGTCGTGGAGCGCGGCACACACCGCCAACTGCTGGCCCACGGCGGACGTTACGCGCAGCTCTTCGAAGCGCAGGCGCGGGAACCCGATCGGATCGAGCCCGCGGACGAGACCGACTCGGCCGACAGGGTGACCGCGCCCAGCGGGCAGGAGGCAACGCCGTGAGCCGCCCGGCACCGATCGCACCGCCCCCGGAAGCCACAGGGCTTGCGGCCACCGCGCCCGCCGCGTCGTTTGGCGGCGCGATGGTCTACGACCCGGAAACCAAAAGCGCCGGCGCGTTCGAGCCGCAGCTCCTGCGCCGCCTGTGGTCGTACGTGCGCCCTTACCGCCGGCACGTGGTCCTGTCGCTCGCGCTGTTGATCGGGACCCAGGGCGCGGGGCTGCTGCAGTTTTTCCTGCTGCGACACGCCATCGACGTGCACCTCGTTCCCGCCGAGCTGCAAGGGTTCATGTGGGTGCTCGCCGCGTTGCTCGCGGTGTCGTTGGTGGAATACGCCGGGCGCCGACGCCAGGTCTGGTTGCTCGACCTGGCGGGGCAAAATGCGCTCCTCGACTTGCGCCGTGACCTGTTCCGGCACCTGCAGCGCCTTTCGTCGACCTTCTACGACCGCACACCCATCGGCAAGCTTGTGGGACGCGTCACGAGCGATATCGAAGCGCTGCAAGAGATGTTCTCGAGCGGCGTCGTCACGATCCTTGGCGACTTCGTCTTGATCGTGGCACTGGTGTTTTTCCTGCTCGTGCTCGATGCGGAGCTCGCGCTCGTCAGCTTCGTCATCATCCCGTGTCTTTTGGTGGCGACAACGTGGACGCGCAAGCACGTGCGCAAGGCCTACCAGATCATGACGTCCCGGCGCAGTCGCATGAACGCATTCCTGCACGAACACGTGACCGGGATGGCGCTCGTGCAAGCATTCGGGCGCGAAGCCGCGGCCCAAGACCAATACGGCGCGATCAACCGCGAAATGCGCGACGCCCAAGTTGACGCCGTAACCTGGGAATCCCTGCTGTCGGCGGTCACTGACATGCTCAGCGCGTTCACCACCGCGCTGATCCTGTGGTACGGCGGCCGGTTGATCGTCGGCGATGTGACGAGCGGCGCGCCGCCCGAACTTACGCTCGGAACGCTCTTCTTGTTCGTGTTCTGGATGCAGCGCTTCTTCCAGCCGCTCACGGATCTTTCGCACAAGTACACGGTCATGCAGAGCGCGATGACCGCCGCGGAGCGGATCTTCAAGCTGATGGACGTGCGCGACTTTGTCCCCGAGCGCGTGGACGCCCGCGCCCCGAGCGAAGCCCGCGGGGCGCTCCAGTTCGACGGGGTCGAGTTTGCGTACGCCGGCGGCGATAAAGTGCTGCACGGTGTCAGCTTCGCGGTGCGCCCGGGTGAAAAGGTTGCGGTCGTCGGTGCGACCGGATCGGGCAAGAGCACACTTTTGAAGCTCTTGACGCGCCTCTACGACGTGCAGGGTGGAGCGATCCGACTCGACGGCCAGGACGTGCGCGACTACCCGGTGGCGGAGCTGCGCCGCCGCGTGGGCGTGGTTTTGCAGGACGTGTTCCTTTTCGAAGGCACGGTCCTCGACAACCTGCGACTCGGCCATCCCGAGATCCCCGACGACGTGGCGATCGCCGCGGCGAACCGGCTCGGGCTCGACCGCATCGTGGCGCGTTTTGCGCGCGGTTACCACGAACCCGTTGCCGAGCGCGGCAAAAACTTCTCGAGCGGCGAGCGTCAACTGATCTCTTTCGCGCGCGCGCTCGCAGTCGCGCCGCCCGTACTGGTGCTCGACGAAGCGACGAGCAACGTCGACACCGAGACCGAGGAGCTCCTGCAAAGTGCCCTCAAAGAGCTGATCCGCGGCCGCACCGCTTTGATCATCGCCCACCGGCTGTCGACCATCCGCGACTGCGATCGCATCCTGGTGCTGGCGGGCGGGCGACTGGTCGAACAGGGGCGCCACGACCAACTCCTCGCCCTCGGCGGACGCTACCGGGAGCTCTATGACCGCGAGTACCGCAAGCAGGCGGCCACGGCGGAGGGTTGACGCCCAAGCGGACCCCCGCGCGCCCTTGTTACGGCGCCGCGGGCGGATACCCTCATCCCCCCGAGCCCGCGCCGCGCCCGCGGGATCCGCACGGCGCCAACCACCCTTTTGCACTGCCCACGTTCGCCATGGCCATCAAAGAGTTCATCGACCACCACTACCGCCACTTCAACGCCGCGGCGCTCAAGGACGCGGCTCAGGGTTACGTCACGCACCTGGACAAGGGTGGTCGGATGCTAGTGACGCTGGCGGGCGCGATGAGCACCGCCGAGCTCGGACTCTCGCTCGCCGAGATGATCCGCAAGGGCAAGGTCCATGCGATCAGTTGCACCGGCGCGAACCTTGAGGAAGACGTGTTCAATCTCGTCGCGCACGACCACTACCGGCGCATCCCGAACTACCGCGACCTCACGCCGGCGGACGAGAAAGCGCTCGAGGACCGCGGCCAAAACCGCGTCACGGACACGTGCATCCCGGAGGAGCAGGCCTTCCGCGCGATCGAGCACCACATCCTCGACCTTTGGCAACGTGCCGATCGCGCTGGCGTGCGGCATTTCCCGCACGAGTTCTTCTACCAGTTGCTGCGCGAGAAGCTGCAGGCGAAGGACTTCCAGATCGACCCCAAGAATTCCTGGTTGATGGCCGCCGCCGAGGCCCATCTGCCGCTCTTCGTGCCCGGTTGGGAAGACTCGACGTTGGGCAACATCTTCGTCGCGCATGTGCGCGCCGGAGACCTGAAGCACTTCACGACCGTGCGCGCGGGCACCGAATACATGGGTGCGCTGATCGAGTGGTACCTCGCCCAATCCGCGAGCACAAAACCGGGTGATCCGGGGATCGGCTTCTTCCAGATCGGCGGCGGGATCGCCGGCGACTTCCCGATCTGCGTCGTGCCGCTGATCCACCAGGACCTCAACGAGCCATGCCCCTACTGGGGGTATTTCTGCCAAATCAGCGACTCGACGACCAGCTACGGCTCCTACTCCGGCGCCATCCCGAACGAAAAGATCTCCTGGGGCAAGCTCGCGATCGACACGCCCAAGTTCGTGGTCGAGTCGGACGCCACGATCGTCGCCCCGCTGATTTTCGCTTACGTGCTCGGGTGGTAGAGCGCGCGGGCGCCGCCAAAACATGAGCGCCACCCTGGTACCCGCGTTCGGGGACCAGGGTGGCGCTCGCTTTGCGGCGCGCCCCAGGCGGGCGCGCGCCGAGCCCGTCAGGAATTCTTGCGGCTGCTCGACTTCGCGTACTTGTCGTCACTGCCTTCCTGGGAGCTGCTCGAACCCACGATCGAGGCCGATCCACCGCTGGTGGAGCCGGAGCGCGACGAGCTGGAGCTGTTGCCCGAACGGGAGTTCGAGGAGCCCATTTTCGACTCGGACTCCGAGTCCGCATCCGAATCTGAGCCCGAGCGCGACGATCCCTGGGAGTCGACGCGCAGTTGGTTCATGACGTCCTTGACACCGTAAACGTCCGACGCGCAGTCTTCGGCGCAGCGCTTCGACTGGCGGTCGGGCACGGAGCCCGACAGGGTCACGACGCCTTCCTTGGCGCTGACTTCGATCTCGGTCGCATCGACATCGTGGTCGTGTTCGAGCTTCTGGCAGACATCCTCTTTCACTTGGTCATCGGACCGGCGGTAACCCTTCGGGCCCTTGCCGGCGTGGGAGCTGCGCCCGCCCCCTGTCGACTCTGAGCCGGAGCCGGAGCCGAAGCCCCCGCCGCCGAAGCCCCCGCCGGAGCCGCCCTGCGAGCCCCACTGGGACACGCCGGACGAACCCGGCTGGGAGCCCCACTGGGAGCCGCCCTGCTGCGAACCACCCCAGCGGATGCCGCGGCTGCCGCCCTGCTGGCTCCCGCCCTGATCGCCACGCCGCTGGCCCTCGTCGCCGGACTGGCCGCCGCCGGAGCCTTCGTAACCCTGGGAGCCGCGCCCGGAGCCTTCGAAGCCGGAACTCTGGCCGCCCTGGTAGCCACCCTGGTAGCTGCCACCTTGCGGGTAACCGCCGCGGGATTCGCCACCGCCCTGGCCGCCACCGCCCTGGCCGCCGCCGCGCTGTGACCCGCCGCGCTGTGACCCGCCGCGCTCGCCGTCGCGACCGCTGGTGCTCCAGTTGGACGATCCACCGCTACCGCGATTTTCGTTCAAGGAGCGGTTCCAGTCGTAGTCCTCACGGAACGGTTGGCCCCGCCCATAGGAGCCCTCGCCAGCTTGCCCTTGCTGTCCCTGCGCGAGTTGTTCGTCCCAGTTGCCTCCGCGTCCGCGGTAACCCTCGTCGCGATCACCGGACTGGGTCTGCCAGCCTCCGGGGTAGGTGTCTTCACGCTCCTGTCCCCAGCGGCCGGGACCGTACTGGCGGTCCGCTTGATCACGCTGGCCGCGACCGCCTTGATCGCCGCGGGACTGCTCCGACTGGTGGCGGCTGGAATCGCGGCCCTCACGCTCGTGGGACTGCATCGGATGCCGATTTTCGTTGTGGTTCATTTGAGGTTCTCTAGCGGGGGAAGTGGGATTGAAAAAGGGAATGCTGTGCACCCCCACGAGGTGTGCGCTCAGGCCGCGGTCGTTTGTCCGCCAAGCAGTGCGAGGATTTCTCCCGTCACGTAGGAGGAATCCGCCTCGGATGCGAAGAAGACGAAGGCCGGAGCGATTTCTTCGGGCTGTGCGGGTCGACCCATCGGCACATCGGCGCCAAAGTCGGTGACTTCACCGGGCGCGCGTTCCGCGGGGTTCAACGGCGTCCACACCGGTCCCGGCGCGACGCAGTTGACGCGAATGCCCTGTTTCACAAGGGACTGCGCAAGCGCCTTGGTGAAAGCGTGGATCGCGCCTTTTGTTGCGGAGTAGTCGATCAGTTCCTTGCTGCCCTCGAAGCCGAGGATTGAACCCGTCTGCACGATCGCCGAGCCACGCGGCATGTGCGGCACCGCCGCTTTGACCATGAAAAAGTAACCGTCGATGTTCGTGCGGAACGTTTTGTTCCACTGTTCCAGGGACAGGTCGCCGAGGCTCTCCTGGTGACACTGGTAGGCCGCGTTGTTGACGAGGATGTCGATGCCGCCGAAGCGCTCGATGCACCTTTCAACCGCCTGTTCGCAGAACTCAGGGTCCACGACATCGCCCGGAAGCAGCAGCGCTTCACGCCCTTCCGCCTCGACGGCACGCTGGGTTTCCTCGGCGTCCGACTGTTCCTCGGCAAGGTAAACAATCGCGACATCGGCGCCTTCGCGCGCATACAAGACGGCCACGGCGCGGCCAATCCCCGAATCGCCGCCGGTGATGAGCGCCGCTTTGCCGTCGAGCTTGCCCGCGCCCTTGTAATGCGGCGCTTCGAAGCGCGGCCGCGGGTCCAGTTCGGACTCGAGCCCCGGGGGCGTCATGTTTTGCTTGGGGAAGGGCGGTTTGGGCTGCGCGGCCGATCGTTTCGCCGCCGCGTTCCCCGCGGTCTTGTTCGCGGTCTTGTTCGATTGCGCGTTCTTGGAAGAGGTCCCCTTGGACGATGCACCCTTCGACGCGGCATCCTTCGACGGCGCATCCTTCGACGGCGCACTGCCCGGGCGGTTCGCCGAAGTAGACGAGAGCCGTTTGGGGCTGGACGGATTTGCGGTTTTTTTATTCGAGGCAGCCATGGAGATTCGTGCGCGCTGCGCGTGCAAGGGGTGGCGGCGTGAGGAGCGGGAACTTTGGCAAGTCCTGTGCCGACCGCACGTCAAGAGATCCTCCGCTGTGCGCACGCGCTCTCGCCGCCTCCCGCTACCGCGCGGTAGCCGCCGCGCGCGGCTTGCGGCGATCGGCGGTGAAGATCTTGCACGTCGCCGCTGCAAACGTGCACCCGCTGCAAGTGCGTCGGCCCGCGCGCGCTCGGGGTGCGAAAGGATCGCGCATTCGGCATTCGCGCCGAAGCATCCCGCGGACGCTACGCCCGCAATCTAGATCGCGTTCCCTAACCTGTCGATTCCGCGGGTGTGCCCAGCGCGAGCCAATCCCGCGGCACGAGGTAGCGCTCGTAGAGCGCGGCTTCGGGGGTATTCGGTTCGGGATGCCAGTCGTAGCGCCACGTGCAAAGCGGCGGCAGGGATGCGAGAATCGATTCCGCGCGGCTACCCGCCTGCAGCCCAAAACGCGTCCCGCGGTCGAACGCGAGGTTGAACTCGGCATAACGACCTCTGCGGTAGAGCTGAAAGTCGCGCTCGCGCTCGCCGAAGGGCTGCAACTTGCGCCGCGCAAGGAGCGGCATGTAAGCGCCGATGTACGCGTCTGCGACCGAACGCATCAGCGCAAAGCCACGCTCGAAACTGCCCAACTCGGCGGGACCCTGGTCGTCGTAGAAGATCCCGCCGATGCCGCGCGGCTCCCCGCGATGCGGCAAGTGGAAGTAGGCATCACAGGCCAACTTCCACTCCCGATAACGGCCCGGAACCACCGTCTCTACGGCCAACTTCGCGGTCTCGTGCCAGTGGATGCAGTCTTCGTCGAAGCCGTAGATCGGCGTGAGGTCGAAACCGCCGCCGAACCACCAGACCGCTGGCTCGCCCGACTTCGAAGCGACAAACGCACGCACGTTGGCGTGGCTGGTCGGCGCGAAGGGATTGCGCGGGTGCACGATCAAAGACACGGACACCGCCTCGAACGCGCGACCCGCCAGCTCCGGCCGGCGCACGGTTGCTGCGGCGGGCAAACTCGCACCGCGTGTGTGGCTGAACATCACCGCGGTTTTTTCGATGTGCTGGCCGCCTTCCAGCACGCGGGGCCGCGCGCGGCCACCGCGCTCGCCGGGCAACTCGCCGCGCAGAAAAAGGCGGTCGCTGTCCTGCTCTTCGAGCGCGCCGCAGATGCGGTCCTGGAGGCCCTCCAGGTAGGTCCGAACCGCATCCATCGACGTTGCTGCACCCGCCGCATCCGAACCTTCGCCCGAGCGTTCTTCGACCATAGGGACGAGGATAGCGTCTCGCGCCGATCGCTCCGCGGCGCTCGGCGCCGCGCTCCCGAACCGCGGTCAGGACGGGCGTCGTGCCTCGCGTGCTGCCGCGTGCTCCCACGTTCAGTCCGGCGCGCCCCGGCGCCAGGTGTTCGCGAGCGAGTCCGCGTACTCGTTCCAGCGATGCCCAGCGTGCGCCCGGATCCAGCGGATCTGAACTCCGGGGCGCGCCTGCGCGAGGCCGTACAACCGCTGGACGAGGTCGAGGTTCGCGATCGGACCCTCTTTGCGCTTCCAACCCCGCGCCGCCCAACTTTTGCACCACGTGTTGACCGACTGCACACACAGGTTGCTGTCGGAGTGCACAACTTCACTGCTGTCCTCGGGCAGCATCGCAAGGGCCTCGATCAGCGCGCGCAATTCCATGCGGTTGTTCGTGGTGGCGCCCTCGGCCCCGTGGCGCTCCCCTACAACCGCTCCCCCTTTCACCCACACGACGCCCCAGCCCCCGGGACCGGGGTTCGGATGGCAACTGCCGTCGGTGAAGAGCCCGTCCTGGCCGGGATCGGGATAAAGCGCCAGCACCTGCGCGGGCGAGAGCGCGCCCTCGCTCGCGAGCCGGGCGATGTGCCCACCCACAGGCACCTTCTTTTTGGGGCTGTGCGTGTGGCAGTACCGCGGTTTCCAACCAGGGTACTTGGCGAGCGTTTTGTCGGTCACTTCGAAGGCGGCGCCGCAGGTCTGGCATGCAAAGCTAGGCATCGCCGACGAGCATAACGCGCGCGGCCGGTCAAAGCGGGTGGCTCCCGTCAACGCACGAGTCGGCCGTCCGCGAGCGCACGCACGCGCCCCGTCGCGACGAGGTGCGCCAGCGCGAGCTCGAGGCGCTCGCGCACGCGGCGGCCGAGCGCTTGGAAACCGAACAACCGGCGCAGATGCGCGAGCAGAGGCTCGATCGGGCACGCCCCGCTCGCCGCCAACAGTTCGAGTGCCGCGGCTTCGATTTCGATGAGCGGGAGGTGCTCCGCATCGCGACGCGACTCCTCACCGTCGCCAGGCACGCGGTAGGAAGTCCATTTGGACGGCGCGGCGTCGCGGGGCCATAACAGCGTCCGGCCTGGCGCCAGCGCATCGCCCTGCGCCGGCGTGGCTACATCCGAATCCGCGGCGGAGGGTTCGAGCGTCCGCGCGGACGGCACACGCGCGAGCGCACGGGCGATGCGATCGATCGCTTTCTGCGTCACGCGCCCAAACCCGCACGCACGGGCGACCCGCTCCGCTGCGAGTTCGAACAGAATCGGCCCCTCGGCCTCCACGACCTCGAGCAGCGCTTTGCCGAGCAGAACGTCGGCCCACGGTTCGTAGAAGCGCTCCCGGGGAACCGGGGGACGTTTAGAGCGCCACGCGCGGTAGCGGGGTGCATCCGCGCCGGGGACGTCGAGCGCGCGCTCGTCCGCCTCTGGGGTGTCGCCCGCGACTTCGGGTTTTGGCTCGAGCACGGCAGTGGCTTCCGGGCCCTCGAAGCCCGCGTACACCTCGCGCGATTCCCCCACGGCCTCTGGATCGGCGGACGCTGAAACCGCCGCGCGTTGACGCGCCGCTGCTTCACGCGCCACGCGCGCCAAGCGTGCCGCGCATAGCCCGACCGCGATTGCGCGCTCCAAGCGCTCCAACTCGCGTTGGGGTTGCTCCATGAAGTCCTGGGACCACACACGCTCAAGGCGCCACCCAAGACGCTCAAGCACCTCGGCGCGCAGCCGATCGCGGTCGCGCGCCGTTCGCGCGGCGCGGTAGTTTGCGCCGTCGCAGCCGATGCCGAGCACAAACGTGCCCGGCGCGTCGGGGTCGCGAACGGCGATATCAACGCGGAAACCGCCGCAGCCCACTTGTGTTTCGACGTGGTGGCCGCGCGCGCGCAGTGCGTCCGCGAGTGCATCCTCGAGCGGTGCGGAGCGCGGCGTTGGGCGGGCCGCGCGCACTTCCGCCTCGAGGGCAACGGGGCCGCGCTCGGCAAAGTCAAGGAACGCCTTCAGGTCGAGCACACCGCGCGCGCGTGTGCGGTTTTGGTCGATGCCCGGAGCGCTTAAACTCGTGAAGACGATCAGTTCGCGCCGCGCACGCGTGACCGCAACGTTGAGGCGTCGCTCGCCACCCGCCTGGTTGAGCGGGCCGAAGTTCATCGCCGTGCGGCCCGACCGGTCGGGGCCGTAGCAGATCGAGAACAGGATGGCGTCGCGCTCGTCACCCTGGACGTTTTCGAGGTTCTTGACGAACACCGCTTCGGGATTGTCGTCGCCGACGTGGAAAAAACGCTCGAACTCCGGACGTTCGCGCCGCAGCGCGTCAAGCAGGTCCTCGACGAGCTTCTGTTGGGGGCTCGAGAACGTCACCACGCCGATGGAACGGCGGGACAGCTCGGGATCGGCAAACCGGCGGGCAATTTCCGCAACGACGGCTTCGGCCTCGATCGGATTGGTGCGTGTGCGAGCGCGGTCGTATACACCGTGGACGTGGCGCAGGGCAAGACCCAGGTTGTCAACGCTGGACGCCGCCGAGGGGAACGTCGCGAGCTTGCCCTCGTAATAACGCCGGTTCGAAAAATGGATCAGGCTTTCGTGTTGGCTGCGGTAGTGCCATTCGAGGCCAAGTCGGGGCAGACCCGCCGCACGCGCTTCGTCCAGCACACTTTCGAGCTCGTCGGGAAGGTCGAGGTCCACATCGTCCTCATCGATGTCCGCGGCACTCGTGCGCTCAAAGAACCTTGTCGGCGGAAGCTGTTTCGAGTCCCCGACAACGATTGCCTGGCGGCCGCGCGCGATCGCGCCGATGGCGTCCCACGTGGGAATCTGCGAGGCTTCGTCGAACACGACGACGTCAAAATCGAACGCACCCGGGGCGAGGTACTGCGCCACCGAACTCGGGCTCATCAGGAAGCAGGGCTTCAGCCGCTGCACCTGCGAGCGCGCGCTTTCGAGCAGCCGCCGCACCGCGAGGTGGCGTGTCTTCTTTTCCGCTTCGCGCCGTAGGATGCCAAGTTCGCTGCCATCGACCGCGGCCGACGCGCGCGGAGCACGCGCAAACAGCGCCGCACGCACGCGCGCACGGTTGCCGGCCGCCACACGGTCGTCGAGTACGTGGAACCGTTTGATGTGCTCCTCGTGCTCGGACCGCAGGAACTGGCCCAACTCGGGGGCAGCAGCGCGGCGGTGCTCCAACACGGCGGAAGCCAGCGCGCGTTCGAAAGCGGCCTCGAGGTCCTTGGGCAACAGTTCCCCGCGATCGAGGGCGTACGCGAGCGGAGCAAGGCCTGCGTCCAAAAGCTCCCGACGGCGCCGGCGCCACAGCGCCCACGTGCGAAGGTGCGGGAGCGCCGCGGCCATGCGCTCAGCCCGTGGTCTAAAAGCCTCCAGCAGCGCTTTGGCCGTGGGATCACGCCACGGATGGTCGGCGTCGAGTTCGAGCGCGCGTGCGAGGTCCGCCCGGGCGCACTCGAATGCATGCAGCGCGGCGCTGGCGCGCTCGAGCGCTGCCGACCGCGCGGGGTCGACCGGTTTGGCGAGGCTCGCGACGACTGCGCTCGCGAGTTCGCCGGCATCGCGCGCGGCGGCGCTCGCCCAAGTTGAAAGACGAACGAGACTGTCCCAGTCCGCCTCGCCGTCGCGCCACAGCTCCCCCACCCGTGCGCGGGCGTGGGTGCCGTCGGCGAGGAGCTGTGCGTCGAGTGCGCGACGCTCGACCTCTTTTGCGATCGCTTCCGACAAAACGTCCAGATCGAGCGTGGTGTCCCCTCCCATCAACGCCGCGAGGGTTCGCCTGGGGCCGCGCGCGCGCCACCAACGGACGGGACCCCAGGACGCTTGTGCAAGCTTCAGCGCCGCGCCGAGGTGAGTAACATCGGCGGTTTTGAGCGCGGGGGAAAAATGCGCGGCGAGTTCCGCGGCGAGCGCGTCGCGCCGTGACCCCAGCGTGCACCAACCGCGCACACGCGCGTCGCTGGCCGCCGCGCCTTCACGCACTACGGCGCCAAGCAACGCCGCCGCGCCCACGCGTTCGGTCTCGCTCAACCCAAAGATTGCGCGCAGCGCGGCGCTCAACTCCGCGAGCTCCGCGCGCGACGCCGCGCCCAGCTCCACGCCAAGATCGGCCGCGATCGTTGCACACGCCGTCAGCGCTTCCCGCGCGGTCCGCGCACCGCTTTCGAGGAGATCACTTCCGACGGGCTCTGCGCGATGGGTGCGCGCGCCGCTGGCCGGCCCTGGAGCCCCCTGCGAGATCGACGCGCTCTTCGGGTCCCGCAGGCGTGTTTCGAGTTCCCGACCGGCATCCTCCAGTCCGACACCGCGCAGCGGATGCGCAGCGAGGCCACCCGCTGCAAGGTTGCCAGCTTCAACCGCGCCGTGCCGCCCCCGTGCGAGAACTTCGCGCGCTGCGTCGATCGCTGCGGGTGTCTGGGCCGCGAGGTCCGCGGGCGCTGCTTCCCCCGGCTCGGTCCGCCACACAACATCCGCGGCGTCGGCGTTCGCGCTGAGGACGTCAAGCGCACGCCGTGCGCTCCAACCGCAGGGTGCCACTTCATGCAACGCTCGCGCGTAACCGTTGAGCGCAGCGCGGGCCGCACCGAGCGCGTGGGCAGCGCGCTCGAAACCCGCCGCGCCCTCGGGCGCGCGCGCATCGAGCGCCGTCCCCAGCGCACGTGCGACATCGGCTTTGCGCGTTTTGTCGGAGTGCAGTTCGAGGCAGTATTCCGAAAGTCCGAGCACGTCAAGCCGTGTGTGCACCACCGACAGCGCCGCGATCTTCTCCGCGACAAACAACACGCTTTTGCCCGTGAACAGCAAATGTGCGATCAGGTTCGCGATCGTTTGACTTTTGCCGGTTCCCGGCGGGCCTTCCAGCACGAAACTCTTGCCCTGTGTGGCCGCCAACACCGCGGTCAACTGCGAGGCGTCCGCGGAAAGCGGGCACGCGAGCGTGTCGGGCGCAACACGGCCGTCCAGATCGAACACCGCGGTTTCCCATGTGGCAAAATCGCCGTCGAAACTCCGATCGGGGCGTTCGATCAAGTGGCTGGCGACAGGACTCGTCGAAAGGTGCTCGCGCAGGGCCTCCAAGTCCTTCCACATCAGGAACTTGGCGAACGTCAGGAAGCCGAAGGACGCATCCTCGACCACACGCCAGCGCGGAACGTTGACGATCGCGGCGCGCATCCGTTGCAGCAGCAAACCGACGTCGATGCCGCTTGCATCCTCGGGCAGCGGATCCAGTCCCGGCACTTCAATCGCCCGTTCCGTCGCAAGCCATTCGAGGAGCGTGGCGTTGAAGCGCGGTTCCTCAGCCGAGCGGCGCAGGCGGAAGCGATCCGCAGCACCGGAGCGCACAAGTTCAACCGGCACGAGCAACAACGGCGCTCGGAATATGCGCTCGCTGCGCTCCGTTTCGGTCCATTCAAGGTGCCCGAGCGCGAGGAACAGCCCGCTCGTCCCGCCTTCCTCGAGCGCGACGCGCGCACGCCGCCACACATCAACCAGGCGCGGACCCAACTCTTCGGCCGGCCCGGCGCACGGCAACCGTCCCGCCGCCAACTCCGCACGCAACAGCTTTGCGCGCACCGCGGGCTCAATCGGGCGATCGGATGCCACCGCAAGCTCCACCGGCAACGGACAGAGCGCCAGTTCGTCACCGCCAAGAAGTGTGCCGCAAAGCTCGCGCAGCGGCGGCGCTTCGAGCGCAACGGCAAAACGTGTCGGCTTCGAGTTCAAATGCCGATTGCGCAGCGTCAGATCCAAAAGACGTCGGCGCCAACGGTCGATGCGACCCTGCGGTGTGGGTGCAATGGGCGCGCTGTCCGCGTGCACAGCGGCACAGGTCGCGGGCGCCAGAGGTTCCGAATGGACTGCGGCAGGCAACTCGGCCGCCTGAACTATCGCCGCGCCATGCGCGCGCAGCGGCAAGGGCCGCACACCGCCGTCGCGTGCGCGCTGCACGTCAAGCACGGCGCGCACATGTCCCGGTTGTGCGCGTTCTTTTTGCAGGTGGCGCTCCGCCGCCGCTTGCGCGTCGGCGAAGTTCTGCCCCACGTGTGTCGCGAGGGTCGGGTCAAAGAGCAGTTGTTGGCCGAGTGCTACGCGTTTTTCAAGCGCCGCGCCATCGTCGGTCAACGGATCGGCGAAGTTCAGTTCCTCGAGCCAAACGCCCGTGAAGGCGTGTCCCTCGACGATGACAATCAAGGCGTGCAGGCCAATCTGCTCGAGAACCGCGGCCGCCGCAACCGCAAGGTCGAGGCATGTCGCAAGGCGTTCTTCGGCAATGCGGTCGGGTGTGCGGATCTTTTGACCCGACTGTTCAAAGCTGGCGGGCGGATTGGCGTAACCGATGCCCTCGGCGGCAAGCGCAGCGAACACGGCTTCCGTCTGCACGATCACCGCTGCGGGCGACTTGCTTTGGTATCCGTCGAGCACACCCCCGCGAGCCGCGATCCGCTCGGCGGCCGCACGCTGCCACAGCCGCACCTGGGGATGGTTGGGCAGCACAAACGCAGCCAGCAACTCGCCCAGGTTGCCCACACCCGTCCAGTGGTCGTAAGCCTGGAGCGCGACGGGCCACTCCTGGCGCTGGATCGCGCGCGGCGTGCCTTCAAAGGTTGCATGCACAACCACGCGCCAGAGCGCGGATTCGCGCTCGACACGGCTCGCCAGGTAGTCGGGCAGAAGGGGCACCGCAGGCTCTGCAAAACGCGCCTTGTCCCCGGGTTTAAGGCGTGCAATCTCACCGCGCCACGCGGCGGCAAAACGCGGTTCGCTCTCGATCTCGACCACCAGCCCTTCGAGTTCCGCCGCGCCGACGTTTTCGACCTCGAGGTGGTGAATCGGCGCCACGCCGTTTTGCTGCGCGGCGAAGCCGAGGATGGCACGGGCGTCGAGGGTGACAGTGACCCGGGGCTCAGGGGCAGCCTCCGTCGCGACCGCCACCTCCGTCGCGACCGCCAAATCGCTTGCTGCAACGCCGTCCGCTGACGCGGCGGCCGCCGGCGGTTCGGGTTCCGGCGGGCTTTGAGTCGGCGGATCGGGCTCCGGCGCGGACGGCATGGGCCGGGAGTCTACCCCCCCCGCCAGGCGGAGGGCGTGCACCGCGCGCGGCGACCTCGGCTATGCTCCGTCGGTCCCCCATGGTCCGAGTCCTGCGCATCGCGACGTGCCGTCCCCTTCCGGAACCAGATCCGGACGAGGACCTGTTGCTCCACGCGCTTGGTGAAGCGGGCATCGACGCGCGCATGGCTGCCTGGCGCGACCCGCGCGAGAACTGGGACGCGCCGATTCCGACGCTTGTGCGCTCCACCTGGGACTACATTCACATGGTGGGAGCGTTCCACGGCTGGACCGAGCGTGTGGAGCGTGCCGCACCGCTCTTCAACCCCGGGCCGATCCTGCGCGACAACATGCACAAGCGCTACCTCCTCGGCCTGGCCGCGCGCGGCGTGCCGGCCGTGCCGACGTCGCTGTTGCCCCAAGGCGCGGGCGCGCGCGCAGACGCGTGGATTGCGGATTCCGGCTTCGACGACATCGTCCTGAAGCCCGCGATCGGCGCCGCATCCTTCGGCACGCTGCGCTTCACGCGCAGCGAGCACGGAGTTGCCGCGCTCCACGCCGCGCGCCTCTGCGCGAACTGCGACGTGATCTTGCAGCCCTACCTCGCGTCCGTCGAAGGCCACGGCGAGCGCTCCCTCGTGTGGATCGACGGCGAGTTCACCCACGCGGTGCGCAAAGCGCCGCGCTTCGACGGCGGCGCGGAGTCGGTCGGCGCCGCGATTCCCGTCGCACCCGAAGAACGGGCGGTGGCGAGCCGCGCGCTAAAGGGACTCGGCGGGCTGCTCTACGCCCGGGTCGATCTCGTGCGCGACGCGGACGGCACACCCTGCGTGATGGAGCTCGAGCTGATCGAACCGTCCCTCTTCCTCGCTCAGCACCCACCCGCCCTCGCGCGGCTCGTTGCCGGGTTGGGGCGCCGCATCGCGGGCCCGGCCTGAACACACACCGCGCTTGCGCGCGCCGCCCGCTCCCCCCAAGCTGTCGGGCCATGGGATTCGACGACGCCAATGCGCTCCGCGAGGCCGACTGGAAGCGGCTCGAGGCCCTGCGCGCTCGCTTCCTCGCGGGCACGCCGGGCGCGGATTATTGGGAGGACGAAGACCTCGTCCGCACCTACGACGCGACCTTCGGCGCGCGCATCCGCTGGAAGTGGGACGGTGTCCTCGCCGAAGCAAAACGCCGCGGTTTCCCGGGCGGCCGGGTGGTGCTCGACATCGGCTGCGGCAGCGGTACGGCGGGCCGCGCGTATTTCCAGGCGTTCAACGCGGAGCCCGGCGCCGAGCTGATCCTGTGGGACCGATCCCTGCTCGCCCGACGGACGGCCGCGGCACTCGCTGCCGAGGAGTTTGCGGCACGCGGTGGACCCGCCCCCAAACTCGTCGAACGGCACGCTCCGCCTACACCTAACCTCGCACCTGATGTGGTACTCGCGAGCCACCTGTTGGGAGAGCTCGAGCCCGCATTCCTCGACGCGCTCATGCCGGTGCTCGAATCGGCCCGCGCGATCATCTGGGTCGAGCCCGGCACTCCCGACCTCGCGCGGCGTGTCGTGCTTTTGCGCGAGCGGTTGCTCCCGCACTTCGCACCCGTCGCGCCGTGTCCCGCGGACACCCGCTGCCCGCTCGCCCATGGCGCGCGCGAGCGCGAGTGGTGTCACCTTTTTGCGACCCCCGCGCCGGAGGCGTTCACGAGCGCTCCCTGGCGGCGTTTTTCCGATGCGCTGGGAATCGATCTGCGCGCACTTCCGATGACCTACATCGCGATGGTGCGCCGGGACAGCGCACCGCCGATCAACTCCGCAGGACGCGCTCGCCCGCTCGGCCGGCCCAAACTCGAAAAGGGTCGCTCGCTGCTGGACCTTTGCCTTGGGACCGCGGTTGTCCGCGCGCGACTGCTCGACCGAACGGACCGCGCCATCACCAAACAGATCCACTCGCGCCGTCCGTTCCACCCGCTGCTGCAGGTCAAGCTCGAGGGCGAGCGCATCGCGCAAATCCGCACGGTGGATGCGGACGGCGACATCCACGGCGCGGATTACGGCGACGTCGACGAGTAAACAGGTCCAAACGAGCCTCCATCAACTGTTCAGCGCTCTTGGGTGAAGCGCCATGGCCGAGCCGTTCAAGAACCTGTTGAGCAAGAAGGAGGTCGCCGCTGCGCGCACACACCTCGCGCGGGTCGAGCCTGACTTCGACGGCGCCCGTTTTGAAGCGCTCGCCCTGCGCGGCCTCGAATCACTCGAGTTGAAAGCGCGCGCAGAACACCTTTGCGCGGCGCTCGAAGCCACGCTCCCCAAATCCTTCCAACACAGCGCGGCCGCGATCGAGCGCGCGCTCGCGCCCGCGATCCTCAGTGACGATCTGGCAGCGCTGCGCACAGGCCCGCTGGGACTCGCGGGCTGGGTGCTTTGGCCGATGGGCGAGTTTGTGGCACGGCGTGGCCTCGGCGAACCCGAACGCGCGCTCGGATGCCTGCACGCGATCACCCAGCGTTTCACGGCCGAATGGGCGATCCGACCGTTCCTCGAGCAACACACAGAACTCGCGTTCCAAACCCTCGCGCGCTGGTGCGCCGACCCGAGCCTCTACGTGCGCCGCCTCGTCAGCGAAGGTTCGCGGCCGCGCCTGCCCTGGGGACGTCAGCTCAAGGCTCTGATCGCGGATCCCGCGCCCACGCTGCCGCTGCTCGCGCGCCTGCAGGACGATCCGTCGGAGTACGTGCGGCGCAGCGTCGCGAACCACCTCAACGACATCGCGAAGGACCATCCCGAACTCGTCGCGGATTGGGTCGAACGGCACGTGGACGGGGCAAATCACGTCCGAAAAGTGCTGCTGCGGCGCGCGGCGCGCACGTTGGTGAAGTCGGGCCATCCGCGCACCCTGGCCGCGTTTGGGCTCGGCCGTGCGTTGCGCGGTGATGCGGAACTCCTGATCGCGCCCCAACGGGTGCGGATCGGCGCTTCGGTGCGGCTGGCGGTACGAGTGCACTCGCGTGCGCGCAGCGCGCAGCCGCTTGAGATCGATTACGCGGTCCACCACGTCAAAGCGAACGGTGAAACGTCGCCGAAGGTGTTCAAAGGGTGGCGCCGCGAGTTGGCCGCGGGCGCCGACCTCGAGCTCGAAAAAACGCACTCCCTGCGCCGGATCACGACACGCACCTACCACCCGGGCGAACACCGCATTGAGCTGCGTATCAACGGCAAAACAGTGGCGCAAGCGACGTTTTGCCTCGGCCGCTAACGCTCCGCGGCGTTTTCCGCGATGCGCGCGATGAGCCGATCGAGGGCGTCGAGCACCGCTTCGGGATGGGAGTACGGCAGTTGGTGCCCGCCATCCTCGATCTCGCGCAGCTCGGCACCTGGAATGTCGCGGGCGAGAGCGCGCGCGTGGATGACGGGGCTGACAACCACATCCCCCGATCCCTGCAGCACGACGACAGGCAACCGGATCGCACCGTAGCGCGGCGCCTGGAGCGCGAGCTCGCGGTTCAAAAGGCGCATGTCCTCGGTGTTGGCGAACAACCGTGGGGGTGAAAGCGCGAGCGCGAGCGGCGATCGTTCGAACTGCTCTTCGACCGGCGCGGGTTCGAAACCGCGTCCGACGGAGAACGGCGCGACCACGCGCGCGATGGGGGGCAAAACCGTGCGCGCGAGGAACGGGCCCAGGTAGGGCGCTCCCGCGATCCGGTAGCCGAGGTCGGCGGGTCCCGGCCACGGGTGGCTCACCGGACCCACGAGCAACATGCCCGCGAGCTGTTCGCCGCGCTCCATCGCAAGCGCGAGCGCTACCGACGCGCCAAACGAAAAACCCACGATGATCGGGCGTTCGAGGCCAAGAGCGTCGATCGCGAGGCCGATGCGCCGCGCCTGTTCCACGGGTGCAGCGCGCTCACGCGCGTCGCCCGCGCTGTAACCGTGTCCCGGGCGGTCGAAAGCCAACGCATACCCACGCTCGCCCACCCGATCGAGCACCGTGGCGGCCCAGTCCTCGGCGCCCCCGAATGCACCGTGCAGCAGCACGATCGGGCGCGGATCGGTGCCGCGGGGCAGGCCCGTCGCGAGCAGGGCGCGCATTTCACCCGCCGCTGTGGCGACAAACAGCGCGCGGCGATCCGCGGGCTCGCGCGGGAACCGATCCCGCGCACGCGCGTCGAGCCACGCGCTGAGCACGGCGGACACCACCAGCAATGCAATCAACCACCCCATCGCGCGCACGACCCCGCGGCGCCATCGACGGGACCGCCCCGTTTTCGATTCTGATTCCCCCCGCGGGTGCGCCACGGGACGGATCCTATCCGCCCGCGAGCCCGGACACAGATCGCGCAGCCGCGCAGCGCTGTGCGGCCGGCACCCACTCTCCCCAGGGCGCGCGGTAGCCGTCAAGGCGTGTGCCGTCCCGACGCGGCGGATCAAGGTGAATACCCGCGTCGAGCGGCGGCGGATTGGCGCGCCCGCGCCAGCGCCTTCCCTCGTCGTGGTGGACCCAACAGCGTCCGTTGCCGTCGAACAGGAACACACGCACATCTCGATTGCGCGGATTTTCCGGCCACGCGTGGACGTGGAAGCCGCGCTCGGAGGCATCTGGATCCGCGTCGCGGCCGGGACCCTGGGTGTAACCGCCGCCAGTCGCTGGTAGAGCGAGCCGGAAGCGGTATTCCCCGTGCACGACGCTGCTGCCGGGTCCGTCGGCGAACGCTGCGGGCAGCAAACCCTTGATCGCCGCCGCGCCGGTGCCCGCGCCGCGGGGCGCGAGCGCTCCCGCAAGCTCCGCAAAGAAGCCCGCTTCGCCGACCCCGTCGCTGTCAAGGTCAACCCACGCCCGCGCGCAAAACTCGCTCTGTGCGGCGGCGATGGTGTCGAGCATCGCCCGCGCCTGGTCGCCACTTGCGAGCGGGTCGCTCCCGTCGGCCAATGCCGCCGCAACCGCCATGGCCAGGGCGAAGGGTCCAAGGACGATGCCAAGGAAAACGAAGGATCGACGCGGGGGGAACACGTGGGCAAGGTTCATCGACAGGACCCCGCCCGCGACTGGACACAAACGCCTAAATCCGCATCACGGACGCGCCGCAGGTTCACGCTCCAAGCCCCCTTCGTCCCGGGCTATGCCCGATGGGCGCGCGGCCTGGAGCGCGGGCCTCCAGGCCCGCCTTGGGTCGAGCCCGCAATCCGGGTTAAACGCCGCCGACTGGGTTCAACGGCCCGTCTTCACCCTCCGACCGGGCGATCACCGCCGCGCCGCAACTGTCCGACCACACGTTCACGACGGTGCGCAGCATGTCGAGCGGCCGGTCGATGGCGAGCAGCAGCGCGGCGCCCTCCACCGGCAGGTCTAGCGCCGCCAGGATCGTGAGCATCATGACGAGCCCCGCGGAGGGGATGCCCGCAGCGCCGACACTGGCGAGGAGTGCGAGGATGACGACCAGGGCTTGGCCGCCAAGGGTCAGCTCATAGCCCCCCGCTCCGGCGTAGTACTGGGCGAGAAAAATGACGCCGATGCACTCGTAGAGCGCCGTGCCATCCATGTTGATCGTGGCGCCCAGTGGCAGCACGAACGACGTGACCTTGTTGCTGACGCGCCCGCGGTGCTCGACGGTCCGCAGGTTGACGGGCAGCGTCATGCTGGACGAGCTCGTGCTGAAGGCGGTCATCAGCGCGGGCGACATGGCCTTGAACCACGCGATCGGACTGACACGGCCCACGGTTTTGAGCAGGATCGGCAGCGTGACGGCCGCGTGGATCACCAGCGCGGCGAGGACGGTGACCATGAACAGGAGCAGCGCCTTGAACGGAGCAAAGCCCGTGCTCGCGACCACCTTGACGATCAGGGCGAAGACGCCATAGGGCAACAGCGTCAGCACACCCTGCGCCATGCGCATCACAACTTCGAACAAGCTCTCGAAGAGCTCGCGCACGCGCCCGCGGTGCGGCTCATCGGTCCGGGTGATGAAAAACCCAAACAACAGCGCGAAGAAGATGATCGAGAGCATCGCGCCGTTGTCCTGCATGGCGCCGAAGATGTTCTCGGGCACCATGCGCTTCAGGACGGCGATGAAGCTGTCGTCCGTGCCCGTGCCCGGCGGGCTGGCGGGCGAAAGGCCGAGGCGCGCTCCGTCGCCGGGTCGGATCAGGTTGACGAGCACCTGACCCACGAGAATCGCGAGGAGCGACGTCGTCATGTAATAGCCGAACGTCTTCCCACCCAGGCGCCGCAGATCGGCCATCGATCCGATGCCGGTGATCCCGTTGATGATCGACGTCAACACGATCGGCACGATCAGCATCTTCAAGAGCGCGAGGAAGATGTCCGCCGCGAACTCGAACGGCGCTAGCCAGATGGCGCGCGGGGATTCGGGGTCCATTCCCAACGCCAACGCGACGGCGCCCGCCGCGGGATCCGCACCGGTTGGTGCGGGGTGCGGCACCATCCACAGGACTGCGCCATTTTCGCTGACGTCCAGGAGCGCCGCGAGCGCCTGTTCCGAATCGAGGGGAACCCGCACTTCGTCGGGTGTCCCCCGGTCCACGATGGCGGCTGCGAGCCGCGCTCCGGGGGCCAGCGCGCGCGCGCTGGCGGGACTCCCCTTCGCGATGGACACCACGCGCACGTGGTCCCCCTCGCTCGCGACAACCAGCCCGGTGTACGCAGGCGCTGCGAGGAGCGCCTGCATCAACATGCCAACCAGCGCACCGGCGGCCATCCACGCAAGGACCTTCCAGTGGAATCCCATGGGGCCGGATCCTACCCCAGGGTGCGGCGCCGCTACGCCGTCATGTCGCCGCGCCGCAGGACTACCGGTTCATGGCGCGACCGTCGCGCGGACGAGGTGCGAGAGCTCGATCGGCGCGCCCGGTGTCGTGACCGCGATGTTGATGCCTTGGAACGCCACATCGACACCCGCCAAGGCGGGGTTCGGCGGCAGCGCGAGCGCGAACTCGCTCGTCCCGCCCGCGGTGCCGGCCGACGCGAGCACGATGGGCCCAGGTGCGAGCGTCAACAGAACTTCGCCCAGGCCCGGCAGCAGCAGGCCGCAGCCGAAAGCGTCCGTCCCATCCGCACCGACAAAGAGGACGCCAAGTCCCACCGGGAATGCCGACGCGGTGAGTCGGAGCCCAAATGGCTGTCCCACCGCGAAGCTTGCGCTGATCGGGCCAAGGCCGACGGGATTGCCGAAGCAGCCCGCGACCGCGGTGAAGTCGGAGGCCGGCACTTCGAATGCGCCGATGTCGACGATCGGCGCGCTCCCCGCACCACCGTCGAACGTCGCGGGCTCGTCGACGAGGCGCACAGATCCCGCGAGGTCCGTGGTGCTGCCCGCAGGCACCGCGCCAGTGTTGCCGCGGTCGATGCAGGGTGAGCCGAGCGCGGGCGCGAAGTCACCGCCCACGGCGTTGGTGAAACGCGGGTCGGCGACCCCATTGCCCGTTCCAGCGTAGCCCCCCTGCACGATCGAGTACGTGACATTCGTGCCGGTGTTGATCTGATTGGCGGCGTTGGTCGCTCCGCTCGGCCCGGCGTTGTTCCAGATCACGCAGTTGACAACCGTGGTGCCGGTCGCACCCTGGTTGCGCAGGCCCGCGACCGCGTTCACCGTGCTGTTGTTGTTCGCGATTGTGCAGCCGACAAAACGCGGATTACCGCCCGATCCGACCCACACGGCTCCGCCGCCGCCCGTGCCCGTTGAGGTGTTGCCGACAAAGAGGCTGTTGGACACGACCACGCCCGTCGTCGAGAAAATCTCGAGCGCCCCCGCGCGCGCCGCCGTGTTGCCGATGAACCGGCAGCGCTCAAAACGCACGGCGCCACCGCCGGCGATGTCGAACGCTCCACCGAAGGATCCGCCGAAGCCGCCTTCGAAGCTGCAATCGGTGAAGGTCGGAGCGGCGCCCGTATTGATGTAACCCGCAGCTCCGCCGAAGGTGGTGCGGTTCGCCAGAAACCGGCAGTTTTGGATGCGCGGCGAGACGCCGCCTATGCACAGGATGCCCGCGCCGCGGTCCTGGTTGGCCGCAGCGCCATTGGCATGCCCGCGGGCCACGACAAACCCGTCGAGCAGCGCCGAACTGTTGGTTCCCGTGGTCGTCACCACATGGAAGCTGTTGTCCGCGATGGCGCCCGCGCCGTCGTTGCCCAGGAGGTCGCCGTCGAGGATGCTCGGAGCGGTGCCAAAGGGCGGGCGCCCGGACGGGCTGCTTTCGGTGCCTAGGAACGAGCCGTAAATCTCGACCCCGTTTTTCAGCGCGAACGCGACGGTCCGCGACAGCGTCTGCGTCGGCAGGTACGTGCCCTGGGCCGCAAAAACCTGATCGCCCGCCACCGCCGCGTCGAGCGCGAGCCGCAATCCGTCGGAGCCCTGGAACGCGTTGGCCCAGCTCGTGCCGTCGTTGGCCCCGGACGCGAGGTTGGCGTCGACGTAGCGAATCTCGGCGGAGGCGGCGGAGGCTGTAAAAACGAGGGCGAGCAGCGCGGGGAGCAGGCGCGCGGGGCGCCGAAAATTGAGCAGCATGGGGACGAGGGTCGGGTGCCGAGGTTGGGATGGTGGCTCCCGATTCTAGGAGCGCCGCCCACGGCGGGGCGGGCGCGGTTCCTGGTCGCTCCCCCGCCGCGCGGCGCCAGCCACCCGCAGGGGCGCCAGGCGCGGCCATTTTTTCCGCGCACCGCGGGGCCACCACCCCCGCCCAGCCACCCCGACCTGTCCAGATCGGGTTTGGTTGCCGTTGGGAGGACGGAGTCGCCGACCGTGAGGATGGGCACCGCCCCCCGATCTGGGGGCACGCGGCACAGGCCGTCGCGGGGGCACAACTTGCCGGGGTGCGCTGGCTGCGCCCATCCTGGGTCCATGCATGCCCTTGCCCCGCTCCTGTTGATCGTGGTCGCGCTCCTGCCCGCGTCCACCCCCGAGGCCGTGGGCGCGGCTCCCGCACCGCCCGTGCTCCGCGAAATTCCGAACCAGAGCCTCGAGCGCTTGCTCGCCGCCGAGGTCGACGTCGTCGGACCCGTCGTCGACGTTAATACCCGCCGCGAGCGCGGCTCGGACCGCACGCTGTGGACGTTTTTGGTCGAAGTGGAACGGGTCCACGCGGGCGCGGACCTCGCGCCAGGCGCGCGCATCGAGGTGCACGCGTGGACCGAGCCGTTCCAACCCAACCGCGTCGGCAGCACCGGTCACCGGGCGACGTTTGGGGGCACGAGCGGACTTCCGCGCAATGGCGATCGGGTCCGAGTTCACGCCAAGCACGAGGGCGACGCGATCCACGCTCTTTTGCCCAACGGCATCCAACCGGCGGAGCCCCTCGTCGCATTTGTCGCCGCGGACGACGAGTACCGCTCGGAAATCAGCATGCCGATGCTCGCCGCCACCCTAGCGACGGCCACCCGTTGGCGCACCGCGCTGATCCTCGCGGCCGACCCGACGACGGGGGCCCCCGATGTCGCGTCGAAGACCGCGAACACGGGCCTGAGCGAGCTTGGCTCCGCGCACGCCGCGGTGCTGTTCCTGCGTTACTCCAAGGATGAGCCGCTGGCGAAAGCGCTCGACGCCTTCGCATCCGGCGGCCGCCCGGTCATCGGCTTCCGCACTTCGACGCACGCTTTTGCGTTCGGGGCCGACCACGGGCTCGGTCACCTCGACGAGGGTTTTGGCGAGCGGCTCTTCGGCACTCCGTGGCGCTGGCACCACGGCCACGGCAGCGGCACGCGCCTGCTCCCACCCGCGGGTGATGCGGCGGAGCATCCCATCCTGCGCGGGGTCGGTGCGGCGCTCGCATCAAAGCCCGTGGTTCCGTCGTGGCTCTACGTGGTCGAGCCGTTGCCCGAGGACTGCCGCGTGCTGCTGTGGGGCGAAAGCGCGGATCCCGCCGCCGCCGACCACCCCATGGTTCGCCAGCCGATCCTGTGGATTCGCGAGTCGGAGGGCAAAAACGCGCCGCGCCGGATGGCCTACACGAGCCTCGGCCATCCGGGCGACTTCGGCCACCCCGCCGTGCGCCGAATGGCCTTGCAGATGGTCGTGTGGGCGCTGGGTGAGGAACAATCGATCCCCGCCGGCGGGCTGCGAGCGGAGCCGCCCGCGCCCTACGACGCGCCGCCTACGCGCTGAAAGCCCGCGCGTCGCAGACGAATCAGGTCCGCGACGCTTCGAAGATGCTCTCAATCGCTTCGTCGAGGGCCGCGTTGAACTCGGCGTCGCTCTGCTTGGCCGACAGCCCTTCGGAAAGCGCGCGGCTGAAGCTCGCGATCATGCCGTTGTTGCGGGCGAGGCGCGCGTTGGCCTTCAAGCGGCTGTAGCCACCGGAAAGCGCAACAACACGCACGACCTGCGGGTGCTCGATGCAGCGTGTGTAGAGGTCGTCGGCATCCGGCAGGGTCAGCTTGAGCATCACGATCTGGTCGGCCTCGAGCTCATCGAGGTGCGCGATGATGACCTCTTCGAGCACCTCCTCCGCCTCGGCTTTGTCGGGGCATCCGATGTCGACCTCGGGCTCGATGATCGGCACGAGCCCCGCGTCGAGGATGCGCATGCCAACTTCGAACTGCTGGGCGACGACACGCTGGATACCATCCGCGCTCGCTTGCTTGATCACGGAGCGCATCTTCGTGCCAAACACACCTGCTTTTTTCGCGCGCGCGAGCAGGCCGTCGAGCTCGGGCATGTCCTTCATCATCTGGACTCCATCCGCTTCCGCGGCGAGCCCCTTGTCGACCTTGAGGAACGGGACGACGCGCTTTTGCTCCCACAGGTACTGCGCGCTGCCCTTGCCCTCGATCTTGCGATCCATCGTATTCTCGAACAGGATTGCGCCCAGGATGCGATCGCCGTTGAAGCCCGGCGAAGTGACGATGCGCGAGCGCATCTCGTGCACCTTCGTGTACATGGCTTCTTCGCCCGAGTAGGAGGACTCGTCGATGCCGTACAGCTTGAGCGCCTTCGGCGTGCTGCCCCCGCTTTGGTCGAGGGCCGCGAGGAAACCATCTTGGGTGAGGACCTTCTTGAGCTGCTGTTCGAACGACATAGGGCGTCGGGGGGCGAGAGCGGAGGAATTGTGTGCGGGGAGTGTCCCCGAAGGCACGGGCGGGATCAACCACGGCCGTGGCGCTCGTCACCCGCGTACGTGACCCGCGCGTCGCGCGCGCACCCTGCCCCGCGCCGCGCTAGCAGGTTGGATGGTAGCGTGCCCAACGCCAGCCCCCCTAACGCCCCAGCACCCATGTCCGCGTCGCCCAGTCTTCGTCCGATTGCTCCCGCCGACGACCCCCAAATGGCAGCCATCATCCGCGCGGTGATGCCGGAGTTCGGCGCGGACGGCCCTGGCTTCGCCATCCACGATCCCGAGGTGGACTTCATGTCCCAGGCCTATTCCGCGCCACGCTCCCTCTACCTGGTGGTCGAGGAGGACGGGCGGCTAATCGGCGGCGGTGGTGTCGCGCCACTTGAGGGCGGCGACGGCGAGACCTGCGAGCTGCGCAAGATGTACTTCCTGCCCG
>Ga0163144_10005107_pt1 | contig 29268 bp, 20 predicted proteins | sample OliLak19BULKMAT1_FD_123175 | JGI IMG/M metagenome (GOLD analysis project Ga0163144, IMG submission 123175) | Freshwater microbial mat bacterial communities from Lake Vanda, McMurdo Dry Valleys, Antarctica - Oligotrophic Lake LV.19.BULKMAT1 | ecosystem: Environmental > Aquatic > Freshwater >...
TAGTTTCAATTCTCTACTACTCATTGCAATGTCTGTAGTACCGTCTAGCAGGGCAGCTATGCCGACACCACTGCCGCCACCTACTACACTCACGCTCATATCTTTATTTATAAGCATAAAGTCTTCAGCTTGATTTTGAGACAACGGCAGTACAGTGTCGCTACCCTTTAGTTTCAATTTATTATCATCTGCCCTGTTGCAGGCTAATAGTATGGTTATGCTAAATATACATATCCAGCTGTAGTGTAGGTAAAATCTCATTTGTTTCATATCTATATCAAAAATCTGCTGTATGCAGTTAAACAACCCAATTATATTGACCTAAATCAAAGCAAAACTAAAGGAATTCATTTGTGCCAACATTACCTTAATGTTAAGGGCAGTTTTACTAAGGGCAGTTTGGCTAGGCAAATAATCCAGATAGTATATTTGCTACTCACAGCAACAGCATATTATATCTACTTTGTCGTTTAGGTTTTTATACTTCATTGTTCTATTACTTAGCCTAAGTGCGACGCCTATCCGTGCGCAAGACAAAAGTATGTTGACCCTGTTTGATTTGTTGACACTACAAAATATGGACTCAGACGACATAGCCAGTTACCTAGCCCCTATGGGTTGGAATTACTTAGATGCTAAGTCTGATATGAAGCATATAATGATAAATTGGCAATACAAACTAAAGCAAGATAGCAAAACCAAGACAGCTCGCATACTTAGCATTTGGGAAGATGCACATACACACGAACGAATGCTAGCCTACTCATTCATAGACGAGGGTGATTTTCAATACAGAAACTATTTGTGGGCAATGCAGTATCTACAATTCACAAAACTGGCAAATCCAACACAGCAAGGCGAAAACGCCCCAGCTAAAGAAGATTTCGTAGATGAATTTCGATATTTAGGTGAGGTACACTACCTCGACATTCGCATTAAGTTTAATGTAGGCAACCCCCCAGGCTATATGATGATATTGGGCGACAGACACAGAAAGGAGGAATAAATATTAGTCCCTACTGGTAAGATAATAAATAATTAAAAATATTTTCATTTAGTTTAATCAGCTATCTAGTAATTCATTATATTTGATATTGTAAAATAAAACACAAGCTTTACAGGTTTAATTATATGATACAAACTAACACTATCGCCCCAAAATTGGGGGGGGGGGCACATTGAATGTCCAAAACCGAATTGCGCGCAAGCGCTCTACTGTAGTAGCCGCTAAGGTTACTAGACTACTAACACTAATCCTGTTATTAGGTACTATGACATTAACAACGACAAAAGCAAAAGCACAAACTTATCCTTATTGTGATCCATTGTGCACCCAATGTCCAAAGTATTATTTTGAGAACTTGACTGGCTGTGCTATTCGTGCGAAGGTTGGTTCACAGCAACTGCCATGCACTTCTTATGCTATTCCAGATGACCTTTTCCATCCTTATGTGGGCAACCAGGCTATTACTGCCTGTACTTGTGGTGATTGCGGATGTGTATGTATTGATAAAATTACGGTATATGATCAAAACGTTAATGGTTATGACATAAATTTTCAAGGTCTAATAGGAAGCAACTTCCAGTCACCGCCACAACCAACCCAGGTAATTTTGCCTTCTAACGCAGATTGCAACTGCCCACCAGGAATGACTGTAGCAATTGAAACAGCTTATACACCAGCCGTTATTAACGGTGTAACATATTATCAATTTAGCGGATTTAGAGCCTACTGCAAGTAGGTCTTTTTAATTTTTTATATTTTGACTAATGTCCATTGATTTACGCAGAATTGTTTGCTTTTTGATTTCCATAATTTTTGGAACTTCTTTAGCCGCTGCTCAAGTCAAAACAAACGTCCAACTAGGAGATAATAATCAAAATGGTATTGTCGTTTTACCAAATGGCAATACCATTATTAAATATGTTCATTCAGAACCTGAAAATAGCACTTATTCAATTGACCTATTCTGCTACGATTCCAGTGGCAATGTTCTTTGGGATAAAAAGATAGTTTCAAGGCAGTTCTATTATTATGGTATTGGTTATGACACACTTACCAGTGGTTCTATTGGCAAGATAGTGAAGATTTTATTGACCAAGAATGGCGTATTATTGATTTATTCAGATATGGACGCAATAGTCGGCCAGAGTAGTCTTAGTCTAGTTGAGTTTAACCAAAGCGGTGAAGTCAAGCAAAAGAAAAAATTGAACTTTGCCCGAAATTATAATTTTAGAACGTTGAGTCTGGTGGCAGACACCTTTAGAAGTTGTTTTTACATCAATGTTGCGGCTGATAGCTTGTTTAGCTACAAGGGTCGTATTTACACCAATACAAAGGGATTTGCTTTGTTCAAAATAGACAACTCATTAAATGTAAGTTGGGTGAAAATAATAAACGGACTGAGCTATGTTTATAACATCAACCCCATTTCCAACGATTTAGCTTTAATGCCAGTGAGTGGTGATATTCTCTTGACAACAGCGATTTCCGTCGTAAGAATTGACCACTTGTCTTCGTCTATCAAATATTATTACCAATGTGAGCAATCATCATTTTGTATTGACAATACAGATAATATTTACACTGTCAATATTAGTTATGATAATACAAAGGGACAAATTATTCAACTCCATAAGTTCAATCCGAACCTGGTATTAATTTGGTCGAAATCCTACTACAATAAATTAAAGTATATTAATGGATTAACATCCTGCAATGGGCGGGCCACTTTTGTGTTGATTAATAGTGCGACTATTCATATTCTTGCTGGAAGTAAGTATGGATCCGATGCTTACTATTTACGCTTAGATACCAGTGGCAAATTGAAATGGCAGTTGGAATTTTCAAATTCAATTAGCCTTGCGTTTGTCAAAGAAGATGTTACTGACAATAGCCTTTATCCAGCCAAATATAGCAACATTCCACCAATTAGTTTTTGCCTACCTAATTGGACATTTCAATACGATCACGCTGCCATAATAGAGAATTCTTTGTCAACAAATATTTTAAATGGTGATAAGCTATTTATAGAGAGTTTTTCAGATTCGATAGGCTCATGTTCAAGCACCCCAATTAAGTTTGGTACACTAATAGGTCCGGGAATGCAATTATCCAACCTTTATAACACTACAGACAAAATCAACTATACCACCTCTCCCTTCACCCCCACAATTTACAACCAACGAAAGAACAAAATCATAGGTTTTGGTTGCAATACTTTAAGACCCAATGTCTACTTTCAGGAAGATACCATAGTAGTTTCAGTCCTCACTTTTAACATAGAGTCTATATCTAATGGCAGGGGCAGGTTCGTTTGGAACAATGCAGACACCACTACAAATAGTCAGGTAAATAGAACTGGCACATACTGGATACAACAAAGTCTAAATGGCTATACCAAGTCTGACACCATATACATAGTATTCCTGTCTGACTTTGCTAAAATACCCGATGCATACATCTGTCCTAATTCATCGGTTAAACTTAGACCTATAGACACAAACTATGTCTACCAATGGTATAGCATGGCGGGTAATAGGCTGGCTGGGCAAAGCATAACGGCTACAGACTCACAGACCTATTACTTAAGTGTCCGCATCAAGGGCAAGTGGTACCGAATAGACACTGTACAGGTACGTTTGTACCTATTGCCTACACCCAGTGCTGGTCCAGATACCCTATTGTGCTATCGCCAAAGCTATACATTGCAGGGTGCTGGTGGTGTTAGATATAAATGGACACCTGCAAAATACCTAAGTAACGATACCATTGCTAACCCAAATGCGGTATTACCTGCTAAACAACGATACACCCTGACTGTAAGCAACGAGTTTGGTTGCGTAGACTCTGCTACTGTGTTCATAGACGTAAGGCCTAAGCTTAAACTAAAATATACCCTAAGTAAATCTGAAGTTTGCCTAGGGGACTATGTTTTGGTTAGGCTATACCCCACGGGCGGACTGGCTAATCAATACAGCTTTAGCCTAAACGGAACATCGGTGACGGACAGTTTTTACATTACCCCAACTAAATCTGGTATGCAACAACTGATGCTTTCAGACAATTGCTCTGAATCTATATCAGACTCATTTTACCTGCGTATATACCAACAACCCATACCTAAGTTTGAGTTAAGCGGTAATCTACGGGTAGATAATAAGTTGTTGTTTATCAATACTTCTCGCTTTGCCAAAAGCTATGTGTGGTACATTAACAATCAGAAAATGGGTACTGACGTAAACCTAAGCCATACCCCAACCGATACAGGTATATTTACAGTTAAAATTCAGACAATTAACGCATTGGGTTGTGCAGACAGCATCACTCAATCATATAAAGTGATAGATGACAACACCCTTTACATTCCCAACAGCATCAGCCCAAATGCTGATGGACTAAATGATCAATTTCATATAGTCGGCATAAATGTTACGGGCTACGAATATGAAATATTCAACAGATGGGGGCAAATAATACATCGATACAACGGCCACAACAGACTATTCCCAGCCGATAAATCGCAAATAATACTAGAGTCTATGTATTGCTACAGACTTAGCGTCCACTACCGTGACGGCAGCAACAAGTATCTATTCGGCTGCCTGTGGGTGCAGTAGTTTGTGAGATGTAGTGAGAACTAAAAATTATTTTCATTTAGTATAATCAGCTATTATCTAAGTACACTTTGGGTTCAATAGGGGCTTGGTGACTACCAATGCTATAAATATACGAACCCGACAAGTTCAATTTGTGAGTAAGAGTGCAAATGTATTTACTGTGGCTAAGTTGTTAAATTTTTACAGAAGAAATAATTAATACCTTACCCAGTCTATTACTTTAAATAATCATCGAAATACATACCAATCTTTTCAACTAAGTGGTTGCGCTGTATGCCCTGTACATTGTGTTTCTGCCCGGGATATACAAAGTAGTCAACTTGTTTATTGGCACGTATGCAGGCTCTAACGAATAGAAGGCTATGTTGTTGTACCACCACGTCATCATCCATACCGTGTATGATTAACAGCTTCCCGTTTAAGTTTTTAGCTTGATTTATGAGCGATGCTTTTTCATATCCCTCCTTATTTTGCTCTGGGGTATCCATATAGCGCTCTGTGTACATTACTTCATAGTATTTCCAGTCTATAACTGGTCCACCAGCTACTGCTACCTTAAATACGCCTGGATATTTGGTCATTAAGCTTATGGTCATAAATCCACCAAAACTCCATCCGTGTATGCCCATTCTAGCTGTATCTACAAATGGCAACTTTCTCAGATACTTTATTCCAGCTAATTGGTCTGCCATCTCTACAGTACCAAGTTGTCTGTGTGTTACTTGCTCAAACTCTTTGCCCCTATTGTCACTGCCTCTATTGTCAACTGTAAATATTATGTAGCCACGCTGAGCCATACGTTGTAACCACAATTGGCTGCCGCCCAGCCAACCAGCATTTATCATTTGGGCGTGTGGTCCACCATATACATATACCAGTACAGGGTATTTTTTACTGCTGTCCATATTAGGTGGTAGTATTATTCTGGCAGCGATTGGTGTTCCATCATCAGCATTAATTCTAAATACTTGTGTCGTTGGCATTTCATAGCCAGCTAATGGATTCTCCGCAGTTAATAGATTTGACTTTAACTGACCACGTTTGCCATCTACAATGTTTATTATGCGTGGGGTGTTGATACTGCTAAAGTTATCGGTCATATACTCACCATCATAACTAATCGTAGCCTTATGAATGCCACTACTTACCGTAAGTGGAATGTTTTTGCCTGTACGCAGGTCATACCTATATATTTGTCGCTCAGTTCCCCAAGTTTTGGGCATTGTGCCCTCAATAAATAGAATTCTGCCTCTATCATCAACCCCTGCTATTTCTGTTACTTCCCAATTACCGCTGGTTATTTGCTTTAGCATTTTACCAGTTAATGCGTCATATAGATAGCAATGATTATAACCAGATCTATTACTCTGCCAAATGAATTTATCTGCCTCATCATTTACAAAGTATGCTGGGCTTAATGGCTCTATGTATTTACCATCTTTTTCTTCAAACAATATTCCTAAGTCTGCACCTGTATTTACATCATATCTATGCATTTGCATTAAGTTTTGATCTCTATTTACAATCGCCATATAGATGAAGTTATCGTCTGGGCTCCAAGCTATATTGGTCAGGTATTGTTCTGGGTCCCCCGTTACATTTAGCTTTACGACACCTTTCGATTGCAAGTCGTAAATCCATACACTAGCGTGATGACTTTTTTGCCCAGCCATAGGGTATCGCAATTGTGTAGAATTACCAGGCACGGCTTCTAAATTCATAATTGGATATTGGGTTACCATACTTTCGTCTTTTCTATAAAATGCCAATTTTTTACCACTTACACTCCAAAATGTACCCTTAGTTATCCCAAACTCACTACGATGGACTTCGGTACCGTTCAGTTTACCTTTTAGGCTGTCTCTAGTTATTTGCATTAGTTTGCCACCTGCAGCCCGTACAAATAGGTTTTGACCATAGGTATAGGCTAGGTTCCCAGTTTTGACGTGGACATCTACATTTTCAGCTACTGTAGCTTCAGAATAGTTTATTGCCTTAGCTGTATTGCTATTAATGTCCCATAATATGGTATAAGCGTTGGTATTGTCATTTAACTCAATACTTATATGATTATCGTCTATCCAATTGAAAGCATAAATCTTAGCTGTTTTTTGTAATACATCTATATCAGCCTTGGGAATGTTTTCACCATAAGCCAGACTAGTGTATGGAAATGATTTTAGTGACAGTCTTCCAATCTCTTTCTTTTCATCAACGCTATATCTTATTACGTCTTCAAAATCGCCACTCAAGTAGGCTATTTCGTCGTGATTTGGTCTCCACGCCAATTCATTTAGAGTATTTGGTGTGAAAGCTCTAGATCCACTTACAGATTCTTTTAGACTGAGTTCCTTTCTCTTTTGTGCAAATCCAATTATGGGCCCTAATAATAACAGGGCAAATAATATTGTCTTAATGCTTTTATTAAACTGCATAATTTATTCCTTCAGGATTAGGCAAAGAAAAACAAATTCTCACTTAACTATTGGTTTAAATGCATTTTTTAAATCACTAAACCACAGCCACGGGTTTTGGTCTGATATTGGTTATATAGCAACATATCTTTGTTTACATTATGGGTGAAAGTGTTAGGCAGGCTAAACTAAATAGGCTATTGCAAAAGGAATTGAGTGAGGTTTTTTTACGTGAGGGAAAGCAATTATTTGACAACTCATTCATATCAGTTACCCAAGTTAAGGTTGCTCCTGACTTAGGCTTTGCCAAGGTTTATATAAGTTTTCTAAATGAAAAAGACAAAACCAAGGCATTGAATCTGGTAAAACTACATACTAAAGACCTTCGCAGTATTTTGGCTATGCGTATAAAGAGTATAGTCCGGAAAATACCAGAACTAGACTTTTACTATGATGATACCCTAGACGTTGCAGAGCAAATTGAGGGTTTGATTAAGGAAATTAAGGCAAAACCAACCAGCACCAAGCCTTTAGATTTATCAGAATACGGGGACGATTTAGATGTAAAATAAATGGAACTAGCATATAAGAAATACGCTGACCACAGCAATCACTTGGTCATTATACACGGATTATTTGGTACTGCAGATAATTGGCACTCAATGGCTACTAAATACGCAGTTAATACTACAGTGTGGGCTATTGACTTAAGAAATCACGGTAAATCTGCACACCATCCCCTAGCAACATACCAAGATATGGCTACAGATGTTGCAAAATTTATAAAAGTAGTAATAGGGAAACCATCTAGTGTATTAGGTCATAGTATGGGTGGCAAAACGGCAATGGTATTGGCAAGTCAAGACCCAGAACTAATTGAAAAACTAATAGTTGCAGACATTGCACCTAAGAAGTATGACGGGAGCCACAATGAACTGATGGACGCAATGAAAAACCTTGACGTTACTGCAATTACCAGCAGAACAGATGCAGAAGAAGCGCTGAAAATAGATGTACCAAACTTTGGTATACGTCAGTTTCTATTAAAAAACTTAACCAGAACTGACGCAGGCACTTATAAATGGAAGTTAAACTTGCCTGCAATAGAGAATCACTATGACGACATTATTGGTTGGCCTAGTGATATTGATTTGAAATTTATAAAAAGTACACTTTTTGTAAGTGGCGCCGACAGTAATTATATATTGCCGACTGATCACGAACAGATTAAGTCATATTTCCCAAATTCAACATTTGCTATCGTTCCGAATGCTGGTCATTGGGTTCACGCAGATAATCCAGATGGTTTTTATCAAGCTACAATAGATTTTGTTAAGGGCTAAAGTTGTTACTTAAAAACAATTATTTTATATTAATGCAACATTATTTTATTATGCTTCGTTAATTTGCGATATACTATTAAAAACATAATGTCTAATAGCATTTCAGTAGAAATTCTTGTTAAGAAATCAAAATTAACGGGGGATTATATCTTAACATTAGCCAATCAAATTGGAGGTCCAATAGTGTGGAATAAAAATTTAGATAATGCTAAAGTTGAGTTTAAGCAAGCTCTAATCTTGTTTAATTTTAGTATGGAAGTCCTTATAAAATCAAAAATACTTAATAAAGGAAGTAACAATAATGAAGATGACAACATAATTGAATTAGACTCTCAATACGTAACTATTTAAGTAATGAACGTTAAGTACTTACATTTTAATTCATTTAAAGGTTTATTAGAAAATTACGGAGGATTTTATTCGTTTGTATCTTTAAAAAAGGATTATCCTGAGACATTTTTAGTTATAAAAGCTCGTCTAATATTAAGCGAAAATTATGAAGAGGCCTCTTTGTTAGAACAACTTGTAAAATGTGATACTAAATATTTTTTATATATAAGATTTGTAGAAGAATTAGGTAGACAAATCCCAATTTTTTTTCCGATTCAAAATAGATATGAAGAAATAATTTGTAAGGAAATCCTTTCTAGAGTATTATTACCTAGAGATTTATTTGATACTACTAACTTTGAAGAGTTTCTAATTGACGTTATTAGTGAAGAGAAAAATTAGGTTTCTAACCATTCTCTCTCTTCTGATTAGCCTGTCAACAACTGCACAGGTTAAAATAGCCAGATTAAAATATGAGGGCGGTGGGAATTGGTATGTATCACCTACCAGTTTGCCCAATTTGATTAAGTTTTGTAATCAAAATCTAAAAACCAACATTGTCATAAACGAAGAAGTGGTGGAAATGGGCAGTAAAGAAATATTTAACTACCCGTTTGTACATATGACTGGAAATGGAGTCATTAGCACCAGCCCATCAGACATCGCTAATCTAAGAATGTACCTACAATCTGGTGGCTTTCTGCACATTAATGACAGTTACGGAATGGACAAATACGTCCGTGAATTGTTAAAGAAGGTATTTCCAGAGGCACAATTAATTGAAATACCCTACAGTCACCCCATATATCATCAGAAGTATGATTTCCCAGCTGGATTACCTAAAATTCACGAGCACGATGGCAAACCTGCGCAAGGTTTCGGAATATTAGTTGCGGGCAGATTGGTTTGTTTTTACGGCTTCGAGTCTGACATTGGCGACGGTTGGGAAGACCCTGCTGTACATAAAGATCCAGAGACAAAACGCCAAAATGCTTTAAAAATGGGTGCCAACATATTACAATACGTATTTTTGGGCGAGGCACAGGCTAAGTAACTATTTCCACCTTGCCCAATTGCAATTTTTCTAGCGAACTTAGCAGTGTATAGTCAGCATTTATCTTATAGTTTACCACGGTAAAGTTTATTTGCCTGTTGTTCACTTGGGAATTAATACTGATGGAAAGCGGTAGAGTCCCTTTATGCAATTTACACAACTCTTCTAGTTCACTATTTATACTCAGGCTAAGGTCTGTAGGTTTAGCTATGTTTATACGGATAGATTTAATCTTTTCGTCTAATTGTGACAGCAAACTTGCCTCATTCCATACCAATTCCATTTGCTCTGTATTATACCTTTTCTTACGGTCTGCCTTTACCAGTATACAATTGCCTACTTCCAATACATTTTTCATTTTAGCAACATCACTACTGTTCCATACCTTCACTTCGTATTGCCCAGTGTAGTCGTTTATGGTGAAAAATGCTTTCTCATCTCCTCTGTCATTTTTTATAATTCTACAACTGGTTATCATTCCCCCGATTGCTAGGCGCATTTGTGTACTTTCATTCACATCTACACAACTTGCCGTTGCAAATTTGTCTAGTATAAACTTATAATTGTCTAGCGGGTGACCAGATATATATACCCCAAGTATATCTTTCTCTTTATTTAACTCGTCTAACTTGAGGAATGGATTTGCCTTAGGTATTTTAGGCTTAGACACTTCGTCAGAAGCTATTCCAAATAGGTTGGCACCACCGTCGTTTAATGATTGTTTTGCTGCACCATATCGTATCAGTTTTTCCGTTAAATTACTTTCTCCGTCGTCAGTTTCTACAAATAATCGTCTATGAATATCTTGTGTTAAAACGGAATCAAACCCACCTGCCAAGCCTATAGCTTCAAATGCTTTTTTATTAACGTTACGCAAGCTAACGCGCTCTGCAAAATCAAACACATCTACGAATGGTCCATTAGCTTCACGCTCTGCAATTATGGCTTCTACTGCAGCCTCGCCGGTGCCTTTTAATGCCGCCAAGCCAAATCTAATATTCCCATCTGCATCTGGCATAAACTGTTTACCACTGCGGTTTACATCTGGCCCCATTACTTTTAGTCCCATAGCTTTGCATTCCTCTAGGAAAAAGGTAAGCTTCTCCATTTTGCTCATCATACTGGTCAACACCGCACTCATATACTCCGCAGGATAATGTGCCTTTAAGTAACCTGTTTGATAGGCAACAAATGCATAACAAGTAGAGTGCGATTTGTTGAAGGCGTATTGAGCAAAAGCCTCCCAGTCTGTCCATATCTTCTCACACTTAGCTAGTTCGTGTCCACGTACTGTGCAACCCTCCATAAATGTAGGCCTCATTTTGTCCAGAATTTCCTTTTGCTTTTTACCCATTGCTTTACGCAATGTATCGGCTTGCCCTTTGGTAAAACCGGCTAGTTTCTGGCTCAGCAACATTACCTGCTCTTGGTACACCGTAATACCATAAGATTCACTCAGGTATTCCTCCATTTCAGGTAAATCATAGCTGACTGGTTCCTGCCCATTCTTCCGCTTAATAAACAAGGGAATGTATTTCATTGGACCAGGTCTATATAGCGCATTCATCGCTATTAGATCACCAAACTTGTCTGGCTTTAAGTCTTTTAGGTGCTTTTGCATTCCCAGACTTTCAAATTGAAATGTACCATTTGTTTGCCCGCGTTGATATAATTTGTAGGTCAACTCATCGTCAAGGGGAATGGTATCTATGTCTATGTCTATTTTGTGAATTTTCTTAATGGTAACCAAGGCATCTTTTAGTATGCTTAGGTTCCTTAGCCCCAAGAAATCCATTTTTATTACCCCGGCATCTTCTATCACCTTACCCTCAAACTGGGTGATGAGTAGCGGTGTTTCTTTGCTACGTGCAACCGGTATTATTTTAGTTAAATCGCTAGGTGCTATGATGATGCCAGCAGCGTGAATCCCCGTACCCCTTATACTACCCTCTAGTTTCTCTGCTTGGCGTATTACTTTAGCTATGGTATCTGAACCATCCCGAAGTAGTCTAAGTTTCTTAATCTGCTCTACCTGTTCATAGTCTAGTCCTTCTTTATCTTTGAGGCTGCCTTCGCCCTCTATGGGAGCATTAAGGACGCGTTTTAGGCTAATTCCAGGTGGCCTATCTGGTATCAAGTTTACCAGTTGATTGCTTTCATTTATGGGTATTTCCATTACCCGTGCCACGTCTTTTATACTCATACGTGCAGCCATAGTACCGTATGTAACTATTTGTGCTACTTGGTTTTGACCGTACTTTTGCACCACATAGTCTATTACTTTTTGCCTGCCTTCATCATCAAAGTCAGTATCAATATCGGGCATACTCTTTCTATCTGGGTTTAAGAATCTCTCAAACAGTAGATTGTATTTAATTGGATCTATATTAGTTATGCCGATGCAATAGGCAACTGCACTACCAGCGGCACTACCCCTGCCCGGCCCTACATATACCCCCATATCTCTACCTGCCCTTATAAAGTCACTAACTATAAGAAAGTAGCCTGCAAACTCCATCTTCGTAATTATGTCCAGCTCAAATTCAATTCTTTCCTTTACCTCATCGGTAATTTCCTCATATTTCCTATGTGCGCCTTGCCAAGTTATGTCTCGCAAGTAGGCGTTCTGGTCTGTAAACTCAGGTGGTATATCATAGTTGGGTAGCATTATGGGCTTTTTCAGCTCGAGTAATTCTACCTTACCCACTATGTCATTGGTGTTATCTATTGCTTGGGGTACGTCCTGAAATAACAGGCGCATTTCATCTTGCGTCTTAAAGTAAAACTGATTGTTTCCAAAGCCAAAGCGCTTTTTCTTACCCGATTTAAATGAAGATTGTATTACCTCTACTTGCAGTCTTAGTTCCGAATTATTAGGAAACAATCGTTGCATTTCCTCAACTGTTTCCATATAAAACTCGCCCCCTATTTGCCACCTATATCTATTTTCTTTACTTTCGCCAACAGGTGTTTTTAGGTATTCTCCAGTATTAATGCATAGCAATATGTCGTGTGCAGTAAAGTCATCTTCATTTAGATAATGACTGTCATTGGTAGCTATTACTGGTAAATTGTATTTTTTTGCCCACTTTAGCAATATTTGGTTTATATCCTCTTGACTAATATTGCTACCGTCCAAATTCTTAAGGTTATGCCTTTGTATTTCCAGATAGTAGTCTTCTCCGAACAAATCCATCCAATACTTAAGTTTTTCCTCTGCAGCTGTTTCTCCCTCGTGAATTATAGCCTGAGGAATCTCTGCTCCTATACAACAACTGGTGGCTATTAGTCCCTCGGTATGATTTTTCAGTAGATTTTTGTCTATCCGTGGCCACTTACTATATAGCCCATCTGTATAGCCCTTGCTACATAGGTAGCTTAAATTTTTATACCCTATTTCGTTTTTAGCTAGCAGTAATTGATGAAAACGATTGTCTTTCTGCGTATTGGTAAAGCTGGTCCTGGTCATATCGTCAACCATATAAAACTCACAGCCTACAATTGGCTTAATGCCTGCTGCGGTAGCCTCTGCAACAAATTGGAATGCACCGAACATATTGCCGTGGTCAGTTAGCGCCAATGCCGACATATCGTCCGCCTTAGCCTTACCAATCATATCTTTAATATTGGCAGCTCCATCTAATAGAGAAAACTGACTATGAACGTGTAGGTGAGTGAATTGGGACATTATTATGTAAAGGAAACAATTTGCTACGCTAATGACTATTAGTCAAGCCAAATATACCTACAACGAATTGGATAGACCCCGAAGTTTCTACTTACTTTTCAACAATTAGTTACTAGTTTTTTTACTCAACAGAACTGCAATTAAAATAATTAGCCATTCCTAGTATAATTAGACTATAAAAGTTTCTTAACGTAGCAAATGAATGGTACCTCTTAGTTGGAAGTAATTATTGTCTATACCCCTAGCACTAATGCGATAGATATACACTGACTCTGGCAATATTTGGTCGCCCAGCTTACCATTCCAACCTTCCTGATAGTCAAAGCTAAACCATACTTCTTTACCCCAACGGTCATATATTCTACATTCGTAATTCAGAACCTTTCTGCCTACTCGGTTAAATATAAATAGAGGGTTGACTTGCCAAGTATTGTTGAGCGTATCATTAGTGCCTGGTGTAAATGCGTTTGGAACATATATCCGTGAGGGCAATATCACACAGTTTACATTACTTGTGCTGGTATCGAAATTATTGCTTATCGCCATTATTCTATAGCAATAGGCAGTATCTAATTCTGGATACACATCTTCATCTGTAAAGTTAGTAGTGGTAGCACCTAAGTATCTAATGTCGTTCCACTTCCCCTTTCTATCCCTTAATTGCAGTCTATATGTATTCACTCCGTTTTGCCAATCTTTATAGGCATTCCAGTTTAGTACTGCCCTATCATTTTTAGTGCTATGGCTTAGCCAAATGCTGTGCGCTTCATTTGACAAAGGACTTAAGTAGCCACATTTATCAGTATAGCGCAGTCTATATAGGTAACTGCTATTATGCACGTCTGCCCCGTCATCTATAAATGAATTAGTAGTTGTAATTCCGTAACCATTTTGCCAAGTTTGTCCATTTACGCTCCGGTCTATTATGTAGGTACCTAGTTTACTGGTATCACTTAGTCCAGGCCAGAATAGACTTACATTTTTATCGCTAGTTACAGTAGCAATTCGCAAATAAGTAGCAGTTGGCAAAACATATATTGCTTGAATGCTAGCCTTATTACTATAACTTTCAAATAATGCTGTGCTTGTTCTTAGCAAAGCCTTAACTTTATAAGTGTAGTTCTCATTACACAGTTTATTATCAGTGTATTCATTTACTGTTTTATCTACAATTGCTAAGCGAACCCAAATGCCACTTGAGCCTCTTCTCCATATTTCTTGAGTTAGATTTGCCCAACCTAAATACTTAGTCCAAGTCAAGTTGATAATGCCTGTAGTAGGTGCATCTACTTTTAAATATATAGCAGAGTGAATTTCAGATGCTAAGCTAATATTACTACATCTGTCTTTGGTTTTAAGGGTGTAGTTATATGCCTGATTATTAGGGTTAACTGATATGTCTGTATATAGTGTATCTTTTATGATGGTAACTGAATTAACTATTCCAATATCAGCCCTAATTAATTCATATTGACCAAAGTCATACAACTTATGGTTAGTCCACCTTACCTCTATTTCACCATTGTCATTTACAGTAACATAGTTAATGTTTGTATTAACTGGTCGCAAAGTATCCTCCACAAATACAGCAGGATAGCTGTAGGAATAATTACACCCATATTGGTCCCAAACTGTTAAACTTACATTGTGAGCGCCGTTGGTTAGCCAACTATAGCTTGGATTTCTTTGGTCTGAGGTATCGCCCTGACCCAAAGTGGGTTCATCAAATTTCCATTTATATCTAGTTACTTGACTATCGCCAGCAAAACTTGAATTAAACTTAACCGTCTGTTTGGTACAAATTAGCGAATCGTCAACCACATATTTTGGTGATAATACAGGATTTACCAATATATAGTTAGTCTGCAATGCTGTATCTGTACAAGCATTTAATCCGTTTACTATCAATCTAACATTATAGCTACCTGTAATAAATGATATCTTAGGATTTTGCAACTTACTATCCTCTATTCCGTCACCATTAAAATCCCAAGACCAAGCTGTAGCAAATTTACTGGTGTCTTTAAAATTGATCACTAGTGGAGAACAGCCATAGGTAAAGTCAGTGATGAAACCTGCCTTAGGACTAGCAAAAACGGTAAGTTTTTTAATGACACTGGTACTGCATCCAGCTTTAGATATTACTGTTAATGATGGTCTATATTCCATAAACCCTGTTTGACCTAATGCTGTTGGATATGCATAGGTAATGTTAGGCAAAGTATCATAATACAGGGTACCTAGTCCATCGTCTGGATTAAATATGTATTTCTCATAGTCTTTGCTTGTATTGGTAAATTTAATCCTTCTTGTACCACATAACAGCGTATCACTTAACTGCATAACTGCAATCGGTTTGGGTAATACCTGAATATATTTAGGCTTGGTAATAAACGTAAAGCACCCGCCCCTACTTAATACACGCAAAGTAACATTAAACACACCTGTGTCTTTAAATACGTGGGTTGGATTCTTGGTACTGTCATCATAAATCCCATCCCCATTAAAATCCCACCAAAACTTATAGGCATTATAACTGGTATTGGTAAATACAACTGTAAATGCTTGACAGCCTAATGTATCATTTGTCGCAAAGTCTGCCCTTGGGCTCCTATAGACAATAACAGTATCAGAATAGAAGGCTTGTTTATCTGCAGTGCAATTGGTTAACAATAGAGGTCTATATACTATACTATCTTGATTAGGGTCAGATATTCTATATGTGTGGGTCACATTTGCTGAGGTATCTGCGCCACTGCCATCATCATATATGAATATTTTAGATCCTGTTTCTATGCTTTTATCTTTAAATGTAACTGTTACTGAATCACAACCAATTTGCTTATCTAATGTAAATTTTGGCTCTGGACCATCTATTTTTATATAATTTCTTCTTACGAAAGTGTCACTACAACCATTAGAATCCAAGGCTACCATTTTTACAGTGTAACCTTTGTTATTGTTAGCATTGTACACGTGGGCTGGCTTCGGATTATCAGTCAATAAAGTTTGACCATCACCAAAGTCCCAGAAAAATTTACGACCTGTTGCTTGTTGAGCGTCAAACCTGATTACGACTGGTGCACAATAAGCCAAGGTGTCTGGGCTATCAAATACGCTGCCTGGTATAGTGGTACAAACTGTTTGTCGTTTAGTAGTATAGCACCATTTTCCTCTTATTCTTTTCCCATTTGTTAGGGTTACTTTATAGCAGGTATCTTTATTGAATATAATTTTAGGTTGTACCGTCTTGCTATTTGGGTAGAATGTAGCAAAATTACTTGGCGTGACACTCCACTCAAATGTTTCATATTCACCTAGTTTACTGTTATTCAATATACCAGTAGTATCATTTAGGCACTTAGGGTCATCTACCCTAAATGAATTAGTGACACCTAGGCAGACGGCTCTTTCCCTTGGAATTTCACTGAAGCACTCTTTTTGAAAATCTTTCAACCCCAACACTATGTCATAACAAGTGGCATCTGGTAAAATGATGTCAGTTACAAAATCATTTGGATTGGAAATTATTACATTGTCCTCTGGTTTTGTAGTCCAAACTATATTAATTGGATTTAATGGATTTAATGGTGGCCAGCTGTAAAATGTCTTTCTGTCTATTGATGCCCTAACGGTAAATGTTGGGTCATTACACCCAGAGCTAGAATCTACTGAAAATCTTGCAAAGGCACCATTCACAGTTAGATATCTATTCTTTGTAGCAATTACAGAGCAACTAGTTCCATTCTTTAATTCTAATTTAACATTGTACTGCCCGGGAAATTTTGGTTCAAAATTGAACGTCTTTCCTGAACCAGTGTAGAAAAATGGGGTGCTGTCTGCGTGTTGGAATGTCCAATTATAAGTGTAATTATTAAACTTACCATCTGTCGGGGTAGGTTTCCCTGTTATAGCAATGTTGCTGCCCATACATATTTCACGGCTCAATGCAACAAAATCTATCTTTGTTTCACTTACTATTATATACTCATTTTGCCTTACACTATCTACACAACCATTAGTACTAGTTGCTAACAGCGTTATGGTAAATCTCCCCTCCTTTGTAGTCTTCCACTTAGCATCAGGTACGATGCTTGGTCCAAACCTTTGAATAACTTTATTTAGCGTATCTCTTATGGTCCAAGTATATAGTACACCCGTCGCACCCATTATTTGGGTCAGATTTTGCAGGTTTACGTCTGTACCCACGGTGCAATTATTTCTATCGTCAGACTTAAAGTTTACTTTTGGCCCTAAAATATTTACATATTTAGGGATGGTTACTGTGGAATTACAAGAACTGTTACCGTAGTTGTAGCTATAAACAAAATCGAAAACCCCTGCTGGGCTATAAAAGCAATCAAAGCCACCTTGTGATAAGGTCATCGGATCTATACTGGCGTCCGGAATTTGGAAATTAAAGTTTTTACGCCCATCTTTATTAGCTGTATTAGTAACTTTAAATTTCTTTCCAGAGCAGAAAGTATCTTTAGGAATCGTAATATAATTCGTAATAAAGTTTTTTCTATCTACTACATAGGTACAACCATCGGTCATAGTCACTACCAATTTTGCATTATATCCTGTCAATGGTCGGGAATACTTTACAGTTGGGGGTACAGCTCCAGAAAAAGAGCTAGGCGTGCCACCCGGGAAAGTCCAATCATAGCTGGCTACTGTCCTTAGTCCTGATTGTACACAGTTAGTATAAACTACATCTATTGCAGTTTTAGTTACAGTAATATCTGCACTAAAGTCTGATGTGACACTATCGAAAACCTGCAAGTATTTTGTGTCACTAAAAAAACCGCTACACCCATTTCCGCCCTTTACTTCAAGAGTTACGCTTTTAAAGCCCGGTGTGGCAAATTTTACATTTACTACTTTATTAGTATCTATTACACCATCTATTGTCCATCTTCTCGACGCGACACCTGTAGTATTGTCAGTTAGTATAAAAGGCTTTGAACCATTACAAAGCACAGTACTTGGTGACACTGAAAAACTTGGCACAGGTGCTGTTAATACTACTATTGTGTCAATCTTTATTACAGTACAAGTTACGCCATTAGTAACTGAAGTCAATTTTATGGTGTATTTTCCTGGTATGGTAAATGGTTTAATGATGGTATCTCTCCCGCTAGTTGCCCCTTGTCCAAAGTCCCAAGAATATGTTGTATTTGGCGCTCCGCCTTTTGCTGTGAATTTTACTATTAACGGACTACAGCCACTGCTTTTATCTGCAGTGAAGTTAACACCTCCACATTGGGAATAACTTAACTTCCCCAGCAACACTATCGTCATTAAAGTCAATAATGCTACTGAGAGTTTATTTAAATGTTTCACAGTAGTCGCTGTAATAGTATATTGCAATATAGATGTTTTTTTAAACTTTGTAGTTGCTTAGACATAATTATTATTTAACATTATGGAAATGCCCCAGCATAGTATGATAAAAAAGACCGTATCTTTGTGTTTAGAATTATTCTAAATACTATTACCATACGCAAATGTTCTTAGACGAACTAAAAATGGGAGATTGGGCAATAATTGATGAAATTAAGAACTCTGAAACCTTAATGAAATTGATTGAATTAGGTTGTTTGCCAGGGCAAGAAATTTGTCTAAAACTAGTAGCTCCATTTAGAGACCCTATAGCCATAGAGGTAAATGGTCATCTAATATCACTGTGTCGGGCTGATGCCAAAAACATAATCGTACACAAAGCATAAATCGATTCTATTAAACTGTGACCCAAAGGCAATTGCGCGTAGCCCTATTAGGCAACCCAAATACAGGTAAGTCAAGTATATTTAATGCTTTAACGGGATTAAGGCAAAAAACGGGAAATTTTGCAGGTGTAACAGTCGAAAAAAATGTAGGATTATGTAATCTACCTAATGGTAATCAAGCTGACATAATTGACTTGCCAGGTACTTATAGTCTTTTTCCACAATCTCCAGACGAAGCTGTACCATACAGACTGCTTTATGACCATAATTCACCAGAGTATCCTGATGTAATCTTATTTATAGCAGATGCAACCAATCTATACAGAAATATGGTGCTGTTTACCCAGGCTGCTGACCTAGGTATCCCCATTATTTTGTGTTTAAATATGATGGACCACGCTGACAAAGTAGGCATAATAATAGATGCCAATAAATTAAGCCAGAGTCTAGGTGTACCTATTATTAAAACAAATGCTCGTAAATCTGTAGGAATTGCCCAATTAAAGAAAGCATTTACAGAAATATTAGTTTCTAGCCCTACCAAATATACTCAGGCCAATGTGATGCAAATGGCACCATTTAATGAGTTATCAAAAGAATTAGGATATAATACAGAATATCAGGCTTTTATTGCTTTGAATGTAGAAAATAATCTGCGCAAAAATGAAAAAAGTGTAATTGCAGAATGCGTAAAAGAATTTAGAAAAACGCACAAGTTTGACCTAGGTCATTTACAAAGAGACGATTTATTGGGTAGGCACCGACAGATAAAACTGCTGCTAAATGGAATTGTAAGTAGGCAACCAAATACAAGCTATTTACGGAAACAAGAGCGTTTAGATAGGGTATTGACACACCCCATTTTCGGGTATCTCATATTTTTTGCTGTCTTGTTTGTGATATTCCAATCCATTTTTAGTCTAGCTAAGTATCCTATGGACGGCATAGAAGCTTCTTTTGGATTAGCCGAAACTTACATATCTGGTCTTTTACCACAGGGATTACTAAATGACCTAATATGCAATGGAATACTTCCAGGACTGAGTGGTGTTTTGGTATTTATTCCTCAGATTGCCTTGCTGTTTTTCTTCATTTCTTTGTTGGAAGATTCTGGTTATTTGGCTAGAGTTGCGTTCCTAATGGAGAAAACAATGAGAAGCGTTGGTATGAATGGCAAAAGCGTAATACCCTTGATAAGTGGAGTAGCCTGTGCTGTACCAGCTATAATGGCGACTCGAAATATTGAAAACAAACGCACGCGACTAATTACCATAATGGTAACACCGCTAATGAGTTGTAGTGCCAGACTACCGGTTTATATTTTATTAATTGGGCTAGCAGTACCAGACCGCAACTGGCTAGGTTTGTTTAACATACAGGGTCTTGTACTAATGGGGATGTACATACTCGGATTTTTGGCTGCATTACTAGCAGCTGGGGTTTTTAAATGGATACTAAAAAATACCAGTAAGCAAAATTTCATTATGGAATTGCCTGCCTACAGGCAACCTCGATTAAAAAATGTAGCGATAACTGTCTATCAAAAGATTTTGGGCTTCACACAAGCTGCTAAAATAATAGTTGCCATTAGCATTATATTGTGGACATTAAGCACTTTTGGACCTAATCATTTGCCTTGGCAGGGTAACATATCAGACAACACTCATTTAAAACTAGAGGATAGCTATGCCGGCAAGCTGGGTAAAGCCATAGAACCTGCAATTAGACCGTTGGGTTATGATTGGAAAATTGGGATTGCCATTATCACCAGCTTTGCAGCTAGAGAAGTATTTGTTGGGACTATGACTACGCTATATGGTTTGGCAGACGATGAAAACATCAATGGCAAACTGATAGACAAAATGAGAAATGCTAAAAACGAAGTGACTGGACAACCTGTCTATACTGTAGCAACTATAGCCTCGTTATTAATATTCTACGCCTTTGCTATGCAGTGTATGAGTACCCTAGCCGTAACCTATAAAGAAACTAGATCCTTAAAATGGACGCTTATTCAACTTAGCTTTATGAGTGGATTAGCCTACCTAGGGGGATTGTTTGTTTATCAGGTATTTGCCTAATATTTTTGCGAACCATATAGTTACCAAAGTGTAATATTGCTAGTATTAACTATATACCACAATATGGAACAATCAAATTATTACCAAACACCTCCAAAATCTGAAAGTCAATTTGTTAATAGAATAACAGGTCTATTTGGCATCAGATATCCAATCATTCAAGCAGGTATGATATGGTGCGCTAATGCAGAATTAGTTGCAGCAGTAAGTAATGCTGGCGGGCTGGGACTAATTGGTTCAGGCAGTATGTATCCAGAAGATTTAGAGCGCGCACTGCTTTTGGTGAAGCAATTAACCAGCAAGCCGTATGGAGTTAACATTCCATTATTATACCCCGATATAGATAAACATATAGAATTGGTTATAAAATATGAAGTTCCGATAGTATTTACCAGTGCAGGAAATCCTAAAAAATACACAGCCGAACTAAAGAAAGCAGGCATAAAAGTGGTCCACGTGGTTAGCAGTGTCAAGTTCGCACTTAAGGCGCAAGAGGCTGGCGTAGATGCTGTAGTTGCAGAAGGATTTGAGGCTGGTGGGCATAACGGTCGCGATGAAACCACCACTATGGTGTTAATTCCCAGTGTGGCAGAAATACTCGATATTCCAGTAATTGCAGGAGGAGGTATAGCAACGGGTAAATCTATGGCCGCAGCTATGGCGCTAGGTGCAGATGGGGTACAAATGGGTAGCCGTTTTGTATGTAGTATAGAGAGTAGTGCACACATCAACTTTAAGAATGCTGTTATCAATTCTAATGAGGGTGACACTATGCTAAGGTTGAAAAAACTTACCCCGGTCAGATTGTTGAAAAACGAATTTGCAGATAAAGTAGAAAATGCTGAGCAGTCTGGCGCTAGTGATATTGAACTTGCTGAATTATTGGGTCAGGGTCGATCAAAAAAAGGGATGTTTCTTGGCGATATGAAGGAGGGTGAACTAGAGATAGGTCAAGTAAGCGGTTACCTACATAATATATTGCCTGCTGCAGAAATAGTCGCTGAAGTATGGGACGAATTTGTCGGTACCGTTCGATCTATGAGTGCTAAGTTAACTAGCTACTAGTTATACCGATAAGGAATTCTGCATTAATTCTAACACCTCTTGTTGTAAGCTGATGCCTTTATTAGCCATATACCACAGCTGAATGTCTTTATATATTTCAGTCTTTTCTGGTCTAGGTTCGGCGGCTATTTTCCAGTCTATTATAATGTTTTGTGCCCGAACTGGTCTAGGTCCCCAAATAAATAATTCAGTTTGTAAATCTTCAGTTACTGCCACCAATTTAGGAATGCTATTACCCCCATTAGTTTGATATCTTTCCATCAACTCAATGTTTTCATCTCTTAACAATAGCAGCAACTCAATATTGGGTGCAGCATCTACCATTGCTGATAAGTATGGGATGTTCTGCCCAGCGTCTCCACACCAAGATTCTGTAAATACAATCCATTTCATTGGCATTTCTAATGCCTGTAGATAATCTATTATGTTGTCTGTCAGTTTTATACTATCATCTATCCTACTCATTCTATGCCAAGCTAGTTTGGTATAGTTAATATATTCATCAGACTGGTTTTCGCCACTACTACTCTGGTTATCTACCAGTTTCATCATTAAATATCTATACTCAGTATAGTTTAGTGAATTAGCTAAATCTTTTTCTGTAAATGCTATATAATTCCTCATTGGTAGTTGCTGTTATATTGGTGTAAATCTATTGATAATATTAATTGCGATGAGAATTGATTCCAAAATATTTTTAGCAAACTTTAATGCTTGTTTACCGTTAGCCTAACATATTATTGCACCTATGTATAAGCAGGACACCTTATTATTTCTAAAAAACTTACAAGAGAATAACAACAAGGCTTGGTTTGACGAACACAGAAAAGAATATGAGACTGCAAAGGCTGATAATCTAGCAAATGCAGATATAATGCTGAAAGCGATAGCCAATAAGTATGAGGCTGCTGCAGAGTTTAGTCCTAAAAAGGCGATATTTAGAATAAATAGGGATATTAGATTTAGTGCGAATAAGGATCCCTATAAAAACAATATGGGTGTGTTCTATCAAACAGTCCAGTTGAAAGATTCTGCGCCAGGATTTTACCTGCACATTCAGAATGATGCCAGCTTTATAGCAGTTGGAGTATATGGACCCAGTGCCCAGCATTTGAAACTTATTAGGCAAGAAATTGACTACAACCTGGCCGATTTTAAAAAAATAATAGAAGCTAAATCTTTTACAAATATTTTCTCCTCTGGTTTAAGTACGGATGGAATACTTAGCCGACCACCAAAAGGATACGAAAAAGATAATCCTGCTCTAGAATACTTAAAATTAAAATCGTTCGTCGCTTCACACTCGATTACCAATACAGAACTTTGCAGTCCGGCAATTGATGAGTTTCTAAACAAATATGTAGAAGTCTCTACACCGTTGTTACAATTTTTAGAATCTGCCTACACAAATGCAGATTCTAGTGATTTCAAATAAAACACATATATGTTAGTTCTGATTTCAATATTTATAGTCACTTACATACTAATTATAGCAGAACATTACATTAAGGTAAACAAATCTGCAGTAACTCTTATTTCTGCTGGGCTATGTTGGACAGTTTTAGCCTTTAATCCCAGTTGGATAATAAGTGGCAAACCTGTGGAGGAAGCATTGTTAGAAAATATGCCAGATACCTTTGGCATTTTGTTGTTCCTACTTGGAGCACTTACTATAGTTGAAATTATAGACTTACACCACGGATTCGACATAGTTGTAAGGCTAATTAAGACTAAAAAAGTCATAATGTTTATGATTATTATTTCTGCTCTTACTTTCTTTTTAAGTTCTATTTTAGATAATATTACGACTGCTGTAGTAATGATTAGCATAACTAGAAAGGTTATAAGAAAGCAAGAAATTAGACTTTATATAGCCGGTATTATCATAATTGCTGCAAATAGTGGAGGTGTATTTAGTCCAATTGGTGACGTAACTACAACTATGCTATGGATGGCAAATAGAATTAGTACATTCAACATAATCACTACTTTATTCCTACCTGCATTAGTTAGCTACCTAGTTCCGCTAGTATGTGTCATATTTATGATGAAAAGGAAAAAATTTGACACTTATTCATTAAATAATCAAATATTAGAAGTAATACCTGGCAGTCAAATCATATTTTTTTGTGGCTTAAGTATTATGATACTTATCCCAGTTTTTAAAACTGTGACAGGACTTCCCCCCTATTTAGGTATGATGTTCGGAATGGGAATTCTATGGCTGGTTGCGGAATTAATCCACTTGAAAAGCAGTGATGAACACGAGAAATTTAGTGCTGCAGACGCTTTATCTAGGCTTGATACACCTAGTATTCTCTTTTTCTTTGGAATATTAGTTACTGTCGCCGCACTAGATCAAGCAAGAATATTAGAAATACTTGCAGAGCGGTTAAACCAATTAGTAGGTAACTTAGACATTGTTGCATTAGGCCTTGGACTAAGTAGCGCTGTGATAGACAATGTTCCCTTAATTGCAGGAACTATAAGTATGTACGACTTAGACAAGTATCCTACAGACAACCGCCTTTGGGAACTGTTAGCATACTCTTGTGGTATTGGCGGCAGCATACTAGTTATAGGCTCAGCTGCAGGTGTTGCAGTTATGGGAATTGAAAAAATAAACTTCGTTTGGTATCTTAAGCGATTCAGTTTACCCGCATTACTAGGCTATGGAGCAGGTGCTGGAATATTCTTTTTGCTAAACTAATTTTTTGTTAACTAATATCATACTAATTGAATAAATCGTTGCTACTTAGCTAATTATATTCAATTATTCTGCTCGACTTAAGGCAATATATTAACTCATTTAATAGTTTATTAATGTTTCTCTTTTAATTTTGCAATTACAATTTTAAAACGAAAACAATATTATGAATTCTACAGCAAGATTTTGGATTGCCTTAACTACTGGCGCTTTAGCTGGCGTAGGTGCTGCCTATTTACTTAAATCTGAACGTGGTAGCGAAATACTTCAAGATCTACGGGATCGTGTATCAGATGTTATTGACGGATTAGTAAGCGAAGAAGATGAAACTGATTATGATGATATGGCTGGTATCTAATATTACCTATTATTAATGGTATTTTAATGAAATTTTCAAGCTTGAATTTGGTATTCTTTGCTTAGTTTCATACAATTTTAAAAATCAACTGTCCTTTTATAGCTAATTGCCTAGTTATATTACGGACAGTTTTAGTATGTATGTTTATTAATTAAGAAAATAAATTTTTATTACTACAAAAAGTCAAAGTATTTAATAGTCTGTATATCAACATAATATTTTATTTATAGCATTTGTGGGTAAGCATAATAACGATAATTATAAAAATTTTTTCGTGCAATTTCGCATTTAATCTAACATTCTCTATATTTGGAGAAGGTTTTTTATGGTTGGAAGACAGCCGTGTAAAGAGGATCCCCTTCGCACACGGCTTTCGTTTTTTTATTAACTTGGGTTTAATATAATTTGAACCATATAAAGACCCTATACGCTACATTTTCTTTTATGAATATAACCTGCAAGTTTGATGCTTACGTGTAAGACTGCCGTTTATTAAATTTATTTTAATGTAAAGTAAACAAATTTTAATTTCACATTGTCTAAACTACTAATTATTGATAATTTAAGCATTATGAAAAAACTATTACTTTCAGCATTTATAACATTGGGTATTTCTGGTACCGCATTAGCGCAAACAGCTATTCTACCACAAGTAGGCATTACAGCATTTAAACCAACTGATGAAAATGGCCAAACTACAAGCAATAATGCACGTGTTGGTATTCAAGCAGGTGCTTACCTCAGACTAGGCGGCACATTTTATGTACAACCTGGACTATTTTACCAAACTACGAAGTTTGAGAGAACTTTCGATATTGGTCAAGTAACTTTAAAAACAGGTGATGTAAAGGTAGATGCAGCTAGAATAGACTTATTATTTGGGGCTAGAGTCATTAATACAGACAACTTTAAGTTACACGCCTTTGCTGGTCCTACCTACGCTGCTACTCTAAACGTAGATGACGAAAATAATATCTACACCAAAGAAAATTTTTCTAATGGATATTTAAGCGGTAAAGTTGGATTGGGCATAGAGAGCGGCTTTTTCTCATTGTCAGCTGGTTACGACATAGGTTTGACATCTGTAATAGACGAAAACTCAAGTCTGTATCAAATAACAGGAGACATAAGATACGGTGGCGTTTACGTGAATTTAGGTTTGGTAATTCCATTATCTAATCAAGACAAATAAGATAAGAAAAATAGTCATTTTCTTTTAAAGCCATTGCGCCAACTACATTTAGCTGGGCAATGGCTTTTTTGTGAATCCATTATTTAAATAGCAGCAAATACTTTCGCTTCTTTATTTATTTTCTTGATTAAACCTTGCAATACATTACCTGGTCCACACTCTATGAAATGGTTAGCACCATCTTGAACCATATTTTCTATAATTTTGGTCCAACGCACTGGTGATGTCAATTGAGCTATAAGGTTTTCCTTAATAGTTACAGAATTTGTACAGGGCAATCCATTTACATTTTGGTATATAGGACAAATGCCGATACTAAAATTAGCTGCATTTATTGCCAATTTTAGTTCCTCTGCTGCTGGTTGCATTAGTGGGCTGTGAAATGCCCCGCCAACAGATAACACAATTGCTCGCTTAGCGCCTGCGCCCTTTAGGGCAATGCAAGCTGCTTCCACGCCATTTATTGTACCACTTATCACTACTTGACCTATACTGTTATAGTTAGCAGCAACTACTACTTCATTTTCTATCTTAGCACATACAGATTCTACAGTAGCATCATCTAGACCCAATATAGCAGCCATAGTTCCTGGAGTATTTTCACAAGCCTTTTGCATTGCAGCTGCCCTTATGCTTACTAATTTTAATGCATCAGCTAGAGACAATACTCCTGCTGCTGCTAAGGCACTAAATTCCCCTAACGAGTGGCCGGCCACCATATTAGGTAGTACAGCATTTTGCCTAGCAACAAATTGAGCCATACTATGTAGAAATACTGCTGGTTGCGTTACTCGGGTTTGCCTCAAATCTTCCTCTGTACCGTTGAACATTATATTCAATATATCAAATCCAAGAATATCATTTGCTGTGTCAAGAACTTGTTTTGCAGCAGCGTTGGTTTCATATAATTCTTTTGCCATTCCTGGAAACTGAGCACCTTGTCCTGGAAATACGTATGCAGTAATTTGTGTCATTGTATGTCAATAAATTATTATCTTTATTAGGCGAATATAAGGCAGGGACAACAATTGGTTTAACATACACGAATCCCCATATTTCCCAGTTACTGATATATGGTTTTAAATTTGCAGACTTAAGATTATGCCAAAATACATCACCATTATTCTCTGTTGGCTGCTAAGTGTAACCGCTAGTCTAGCACAAAGTCTTGATCTAAAGTGTAGTGGAAACAAAATAGTAGTTGGTGATAGAATTACACTGCAATACTCACTAAAGGATATAAATGGTGATATAGAAAATATACAAATAAGTAAAATGCCAGATGGCATAAGAATACTTGGTGGTATTAGCATTAGTAAGTTATCTAGTATTATCAATGGTAAAGTAGCTATTGAAGAAAAGCTTAGCATACAACTGGTAGCAGAGCAAGTAGGCACCTATAAAATAGGTAGTGCAAGCATTCTAATAAATGGCAAAACCTACACTTGCCAAAGCAAAAGCATCAGTATTAATAGTAGCCCAGGCACCATCAATCCAAATGACAAAATACAAGAGCTGCCCCCCGTTCTACGAGGTAAAATACAGCTCACCTCAGAAATTAGCCCAAAAACTACCTATATAGGCCAAGCAGTATGGGTACGTTATTATCAAAAGACAAAAAACATAAGCTTATTTGAGCAAACCTTAGGTAAAATACCAGAGTATCAGAGTTTCTGGTTAGAACAACAAAGGGATATATTGTCACAAACTAAAATAGAGGGTGATTGGAGCAGCATATTGGTGAGAAAAGATATAGTATATCCTCAGAAAACGGGAGAACTGATAATTGACGAACTTGAGGTAAAGGGTAGAGCCGTAGAAATGACCTACAGCCCAAATTCAATAGACCTAAATTCAGATCAAGATGTATATGAATTTACCTTAGCTACAAAACCTACTGTTATCAACGTAAAGCCTTTACCTATAAAGGGTAAACCAATAAATTTTTCAGGATTGGTTGGGGATATTGTCATTTCTGCGCAAGTAGATAGACAAACGGCACTTGCTCACGAACCAATTATACTTAAGGTAACAGTATCTGGTGAAGGCTGTTTAGCATTGTACAATTTACCTAAGTTAAAGCTATCATCCACAATAGAAGTTATAAATACTGGCACATCCACCCAAATAGATAGAACTGGCCAATCTACTAGTGGCATTAAAACATTTACCTATACACTAATACAACACGAGGGAACTCGTTTTGAAATTCCAGAATTGACGCTGAATTACTTCAATGTAAATACAGAAAAATATGTAGAGCTAAAAACTGAAGCTATTCCCATAACAGTAGGGCAAGCAATCCCAGATAAACAAAAAGAGTATTTAGAACTACAATCTAAATTAGACGCTGACGCAAATAAGAAAGGTTTTAACTTATTATCTGTTGCCAAATACCTACTATACATTATAGTCTTAGCTTTTTTAGTAATTCTGTTTTACCTGCGAAGAATGAACCTAAAAGGCAAAAAGAAAAAAACAGACCCTCAATTATCTACAGTAGTTGAGCATAAGCTCGGTAATAAATCATCTACTGAAAAAAAACAATTAATTGCAGATGTAAACATAAAACCAGTACCAAAACCTGTGACTAGAATAGTAAATTCAGAAAACGACAGTTCTGTAATAGGATTAAAAAACATACTGGCAATAGAAATAAAAAAACTTACGCGCAGCAATGCAAA